>SESG01013603.1_pt1 | contig 17728 bp, 14 predicted proteins | sample 3171421 | NCBI WGS metagenome assembly SESG01 (sample SAMN10866946, study PRJNA518727) | freshwater metagenome | biome: subpolar coniferous forest; feature: holomictic lake; material: water; isolation source: holomictic Lake 227, 6 m and 8 m depth | place: Canada: near Kenora, Ontario | collected... | reverse complement strand
TTCATGCAGCAACAATATCAACCGACTGCATCACGGCAATACCTTATCAGTAAATGCAGAACTGCCGTGCTCCTTTGCACGGTAACAGGAATAATGCTCGCTGTTGCCGGCTGCCAGAGCTCCTGGAGCGGTTCAGGATACCGCATGGAGAGCAAATATAGTTTAAAAAACAGAAAATCGCATATCTCCTGCCACCCGGAAGGAAGCAACTCAACCCTCACCTGCGCCCTGCCGCTGAAGGTGATGCCACAGTCGCTCGATCACCTCTTTTCATCCATTGACGAATCTCTCGGTACCAGGTACCGCTTCGGAGGAGCCTCTCCGGACGGGTTTGACTGTTCGGGGCTGGTGCTCTATCTCTACCTGAAAAACTTCCGGATGATCCTGCCCCGCGCTGCCAGTGATCTTGCTGCACTCGGCCCTATTGTACCGAAAAACAGCCTGCGTCCCGGCGACCTTGTTTTTTTCAGTAACGAAGGACGGAATATCGACCATGTCGGTATTTTTGTGGGTCAGGAGAGCTTTGCCCATGCATCAAGAAACGGCGTCAAATTCAGCCACATCTACGAACGATATTACGAGAGCCACTACGCCTTTGCCGCTCGCCTCATCACAACAGAGTAAGTCTTCCACAGAGAGACTCCTGATGCTCATCTCTTCTTTGCCGGAGGAAATCTTATATTGCAAACAGCAACCGATTCAACCATCTTAATCTGCCCCGAGCCCTTTTATGCCTCAACCCGGAACACACAACTTTATCGAACTGACTTTTCAGATAGACCCTGACCTTCATGAGCTTTACATCGGCCTGCTTGCCGGAGAGGGCATAGAGTCCTTTCAGGAAGAGGATCACCAGCTCCTTGCCTATCTGCCAGAAACAGAATGGACAGAAGAGAAGGAGCAGAGCATCCGCACCATGCTGGAGAGAAGGGTTGGCGCTCTTCCCGTCTATACGGCAACCTTTATCGCCGACAGAAATTGGAATGCCGAATGGGAGGCAACCCTGCAACCTATCGAAATCTCCGACAAGCTGCTGATTATCCAGAAAAGCAGTGACGTCACGCCGAAACCCGGCCAGATCGTCATTGAAATCAACCCGAAAATGTCGTTCGGCACCGGCTACCATGCCACAACACGCCTGATGCTGCGCCAAATGGAGCATCTCGACCTGAAAGACAAAAAAATCATGGACATAGGCACCGGTACCGGCGTCCTTGCCATCGCCGCACGCAAGCTCGGCAACAACCGCCCTATCCTTGCCTTCGACAACAACTCCTGGGCAGCAGAAAACGCCGTCGAAAACATTGCCGAAAACCATGCCGATGAAATCAAGGTTGCGCTCCTTGATGCCGAAGAGGATCTTATAGTCAACCTGAAAGAGGGTTACGACCTGATTCTGGCCAATATCAACAAAAACGTGATCGACCGCATCCTTCCGGTGATCAGCAAATACGCGCCCCAGGCACAGGTGCTGCTTTCCGGCATCCTTGTTTACGATGAACCCTGGCTGAAGAGGCTGCTGAAACGGCTTAACTACACTGTGGTGCAGACCATCTATGAAGACGAATGGCTTTCAAGCTTCATCAAACCACTATGACAAAACGGGTATCATGCATCGATATCGGCACCAACACCGCCCTGCTCCTCATTGCCGACCTTGATCCTGCTACAGGCACCATCCAGCCGGTCTACCACAAACAGACCATTGTGCGGCTTGGCAAAAATGTCGATGCCGACAAAGTGATTGACCAGAAAGGCTTGCAACGCCTCATCGACTGCATGGTTGACTATCGCCAGCTTAGCGATGAGCACGCATCCGTCACCATCATCGCCGCCGGTACCAGCGCCCTGAGAGATGCAAAAAACCGCACCGAGGTGATTGTGGCAATTGAGCGTGCTGCAGGGATAACCATAGAGTGCATCTCCGGCAAAGAGGAGGCTGACCTCACCTTCAGCGGCGCAGTGGCCGGCATGAGCGATATCCCCGAACTCTTCACCGTCATTGACATCGGCGGCGGCAGCACAGAAATATCCATGGGATCGCCCGGCGCCGTCACGGAAAGCGTCAGCCTTGACATCGGTTCCGTGAGGCTGACCGAGCGCTTTTTCACCACACTGCCCCCGTCGCAGAGCGAGATTGATGCAGCTAAATCCTGCATAGACCAGCTCCTCATGGCAAACATCATCCCTTTTTTCGCGGCAAGAGAGCACGTCTACGGCGTGGCCGGAACCATCACCACCATCGCCCAGGTCGACCAGGGGCTGAAACACTTCGACGCCCTGAAGGTGCACAACTACCCCCTCTCCTATGAGGAGGTACACGCCTTTCTCGACAGACTCAAAAAGAGCACCCTTGAGCAGATCATTGAGCTTGGTATTCCCGAAGGGAGGGCTGACGTCATCACCATGGGCATGCTCATCCTCCACCAGTTTATGCGCCTGCTTGGTGTTGCGGAGATCCGCGTCAGCATTCAGGGGCTGCGCTTTGGCCTTGCCCAAAGGGAGCTGCTTCATCTCCAGGGAAACATCTGATGGCGTAGATGCAGAGCGGATGGCCAGTTGCATCCCTGGTAAAAAAGAGAAAGGCACTTTCGCTCTCAAGAAGCCGGTATTTTTTCCTAAGCTCTTCCGCCGAAAGAGGAAAATCGCGCCGCTGGATACTAGCCCCTGCAATGGCATGACGCTCCAGAAAGGCTTTGAAACTTTTCGGCTTGTAAGGCATGCACTCAACCACGCGAAACGTCCTGCCGGGAAAGGCCTCGATTTTGCGTTCAGCGGTGAGATAGTCAACGCTCTTGTTCACAAACTCGAGGCTAGAATCCCTCGCCAACTCCGCCGAAAGCCTCGCCTTGATAATGGCCGGATCAGGCTCATAAAGATACTCCCTCACCGCCGTTCCAACCACTCTCGGCGCCTCGCCACCCCCGATAACTTCAGTTATCTTATCAGAATCAGAATTCAGGCAGACCGCTTTTACTTTCACAGGCCCATCTGAGGGGTAAGCGCGCTCAAGCAGCAGCAGAATCTCCTTGCATTCACGGTCAACCGAAACCACAACAATCGTATGCAAGGCAGGCAAAAGCTTTTTCAGTCCGCTGATTTCCAGCGCCGGAGAGGCCTTGATGCAAACCCTCTGCGCATGACGGAGCAAGAGATCATGAGAAGCCACAACATCCGGGCTGGCCGCCTCCAGCGCTATGGAGCGACGCCCCTCCTTACGACGTGCAGGATCAACATAAATCCAGTCAAAAAAGTTGTCCAGGTATGCGGCAAGCAAGCTGATGCTGTCGCCATTCTGTACCGCAACATTGGCAATTCCGATCATCTTCAGGTTATGCTCAACCACGGCACAGAGAAGAGGATCACGCTCGCAGTAAACCACCTCCTGAAACACCCTGTTAAGAAACATAGCATCAACTCCAAGCCCGCCGCTCAAATCAATTGCCCTCGTCCCCGACATAATCGAAGTCTTATATGCCGCCGTACGCTCCCCGGAGGACTGTTCAAGCGCCAATGGGGTGTAAAGCAGGTTGTACTTTGAAAGTGTTGGCAGTTTTTTTACCGCCTTCTGCCGGCAGGCCAGTTGTTCCGCCATCGCCCGTACCGGCAACTCTTTGCGCCCATGAAACTGCATGGCAAAGGCAGCAGGGTCGTCAGAGCGATGCAACTCAAGGAGGGCTTGAATGTCTGGTTTCAGAAGGTAGTTGAGCTCTTCTCTAATCATGCGGCTCTCTTCACTATGCCACAGCTTCTGCCAGATGGGCTTCGACAAGCTTGCGGCGGAGCACCTTGCCTACGGTTGATTTTGGCAGTACCAGAATGAATTCGACATGTTTCGGAACCTTGTAGGCTGCGAGGTCCTTGCGGCAGTGCTCCCGGAGTTCATCAACGGTAAGCCGGTGGCCCGGACGCAGGACAACCCACGCCTTGACAGCTTCTCCCTGGTAGGGGTCGGGCACTCCGGCTACGCCGACTTCGAGCACTGCGGGGTGAACGGCTATGGCCTCTTCAACATCACGGGGCCAGACCTGAAATCCGCCAGGCTTGATAACATCTTTCTTGCGGTCAACAATAAAGAGGTAGCCATCCTGATCGAGATAGCCGAGATCGCCGGTGTAGAGCCAGCCGTCACGAAGAACAAGCGCGGTTTCCATCGGGTTCTGCCAGTACTCTTTCATGATCTGGGGCGCTCGCATGATAATTTCCCCTATTTCAAGCTCCTGAAGCGTCTCAAAGCCGGTTTCCGGGTCAACAATCCGTATCTCAACATCCGGAATGGGAACGCCTACCGAACCATGCTTGTAAGTACCTAAAATCGGGGTAAAGACCGATGCAAGCGCTGATTCGGTCAGACTGTAGGCATCAATAATCCTGCCTCCGGTCAACTCTTCAAAGCGTTTTTTTGTTTCAAGCATGAGCGGTGCTGCACCCGAAACGCTGAGCTTGAGCGATTTCAGCAGTGAGCTGTCGCTCTTGACTTTCGGATGATTGAGCAGTGCGGTAAAGAGGGTCGGCACACCGGGAAGCACCGCTGCTTTGAGCGTTTTAATGGTATGGAGCAGGTCGTCAAGATCGCGAGGATTGGGCACAAGAGCGACAGGATAGCGCTCAATCAGTGCGGCGGTCAGAATCCCTACCTGGGCGTAGACGTGGAAGAGCGGCATGTTGAGCAGGATGATATCTTTTCCTTTTTCCAAAATGACACTGAACCAGCTTGCTATCTGCATGCCGGTCATCACCATCGCCTGATGGGAGATGACAACGCATTTCGGATTGCCGGTTGTCCCTCCGGAAAAGAGAAATATGGCCGGATCATCATGCTTTATGGCAAACGGCATAAATTTTACCCCCGATTGGGTAGCAAGAAGATCGGCCAGCCAACGGTCTCCGTGATGCAGTTTCACCCTATGCCCATCCTTTTTCTCTTTGACGAGCGTAAAGAGAAGCTTTTTGACGGGCGAAAGATACTCCTTGATATTGGTTACAATCACCCTTTTCAGGCGCGAAACCGTCTGAGCTGCCTTGATTTTTTCATAGAAGGGTGTAAGGACAATAACCGTCTCGGCACCGCATTCATTAAGGGCATGCTCAAGTTCGTTGACGGTGTAGAGCGGATTCATGGGTACCGCAACAGCACCGGCTTTCCATACGGCGAACTCGCTGATGAGCAGTTGCGGTGTGTTCGGCAGGATAAGGGCTACCCGGTCGCCCTGAGCTATGCCAAGCGAAAGCAGTGCCTCGGCAAGCGCATTGCTTTGCTGCTCCAGTTCGCGGTATGAGAGGGCTGTTCCCTTGAAGTACATTGCTGGATGCCGGGGCTGCTCCTCTGCACTCTTCTGGAGAAAATCGACCAGAGTCTTTTCCGGGTAGGGATGAAGTGTGTGGGGAACTCCCTTGTCGTAATGGCGAATCCAGGGCTTTGCTCTCATAGCTGTTTTTAGGTATTATTTCTTATACAAATCCAATATAAATGGATATCGCTCATTCCGAAAGCGTGCAAGAGAACAATTTACCGCATTGAGTCCACAATATCGCAAACCGCCGTCGTTAATATGCCAAGCTCTTCGTCGCGCATGATAAAAGGGGGCATAAGATAGACGAGGCGACCAAAGGGGCGAACCCAGACTCCTTTATCAACGAACTGTTTCTGGATAACGGCCATATCGACCGGCTTGTGGAGCTCGACCACTCCTATGGCGCCAAGTACACGAACATCCGCTACATTGCCTGATGCCCTGCATGGCTCAAGCCCCTGGCGAAGCCCGGCTTCAAGCCGCAGAACCGATGCCAGCCAATCATAACTGCAAAGCAGACTAATACTTGCGGATGCGACGGCACAGGCGAGAGGATTTGCCATAAAGGTCGGCCCATGCATGAAGAGGCCCGGATTGCCTGAACAGATTGTATCGGCCACATCCTCTGTTGTCAGGGTTGCGGCAAGGGTCATGTAACCGCCGGTGAGCGCTTTGCCGACACACATGATGTCCGGCACTATCGCGGCATGTTCCAGTGCAAACATTTTTCCTGTGCGCCCGAAGCCGGTGGCTATTTCGTCGAGAATGAGGAGTACGCTGTAGTGGTCGCAGAGTTCCCGGAGGCGACGGAGATAGTGCGGAGAGTAGAAGCGCATTCCCCCCGCGCCCTGAACCACCGGTTCGATAATCACGGCGGCAATTTCCTGGTGATGCCTCTCAAGCTGCAAACGAAGGCCGGCAATATCTTCATCACTGCAGGGCTCACCAAACAGGCACGAGGGTGCATCGGCAAAGTACTGCTCCGGCATCACCCCTTTGAAGAGGGAGTGCATACCGGTTACCGGATCGCAGACCGACATGGCCGCAAAGGTGTCGCCATGGTAACCGGATCGAACCGTCAGCAACCGGTTTTTCTGCTTTTCACCCAGGGCAGCCCAGTACTGAAACGCCATCTTGATGGCAACTTCAACAGCTACGGAACCGGAGTCGCTGAAGAACACCTTCTGCAGTGGCTGAGGAGTGAGAGCTACCAACTGTTTGGCAAGAGTTACGGCTGGTTCATGGGTGAGACCTCCGAACATGACATGACTCATGCGCTTAAGCTGCAAGACCATCGCGTCGTTGAGCACAGAGTGGCTGTAGCCGTGAATTGCGGCCCACCATGAGGACATGCCGTCAACAAGCCGGCGGCCATCTTCAAGCTCAAGAAAGACATCGTATGCGCGGGAAACCGGATAAACCGGCAGAGGAGCCGTTACTGATGTGTAGGGATGCCAGATATGATGACGGTCAAAATCAAGGTCAATAAAGCTGGACTGCATGGCCATACCGGTGAGCTAAGGAACTGAAAAAAATTATCATAAAGAGAGATGCGCCACCGCGTCCAGGTCAAGCCGGCCATCACGCAGGTCTATGATCGGGGCATTATATCCAGCCTTGACGAGATAGTGACCAATAACTTCACGGGTATCATCAACAATCAGCCGGTCAGCAGGCTGAACAGAGTTGTAGATAACTCCCCGGATAACGATATCCCTTTTCACACAGGCCTCGATCGAGAGAAGGGTATGGTTAATGCTGCCAAGCCGGGGGCTTGTTACCAGCAAAAGCCCGTATCCGGCATCCCTGATATAGTCCGCAAAAAGGAGATCCGCAGCAAGCGGGACAAGGAGCCCGCCAACCCCTTCAAGAAGCACGAGGTCGTAGCGTTGCTGTAGGGCAATGGTAGATTGGCGGATATGGTGAAGATCGATCTGGGTGCCTTCCAGGCGGGCTGAAAGGTGAGGTGAGGCCGGAAAAGAGAATACACAGGGGGAGGTGAGCCCCTCTCGATCGGCATCCTGCAGGCCAAGACCCATCAGGCGACGGTGTTCAAGGATATCTTCCGCCATCCCTTCGCAACCGGTCTGGACAATTTTCTGTGTGATTACCTTTTTTCCCTGCTGAATCAGAACTTTGGCCAGCAGACCGGTCACATATGTTTTTCCGATTCCGGTGTCGATACCGGAAACTGCGATGACGGTTCCGTTCATGACACTCTTTTTTTCAGACAGCAATAAAGAGGATGATAGGTCAGGTAAACGCCGTTTTCACAGGAAAAAAGTCGCCGATACTCTTCGACAAAATGGAGATAGCGGCTTTTGGTCCATGAGCTGCGAAGCAGCCCGTTGACACCGGTCTGCCGTATATGACAAAGCATCGCTTCAGGGGAACTGAATTCCATGCGCGTATGCTCTTCGCGGCTGACGGTCAGATCAAAATACCGTCCGGCGAGCAGTTCAAGCTCTCCAAGTGTGTGATAGCTGAGTCCGACGCCCTCGATGCTCGATATTTCTCGCATGTTCGAGGGCCCAAAGGTGCTGAAAGCGAGTATACCGCCGGGCTTGAGATGAGCGGATATATTTCTGAAAAATCCATCAAGGTCATCAAGCCATTGCAGTGTGGCACTCGAAGCAACAAGGTCAAGCGCTGATGGCAACAGCTCCTGACGCTCGATATCTCCGGCAAGAAAGTGAAACTCCTCAACGGGATGCCGGTCAAGAACCCCCTGAAGAGCAAAAAGGCTCTCTTCGACCAGATCATTGGCATAATAGCTCTTGACTGAGCAGCGGCTCAGCAGTTCAGTCGTGAACGCTCCTGAACCTGAACCAACTTCAAGAACGCGCCCAAACGAGCAACCAGGCTCCTCGCGGCAGATAATGCCTGTAAGTTCTTCGGCCATCGCTTTCTGCACCACAGCTTGACTGCCGTAGCTTCTGAGTGTTCGGCAAAATCGTTCGCGAACCAATTGCTTGTTGATCAACGGAGGCACTCGAGCACCTCCTGAAGGTTACTGAAATGAAAAAACGGGAAGTGAGGCATATCGGCTATAACGGTTTGAGGAACTCCTTTCCAGGCTTGGTACTGTTGTGGTGCAGGAAAAACAAGATCGCGTCCGCCAATAATGGCATGATCATAGCGCCATGCGGTACTGCGTAATGAATTGGGTGTCAGAAAGTGCTCTTGGAGCCGCTCCAGCTCTGCCCGCTGATCAGCTGCTGAACGATCAGGCGACATGCTTGAAAAAAGAGCGAGGACTTCGCCTGTACCGCACATTCTGCGATTGAAAAGGTTGCGACTCTTTTCAGACCAGGCTGAAAGGGTTGCCTGAAAAACCTGATGGTTGATCCCTTTTTCCGCGCTTACCGGATGGAGAGTCCCGTTGATGGCAATCGCATATGATATAGGGGGGAGTTCAATATGTTGCGCGACCCATACACCGAATGACCAGGCAACAACCGTTATCCGGTCATAACGACTGACCTCATAGATAAACCCCGGTTCATGCTCCAGGGAACTGTAATCATAGCAGAGCAGGAGATCCGAAGCAAACCCTTCAGAAAGCGACTCGGCGAGAAGGTAGTCGGCAATGCGTCGATCCATACCCCATCCGTTAAAGAAAAGCAGAAGCTCTTCTGCTCCCTCTTTTCTGAGCCATGCTGTTTTCATGATCCTGTTATCCCTCCAATGAGTCCCACTATCGGCTCAATATCTTCCCACCGCAGTGTTGAGCGGAGCGAAATGCGGATGCGGGCGCTCTTTTCGGGCACAGTAGGGGGACGTACCGGAAGACAAAGAAACCCGGCATCCCGGAGCCGGGCAGCGAGTGCCACGGCAAGAGCGTTGCTGCCGGTAATCACCGGCACAATGTGACTTTCGCCAGGAACATCAAGAGATTGGGCAATCAGCTCACAGCGAAGCCTTGAGGCAAGCTGCAGGAGGGCTTGCCGTTCCCGCTGCATGGTGACCTGCCGTTCAAGCGTAAGCAGGCTCCAGCCAAGAATTGCGGGCGGCAGTGCTGTGGTAAAAATAAAGGAGCGCATGGTATTGATCAGGTACTCCCTGACAAGAGAGCTCATCACGGCGTAGGCTCCTGTGGATGCCAGCGCCTTGCCAAAGGTACCAGTAATAATGTCGATCTGCTGTACCACTCCAGCCGTTTCACACAGCCCAAGACCGCGCTCTCCGAAGACTCCGACACCATGCGCTTCATCGACAATAAGCAGAGCTCCATACTTCTCTTTCAGGGCAACAAGCCTTGAAAGATCGGCAAGGTCTCCGTCCATGCTGAAAACCGATTCGGTGACAATGAATATCTGGCGGTAGCGGCCGGCAGCTCTCTCAAGCAGCTCTTCAAGATGATCGTAGTCGAGGTGACGGTAGCGCTGATAGGGGGCTTCGGCAATCTTCATCCCGTCAATGATGCTTGCATGGTTTTTGCGGTCACTGAGCACAAGATCATGGCGGCCACTGAGGGCAGGAATGATGCCGATGTTGGCATGATAGCCACTGTTGAACACCAGCGCGGCTTCACGCCCATAGAGCTGGGCAAGGGCTGTTTCCAACTGGTCGTAGAGCGGATGGTTGCCCGTCAGAAGACGGGAGGAAGAGCTGGTCATGGCATACTGACTCTCGCTGAACTCTTCTGCATAACCGGCAAGCATCTCCCTGTCGTCGCCAAGACCGAGATAATCGTTCGAGGAGAGGTTCAGGAGAAACTGGCCGTTCACCGCAATATGCTTGCCATTACGTGCCGTAATATCCGGAAGTATCCGAAAGCGATCAAGGCGCCGGAGCTCATCAAGCTCCTGACTGATCCGATCCTGAAACTGCATATGGCGACCTTTCCTTCAGTTAAAACTTGCGATCTGACAGGCAAACCGGTGGTCGTCGGCGATATCGCGTCCCCGTGTAGTCAGGTAACCGCCTGTCAGATAACCGTTTGCGCCCGACAACATCAGCAACCCCTGAAAATCCTTCATGATCGTCTCTCTGCCCGCAGCAAACTTGATGACTTTATGGGGATGGGCCAGACGGCAAATGGCAAAGGTTTTCACAATGTCAGCCACTGAAACCGGCTCTTTTCCTGCAAGCGGGGTACCTTCGATCGGAACCAGTACATTAAGCGGAATGACGGAAACATCAAGTTCCTGTAACGCAAATATCATTGTAATCCGATCCTGCATGGTTTCACCGACTCCCATAATGCCTCCGCAGCAGACAGATATGTTGTTCTTTCTCAGCCGCTTGATGGTCTCGATCCGCTCCTGGACGCTGTGCGTATCGGCAATAAGCGTATTGTATTTATCGGGCGCAACCTGAATATTGATGTTGTAGTGGGCAATACCATGCGCGGCAAGTGCCTTCGCAGGCTCTTCGCCCAACATGCCTAGCGATGCACAGACACTCAGTTCCGGCAGCTCCGAATGGAGACGGTCAATCATGTCGAGCACCCGCTGAAACTCCGGGTTTATCCGTTTATAACCGTAACCACTGGTCACGATTCCGAAATGGGAGATCCCCGCGGCAAAACAGTTCCGTGCCTCAATAAGCACCGACTCTTCATTGACAAGATCATAGACTTCAATATCGGCATGATTGTGCTTGGACTGCGCACAAAAGCGACAGTTTTCGCCGCAAACGCCCGATTTGGCATTCATGATGGAGCAGGCGTGAAGCGATTCAGCTGAATAGCGGTTTTTAACCTTGTTTGCCAGTGCAGCCAAATCAAGCGCAAGCTCACCGGGCAAATCTGCAAGCAGAAGGGCTTCGGCTTGGCTGATGGGTTCACCGGTTTCAAGAACACGGTATGCCGCAACAATTTGAGGATGTATTACTGTTGATTCCATAATAAGTTAAAAGGTTTTTGTTAGGATAGTGTCGCTTGCAGGTGAGCCTCTCCAGACGAAACAAGGATGGTTTCTCCCTCCGCATTTTCGAGCTTAAGCTCTCCTCTGCAGGATATACCCCTTACCGTTCCGCTGAGGCTTCGTTTTAGCTGGTCGACCGTCACCTCCTTCGACTGCAAAAGCGAGTGTGCTTCGAGATAGGGAAGAATAAAGCTGAGGTCCTCCTGTAGCAGCCATTCGTCATAGAGTGGCTCGAAATGGTTGAGGACTGAGGCAAGAAGCTCCGGCCTCAACAACAGCTGGCCTCTCTCCAAAAAAAGCGAGGTTGCACTATCCTGCAGCAGGGGAGGAAACTCTGACTGGTTTACATTGATACCGATACCAACAACGACAAAGTGTGTACAATCTGGTTCTGACTGCATTTCACATAACACGCCACACAACTTTTTGCCGCGGACAAGAATATCGTTCGGCCACTTGATCTTCGCCACAAGATCGAAAGAAAGCTTGCAGAATGCCTGATGAATAGCCGCTGCGACCAGCAGAGTCAGTTGCGGCACACGAATTGAAGGCACACCCGGACGCAAAATCAGGGAAAAATAGAGATTTACACCAGGAGGCGATACCCAGGTACGCCCCATTCTGCCCCGACCACCGCTCTGGGAATCGGCAACTACCACGCAACCTTCCGGCGCGCCGTCAACAGCCAGAGCCTTGGCCAGAATATTGGTCGATGCGATAAGGGGGTGATAGATGATTTTTTTTCCAAACCGACGGCCATCGAGAAACGGCTGTACCTCAGCCTCTACAGGACGGCCGGTCAGACCTGAGAGCCGATATCCTCGACCTGTTACAGCCTCAATATGATAACCTTCGCTCCGAAGCAAGCCAATATGCTTCCATACGGCACTTCGGGTGATGGCAAATTCACGACAAAGCGCTTCACCCGACAAAAAATCCGCAACGACCGTCAGGCGACTCAAAATATGTGCGGTAACGTCGTTCATGACAGGGAGCAGAAGATGAGGAAAAAAGCTGCGTTTCCAAACAAAATGTAAACCTGAATGTAGTCCAAGGTTCACAACTTTGCAAAAAGAAAACAGCATGGCCACGATTCCCAGCGTTGCCGGAAAGAACGCCACTACAATCCAGAATTGCCCTGCTGAATGTTTGCCCAAAGAGCCTTGCTCGCCAGTATAGGGGAGCAGAATCCCCTATTGGACCAACGAGAGCCGGCTTATCCGTTAGGCTCCGACTCCTCCTGCTTCTGTTTTGAGAGAGACCTGAAATAATAGCTGAGCAAGAGAAATATGGTGCCTGCAAAAAGAAAAAGCGTGATGCGCCAGATGGTTTCAAGCTCAGCAAGATCAATCAAAAATAGTTTGATCACCAAAATGAGCAGGGTGCCCATGGCGGTCTGCTGCACATGTTCGTAATCCATACGCAAACTGGTAACAAGCAGGATCATCGCATAGAGCAGCCATGTAATGGAGACATAGGCTTCCCCATTGCCGAACGGTGACAGGATGTGGTGCAACCACCATAACATGGCGATGTGGGCAAAAATGCGGTACGCTCGTTTTTCACTCGGCGCGTTGCAAACAAACGAGATACCAAAAGCAAGAGCGATAACCCAGAGCACTTCAAGTGATTCCCACCCGATGCTTAGCTGGTTAATCGGTTCAACAGCATGGTCAACGATGTCTCCAATGAGCCATACCATCATGAGTCCAAACAAGAGATGAGCTGCACTTTTAAGATTTGCTGACTTCATTCTGAAAGCGAGAATATGAAGAACGGCCGCAATGCCAGAAATGACAAAGATAAGAGGGCTGCCGCCGAAGAAGAGAACAAGAGCGGCAACGAAAAACAAAATACTGGTAAGCTTCAATATTATTAGCAGATAAGGTATAGAGCCCTCTTTATCAGCCACCATAAGAGAGAGACTCAGGTAAAGCATTCCTGCCAGCGCAAGCACAGGCCCCGATACACTCCCGGGAAGTGTCCAGATACTCAGAGAGATATAAGAAGTGAAAAATGCAAAAAGCAATATGAGCAGTGGTATTTGCACCTGTTGACCAGATATTTCTCCGGCAATTGCATCGGGAATGGGCTGTTCATGAGGGTTGTTTACGGATAAAAAACGGAACGGCTGAAGAAAAGAATAGCCCATGCACAAAAGAAAAACTCCTGCCTGCAAGGCAATTTTGTCGTTGATGTTCGTCGCCATGTTGAGAAACTGACCCGGAAGTACCGGTATCAGGAAAAAAAGCAATCCACCCGTAAGAGCTGTCCAGAAAAGCGATAGCCAGCCGCGTATCAAGTAGATGCTGCCTGCAGCTATCAGCAGCAAAACGATATAGCTGACTAACGCCGGTATGTTGTTTGTATCGCAGGAGAGAACAAAGGGGGTTACAAAACCGCCTGCTATTGCGATAAGTGACAACACGGCTTCTTTCTGTTTTACCGACAGGAAAAAGCTCAGTGCCGTTGTTGCTGACATGCAAATGAAGGCTGTGGCGTACGATACAAGCTGAAGAGTCTCAAAGGCAGTAAAGGCAGTGATATAGAAGACGGCTATACTTCCACCGGTCATGACAAGACTGAAAGATCTCTTTTTATCATGCAACAAATGGCCTGAATACAACATGGCGAATCCTGCACCTGTTGCGGTAAAAAGAAAAAGGCTGGTCCGCCAGGTGGTTTCAAACTCGGCGATATCAACAAAAAACAGTTTGACAACCAAAATGAGCAGGGTACCCATGGCGGTCTGCTGCACCCTGTCGTAATCCATACGCCGACTGACCATAAGCAGGACCATCGCATAGAACATCCATGCAATGGAGACATAGGCCTCTCCATCAACAAGCGGAGAAATGACGTAGTAAAACCACCATAATACGCAAGCGTGGGCAATAACACGGTACGCTTGTTTTTCACTCTGCGTATCAAAAACAAATGAGGTACCAAAAGCCAGAGCGATAACCCAGAGCAGTTCGCAAGACCCCCACCCGATTCTGAGCTGGTTAACCGGTTCAGCAACGCTCACAGAGAGGTATTCGGTCAACCATATGATGAGCAAGCCAAACAAGAGATGGCCAATACCGTTGAGATTTGCAGGCTTCCTTCTGGTGGCGAGCATATGGGGTATTACCGCTATCCCTGAAAGCACAAAGATGAACGGGTCGCCGCTGAAAAACAGAACAAGAGAGGCAACAAAAAACAAATATCCGGTAAGCCTCAATATTATTGGAAGATAAGTCACTGCACGCTCTTTATCAGCTAGAACACGTGAAAGTCCAAGGTAAAGCATTGCCACAAGAGCCGTTACCAATCCCCACACCATTGACGGTAGCGTCCAGATAGTCAGCGAAATATGGAGCGTGACAAATGCAAGAATCAGGATGATCAGTGGTATGTGCACTTGTTGACGGGATATTTCACCGGCAATTGCCTGTGGAAGGGGCTCGTCATGATGTTTCCTCAAGGATAAAATCCGGAAGGACTGAAGGAATGAGTAACCAATGCACAGAAGGAGAGTTCCGGCCTGCAAGGCAATTTTGTCATTGATATCAGTCGCCCTGTTGAGAAAAGCACCGTCCAGAACAGGAATCAGAAAAAAAAGTAATCCGCCCGTGAGACCTGTCCAGAACAGTGATATCCAGCCAGGAATCAAGTAGATACTGCCTGCAACTATCAGCAGCAAAACGATATAGCTGACTAATGCCTGTATGTTATTGGAATCGCTGTAGAGAACAAATGGAGTTCCAAAACCCCCAGCTATCGCGATAAGGGACAATACCGCTTCCTTCTGTTTTACCGACAGGAAAAAGCATAGTGCGGTTATGGCCGACATGCAGAGAAAGGCCGTGGCGAGTGTAAAAAGATGAAGAATCTGAAAGGCCGAGAAGGCGGTGATATAGAAGACGGCGATACCTCCGCCTGTCATGACAAGACTGAAATATCTCTTTTTATCATACAACGTATGGCCTGCCGTCAACATGGCGAATCCTGCAACTGTTGCCGCAAGAACTCTTATTTCAGGGCCAATCCAGCCCTGATCGAATGAGTATTTGAAGAAAAAGGCAATACCAAAAAGAAGCAAACCGATGCCTGCCTTACTGAGAATATTTTCATTTTTGATAATGGTGTTTTTTTTCTCGGCTCGTCTGGCAACTGAATCGTTTTTTTCTGGGACCTCGTCGTTGGGTTGCGTTGCTGTAAGTTGGTTATCCGGGGGCGGAGTGCTTTCATCGTATGGATTCTTGACTGATACAGACTCAAGGTCCTGAATGACCGCCGGGAGTTCGTCCATCTCCATTTCCAGCCGCTGGACTCTCTGGTCAAGTGAGCCTCCATAAAGATTGACGGTGTTTTCTGCAGTGGTGTTTTCAGGTACCGTCGTGTTTAATTGGCGCGACGGGTTGACTGAAGCAGATTCAAGCTTTTGAATGACTGCCAGGAGTTCTTCCATTTCATGTTCCAACCGCAGGACTCTTGTGTCAAGTGACTTTTCTGGAGGGTTGCTCATGATTTGCAATCAAAATGGGAGCTGTACGTGTAATTTCAGTGAAAAGTAACCCATTTTCAAGGAAAACACAACAAATCCGAAAGAACGCTATAACCGCTTAACATGAGTCAGATTAAGTTCCAATACATCAGCCGGCATGGACAGGCACCGACAGCTATCCTTGGGTTGTTTTCGGGAAATTGTTTTGACGATGAAGGATTTATGGGGAATCGCAATCTGAGTGATGCTCAGCGCCCCATTGAGGCCATGTTGGCGGTTTCGTAATTTTTCCGGTAGGTCTGCACTCCGTGGAAAATGGTATACGCGATCTTTGTCTGCTCCTGACGATCGCGAAGCCTATGCTCCTCACCGGGATTGGACAGGTATCCCACCTCAACAAGAGCGCTCGGCATGGAAGGAGTCCATAACACCATGAAGCCTGCCTGGCGGACCCCTCGTCTGTTATTGGTCGACTGCCGATCTTCGGGTTTGAGAATATGCTGGGCGAGGGATGTCGATTGTCGGGCAAAGGCACTCTGAGCCATGCTGCTCATGATGAGGTACTCTTCAGTAAACCCTTTGTATGCCAGACTGGCATCGGCTTCCTTTCGGATAACCGAGTTCTCCAGCATCGCAACATCAAGGGCAGCCTTGGTTTTATGGGGGCCGAGAATATAGACTTCAGATCCGCATGCATTATGGTTCGGACTTGCATTGCAGTGCACGCTGACAAAAAGTTTTCCACCGCTCTGGTTTGCTATTTTCCCCCGTTGATGCAGGGGAATAAATGTATCGTCCGTTCTTGTATAGATCACCCTTACATCCGGCCACTTCTGGGTGATAAACCTCCCGAGGTCATGAACAATATTGAGAGCAACATCTTTTTCATTGGTACCGTTTCCTCCTGTTGCCCCGGGATCCTTTCCCCCATGACCTGCATCAAGCACAATGGTATCAAGCTTCCACTTTTCAACATCGTGACTGAGAACCTGTGCGATCTGCCGCTCCTTTTCCCTTCTGCGAATTCCCTCCACATCAGCTTTACAGTGAATATAGAGCAGGTAACTGTTATGTTTTTGATCGCGCTGAAATTCGACCGAATTGACGACAAATGAGTGATTGTCAAGCACCAGGGTAAACTGCAACCCTGAGTTGGCCACCTGTTTCGGAGTGATTGCCTTGACCACGCCGCTGCCATACACTTTTGTTAACGCGTTGATGTCACAAGTTGCCTTTTCAAGTGAAAAACAGGGGTACCCTTCGGCATTGAGCTTCGCCAGTGAAGCCTGAGCAGCTACGCCAGAAGCTGAAAATATGATGATCGCTCCATTCGCAAGTTTTTTTACCTCAATATCGGTAATTATTGTTTTGGCTGATTCAGCCTGCGTCAGGGAGCTTTCGACAGCCGGTTGTTCTTCGTCAGGAACAGCTCCGATTGTTCCGGCCGATTCCCCAAAACTTTTTCTTCCAAGCAAAACACTTATCTGAGAAGAGGAATGGTTGAACACAACCTCACGGCCTAGCCAAACGGTCATCAGCCTGCAAGCCTGGGTAACTGGCAACCAGATACTTGACTGCAGCAGTGACGGTGCTGACTGCAGTTGAATAACCCTTTGAGGAAGTTCCGGATCCCGTGAAAGAATCCGCACAAAATTATTATCGACCATGATCGTACAAATAGAGCCGGGCATCACCAATGATTCCTCAATAACAAGTTGACCCTGCTCCTTACGGTAACTCAGGCGCAACGTCCTTGCCAGGGATTCAAGATCAATCATCAACGTTCTCGGTGTTCTCAAGGCAAGCACCTTCATGGTATAGCCCTGATCGGCTCCTGTGGTCACAACAACGGGAACGGAGGTCGGTCCATAAAGTTCTGAAGGAACCGCAAAGAGGGTTTTGAAAGGAAGCATCAGCAGAGTCATTAGGACCAGAGCGGCTAAACAAGAACGGATACGAAGCAAAAAATGGGGCATGATTATCAAATACGTTATGTTTTTCCTTGCACCTTGATTATAAGAATAATAATAAATATATCTCTTTTACCCTTTGCAGTCGGTTTTTATAGCCGTAAT
>SESG01008729.1_pt1 | contig 17746 bp, 26 predicted proteins | sample 3171421 | NCBI WGS metagenome assembly SESG01 (sample SAMN10866946, study PRJNA518727) | freshwater metagenome | biome: subpolar coniferous forest; feature: holomictic lake; material: water; isolation source: holomictic Lake 227, 6 m and 8 m depth | place: Canada: near Kenora, Ontario | collected... | reverse complement strand
CATCCCCTTATTGCGAAATTCAAAGCAGACCTCTTCGGCCATAATTTTCGCATTGCCATAAGGGCCTACGCCGACCATCTTATCGGTTTCAACGAGGGGATGATGGTCGGGGATACCGTAGACCGCCGTAGATGAGATCATCACCATGCGTTCGACTCCAAATTCCTGAGCGGCGTTAAGGACATTGCGCGTTCCATCGACATCCGTGGTCATGATATCTTGTTCAGAGTAGAGGGGTAGGGCTGCTGCAGTATGAATGACCCAGTTTGCTCCTTTCATGGCCGCACGGAGCGCGGGAACGTCACGGATGTCGCCCACAATGGTCTTCACTTCGTTCTTCTCTGGATAATCGAAGGGAACAAGATCAATGGAGGTAATATCGGTTATACCCTTGTTTCTCAAAAACCGAATGAGGTTAATACCTAAGAAACCACTTCCACCCGTCACAAATACTTTTTGCATCTCAAAACTCCTTTGATTTAGATAATATAGCGATCTTGCGGTTAAAAGGCAAGTAAGCTATAATTATTGGGCAAAATTACACACCCGAAGGAAACATGATTAGTTCACTCTCAGAAACAAGCATTTCAAACGCAGCAAGTATATTGATTGCCGGTGGCGTGGTTGTTCTACCAACTGACACTGTTTACGGCATTGCGGCTCATCCGGGGCAGAAAGATGCGGTTGCGCGAATCTGTACCATCAAAGGCAGACCCACGGGCAAGCCGATTGCTTTGCTTGCGTCCAAGCGTGAAGCTGTCGAATGTTTTGGCGCGCATTTTTCTGCTGTTGCTCAGCGGCTTGCTTCTGCCTATTGGCCAGGTGCTTTGACCTTGGTGTTGCCCTGCGGTGAAGGGTTTGAGGGCTTTCGTGTGCCTGCGCATGAGAGCACCTGTGCGCTCATCGCTGCCTGTGGTGGCGTTCTGCGCGTGACAAGTGCAAACCTAAGCGGTGAGATGCCAGCCACGTGCGCGGTTGCAGCGCTGAAGGATGTAGGATTGGAAGCTGATTTGGTGCTGGATGGGGGCGTATCACCTGGGGGTGTGGCCAGTACCGTTGTCAAGGTTACAGCAGATGGTGTACTCACTGTTATTCGAGAGGGTGCTATCCCAGCTAAAGATATTCTGAAGTTTAAGGAGAACGAGTAAATGCAGGATGCAAATAAAAAACGGCTAAATTTGAAATTAATCGCCTGCAATGTTTTCCAACGCGAGGCGTGCTGGTGCCTTTCAAAAACGCCGCATCTGGTTGATCCCGTATTTGTTGAGCTTGGACTTCATATTAATCCAGCTTACTTACGGGAACGCCTTCAATCCCTCATTGATGCTGAAGACGCTCACGATATTCGTCATGATGCGATTCTCTTGCTGTATGGATTATGCGGGAATGCTGCAGTCGGACTCCAGGCGCGACGGACACCCCTCGTTATTCCCAGGGCTCATGACTGCGCAACCGTATTGCTGGGGAGTGGGGAGCGCTATCAAGTTGTTTTCGGCGATAATCCAAGTCGCCCTTTCTCTTCAATTGGTTACCTGGAGCGCGGCAGTGAAACCTATCGCACTGAAGGAGGTTATACCGGTGTGGTCGGAGATACTTATGAGTCTTATGTGGAGCGGTATGGAGAGGACAATGCGAAATACCTTTGGCAGACGCTTCATCCAATAAGGGAAGATGAACCAGCACTGTTTATTGATGTCCCCGAAACCTCTCATCCCGATGCCTTGATTCGTGCCCGTGAACGACTGGAGTCGGATGGTGCAGGACGTGTCTGGAAGGTGGAAGCTGGAAATATACGCATGATTCAGCAACTCATCAATGGCGTGTGGCCTGAAGAGGAGTATCTGGTCGTTCCTCCCTTCAACATTACGCAAGGTGTTTATGATTTAAAGACTGTCATCGCTGCTTCGGCAGTACCATGACTGACGCATCGTATTGTACAACATGTATGAACTTCTAACCAAATTTCTGAATGCATTGCCTGAGGAGGATGTCATTCGTGTTCTGAAACTCACCTTTCTGGTCTTTTTCGGAATCGTAGCGCTTGTTATTCTCTTCGCTCCGTCGCCATCCCCGGGAAAGATGACCTACCGCTTGCTCCGCACAGGGATTGTTATCCTTTTCGTGGCCGTATTAGTCTACCAAATGACATGGCAGATTGGGGGTTTCTACAAACGGGACTTTGTCCGTTTCATGCGCCGTTATGACAAGCGACCCAATGCTGCGACTCGTCAGATTATGCGCGGACCGATTCTTGATTGCCGTGGACTTGTTGTGGCTGCGCCACGTCAAGGGGATATATGGGGCAGGCGTTATCCCTTTGGAAATGCTATGGCTCACCCGGTGGGTTATTATCATCCGCGTTGCGGGATCACAGGTATCGAATTGTTATATGATTCAGTTTTGAATGGGTATCCGCAGGAAGAAGATACGCTTAAAAAAGCAAAAGATCTTTTTAAAAAGCGCGCAGAGGAAGGACAGTCTGTGACGCTGACGATTGATGCGCGATTGCAAGAAACAGCATTTGATTTGCTGAACGGACGTCGGGGTGCAGTTATCGTGATGCGTCCGGTCTCGGGGTCTATTCTTGCCATGGCCAGTTCACCCGGATTTAATCCACATGATCCAGGGCCTGCTTCCATCGAAGAGAATATGCCCGCATTAAATCGCGCAACACAGGGCCGCTATCCGCCAGGTTCCATTTTTAAAATTCTGATCGCCACAACCGCGCTCATGGAAAAGCGTTCGCCTATCTTTGCATGTCCCGGTATGGGGTATATTGCAGCAGCAAACACCCCGCCTATTCGGGATAGCGAATACTTTTCCTTTGAGCGACGGGGCGCAGTATGGCCAGGGTGGGGAAATCTGAATATGCGTGATGCCTTGATCCATTCTTCTAATGTGTATTTCTCACAATTGGGTGTCGCCTGTGGGCCAGAAGCGTTTAATTCCATGATGCAGCGTATGCATATCAATGAACCTTTGATTTACATGAAATCTTTTGATGACACGCTTAAGACGTCGCCAGGTCATGCACCGGTCGTGAGGAGTCATTCCAAGCTTGCGATGCTGTCAATCGGCCAGGGAGAGATTTTAATGACGCCCTTGCACGTGGCCTGTATGACAGCGGCCATTGCGAATGATGGTGACTTGATGGTTCCGCGACTGGACATGGCTGAATCCGTAAAGAAGCTTGATACGTTATGCTCTTCACTTGTGGCAACCCAGGTCCGTGCCATGCTTCGCCAGGTGGTCATCAGCGGTACGGGGAAGGGATGCAATCTTCCCGGACTCGATGTGTGTGGAAAAACAGGAACAGCACAAGTTCCAGGTGCAGAGGATCATGCTTGGTTTACCTGTTTTGCGCCGCAAAAGAATCCTGCGATCGTGGTGACCGTGCTCATCGAGAATGGCGGCTTCGGTGCTGCGTGCGCATTGCCTGTCGCAAAAAATATCTTGTTGGCTGCAGACCGACTCGGATATGTTAAAAAACAGGAAGTGATAAAGGTGTTATCTCCAACGCCTCCTAGTCTCTGGAGGTCAAAATGAAAAAGGGAACAGCAGTCATTGGTTCGGTCGCATCAGCGACGGGTGTATTTTTAATTTCTTTAATGGCACTGAGCTGCGCCATCATTTCGTTGTTGGGCATTGAATCGGTCCTACGTCCTTCGATTATCGACTGGCAATCTTTGCTCCCGTTCGCTATTTATACAATTGGAATTCCTGTCGTGCTCATCTGGCTAGCTTTGATGCATTGGCGGGGAGATTCAGGTATTCTGGGTGCGGCCATTATGTTGAGTGCCATGGGTTTATTAATCCAATTCAGGATGGGGAGTTTCAACCTGCTTGACTGGAAAAAAGACGTTTTTGCTGCGTTGCCTTTTGTGATTGGTTTGATTGTCTTTTAAGTTAAGAAGACCTGGTTCCCAGAAGCTAATAACTTCATCTACTGTGCTGCGTTCTGCCATGGTGATGTTGCCCTTCTCAGCACGAAGCAATTTAATCTTTTGTGGGAAATCATTGTAAATATTCATCGGTGAGCAGTAGATTTCTTTGCCTGTTACTGCTTTCCACTCATGTGCCCAATCAGGAATTTCACAATATGGACTGTTCTTATCAGCACTCATAACAAACTTTAGACAATCAGCACGATCTAAAATAGTCTTGCTTGGTGCAAAATACTTAGTGGCCTTGCCATCCTTCTCTGCACACTTGGGAGAGCAAACAAGTGTAACACCCATTGGTACCACTGTATCCAAGATGCCATTGCTCTCGACTTGTACTTCTTTAAAATTACTCAGTTGATACAGCATAAAATCGCTGATGTTATCCTGCAAAAGTGGTTCTCCGCCCGTCATCACAAGGACGATATTTGGATACAACGGTCCTGCTAATTTGCGGGTCATGGCCCACTCCGGAACAGGCTGGCCCGTGCTTTCCCAATATGCAGTGATTGTATCTTCTATCTTGGCATCAATCTCATCATATGTCATCCAATCACCGTCGTCAAAGAATGTGTCACAGAAGCTGCAATCCAAATTGCACTTTGCTAGACGGATGAATAGTGCAGGCATGCCTGCGTATGGACCTTCTCCCTGAAGGGTGAAGAACATGCTGGTTACGAACAGACTTTCTTTAGGTGCCTCTTTAAAAAATTTCTTACCCGCAATTTCATTAGTTCCAAACATAGTTACTCCTTATCTAAGATGTTATGCATGTATGACACCACATCCTGCGGAGTCATACCTTTCTTATAGTTGATACGACCCATGATATCTGTACTATATGCATATTCAATATCAATCATCCTTGGAAAAAATCTAAGATTGATATATACATTATGTTCCTTACTATATAGCAACGTTTCCCAGTGTTCGGGGTCTCCCTTATCTGGTGTGATATCAACAGCATCTAACCAACCTGCTGATACTTTCTTTTCTACGAAATCAAATTCTTTGAGCAATGCTTCTTTTACTTTTTCTAAATCGCTCATTCCTTTGATCCCTTAAGCTTCTCCATTATTTTAGTGCCTTCTAATAGAAAAGTCAAATCATCAGCACTCAATGGGCCTTTTTCTTTAGCGGTAGTTATTAGATCTTCAAAAATAGAATCTCTCATTCTGGATTTTACACCACTTGTTATACCAGCTGCTAATTCACCACCGACCGTAAATGCTCTGGCAAAGGCGGCTGCTGCTTCGTCTACATTGATTTCATTGGCCCACTGGACTGTTCCATCTCTATTGAGTCTTACTATTTCTTGATTATTGTTACCGTGAAAGCAAATAGAATTTGTGGTCGGTTGTGCAACAGTAAAGTTGGGATTGGTAATTGACCAGTTAGAACCGATGTATGTTGATGTTGACATGGATATTTGAGATGCGGCGGTGTTGATGGGACCAGTTGTTACCCATCCAGCATTGCCCATTGATGTCAGGGCCACATTACCGGTACTGCTGTTGAATACGCCGAGCGCGGTCGATGGTAGATTATCATCGCCGCCTTCGTCGATGTGTTCTTCTTTCTTAAACCATGTGCGGATTTTCGAAAGCAAGTCTCCTAGCTTCTGCATTTTTAAATGCCTCCTCTCTTGTTATACCTTCTTCCTCTAACATTGCCTGCCAAATACCATCCAATACCGCCATAACAAAGTCGGTGGCTCCCGCGGTATGGGCGCATACGTCAAGTATTGCCAACACATCATCGGATTTAACCCTCTCCATTAATACAAGTTGCCTTAAGGATGCTCTGATGCCGTCATCAATTTGGCCCTCGGGCGCATCAGACAACATTACAAATACGTCTCTGAAATCACTGCTCATTTTCTTTTCCTAAAATTAAGGTTTCTACTATTTTATATTCCCTATATGCCTCGGCCAATGCCGGATATTTAGATAATATTTCCGGCGGAGGTGCAATGAGTAATAATCTTTTTTCAACTTCTCTTAGACGTTCATCCAAATCCATGCATGGTATGGCATTTGATACTCTGGCACTGGAATAATCTGCTGACCATTTTTGTGTAACCAAATTAAATTCGTTTTTTTGAATTTTCATTTACAAGTTTCTCCACGAGACAATATGCATCATACGCTTCTTTTAATGCTGGATATTTTTCATGTAATTCAAATGCAGGGCTGAGAATGCAAAGTCGTTCTTCGATCTTATGCAAACGCCCTTCAATTTTTTTGATCTCATCCTTTGTTGCTACCTCTACGGCAACTGTACCAAAATTTGTGTTTATGGTACTATTCATACTATAGGCCGATCCGGGTGTATATATTTTCGATGTTGGTGCCATTATACTGAGTACTTTATTTTAAAGAATATTGAATCATCTTCGTTTTCAAATCCAACATATACAGCCTCCATGCCAGGCCCCTCTAATACAACTGCCATATCCACAAGTCCATTTGAATTATCGTTTACCCAATTTAACATTTCTGGGTGTCTTTCTTTCTTATAAGGACACTTAATAACAGTTTTGCATTTGGGATTGATTAATATCATTTTTTCAGATTTGACATCTTCTTTCGTATCATGTTCTTCTGCAATGGGCTTAGATGGTCGTAAAAAGTTATACCATCGAGATGATCTAATTCGTGTTGAAAACATACCGCTTCCAATCCCTCTAAGTCGAGCTCAAATGTGTTGCCTGTTTCATCTTCTGCTCTCACTCTAATCTTACCAGATCTCTTTACAAATGCAAAAACGTCTGGAAAGCTAAGGCAACCCTCTTTCCATCTAGTAGGCTCACTCATCTCCAAAATTCTTGGATTAATAAACACGCGCCTTCTAGCACCACTATTAGAACTGTCCATAACAAATATACGCTTAGGGATGCCTACCTGAATTGCTGATAGTCCAACACCGTTTTTCGCATACATTGTTACGAACATGTTCTGTACAAGCGTCTTGATTTCCTCGCTGAACTCGGTTACGTATTCGCAGATAGACTTGAGAATAGGATCCGGATAGGTCCTAATCTCAAGCAGTTTAGCTGGTTCTACTTCATGGGACATACGATAGTGTTGCTCCGTTTTCTCCATCTTCGCTGACTTCGACCTGGATGTTACGTCTCGGGTATGTTTTGGAAATATACTCAATAAGATCTTCAGCAAGCATTTCACAGCTCTTGTATGACATCTGCAGGGTGCCCTCTCCATACAAGCTCTCGAGTTCACGCTTGAACAGAATAAACTCCACATCTCTGTCATTATGGAACACATCTAATGTCACACGAAAATGGAAAATATGACGATGCGGGTGAATCAAGAACTCAACGCCCGCGGGAGCGTCAGGATAGTGGTGAATACCTTCCCTTTGGAAAGTTACAAAAATAGTTCTGGATCTAATCATGATGTTTCTGCCTTCTTGGTTACCTTTGTCTTCTTAGGCGCATTTTTGCCAAGTGGATCTTCGGTAGCGCCCTCAGCATATATTTCTGCAGCCTTTTCGGGATCCGCAACAATGTTGTTTTCCTTTGTTTCTTCGTCATCTGATTCCGGCTTTAATGCAGTGGTCGGTGTAGTATCAATGCCCAATTCTGGCTGATTCTTTACTACAGGTTCCTCGGCCTTGACTATAACTGGTTCTGCTGTAACAGGTACACTCACGCCGCCGGCCCAGGTACCCTCTACTGGATTAACAACTGTCTCTTCTGCAATGACAACATCGGTACCATAGTCTTGCCAATCTGTGAAACGATTGCTGTCGGTAACTTCTCGGAAATGCATGCACCATACGCCCGGGTTAGTTGCTTTGAAATCAATATCATCAATCTTGACTGTGAGATTGACACTTGACGTTTGTATTTTAGGGATACGTACACTGAGCAATGGGACAAAAATCCGTGATTGCCAAATTCCTGGATTCAACATAGTTAGAACAACATCGTGTTGATGCGCAGGATAGTCAAGTGTTACCCAAAAACCTCTATCAAGCAATGCAGTGATAGTTTTGTCCCAGTAACTGTTGTCACCAGGATTCTCGAAACCAAATGAATGATTCGCACCCATGAAAATATGAGGCGTTTTATTTTCTCTTGCAAGTTTTTCAATGGTAGCTAAATCCTGCTTGCCAACTACGAATAGGGTTCTTTTCGAATATGCCGGTGTCTGTTCCACTTCCGGGCCAACGAAGAATGCTACGTTGTTATGTCCTTCTCTTTCCATAATATTCCTTTATTAATATTTTGCTTTAGAAACATGTTTTCTATAATCCAGGGCATTCCTTGCCCATTCTTCGCCATTGCCTTCCAATACATCTAAAGTACGATCAATGGTACCATCCTGCCAATCACTTACCGAACCTGTTTTGTATGTTGCAGGACTTGCAAACATCTTTCCAAGTTTTTCTGCTGCATCATCGATACTCCATGGAATATACATATTCTTAGGATTATTGGCAAATACCTCTGGGAAACTGCGATAAGCAGGATATAAGGTAAGAGTGCCAAATGTATCAGCTTCGCTTACAGTATTACTTACCCAGTCTTGCAAAGCACAATTGAATAAAACGACACTGTCCGCTAAAAGTTCATAATAATCGTTCTTTTTAAGGCCCGTATATACCTTGAAGTTAGCCGTGCCACTATTTTGCAAGTATTCTGCAAATTCTGTGTGGCTTTTGTTGTTGCTTTTGAGTTCTGGATGTCCAGTGAAGATCGCAAACTCAACTTCCGGGCGTGTCTTATAAAAACGCTGCGCGAGTTGCATAAAGAATTCCGGTTGCTTCTCATCATCCCAACGTGCAGCAAATCCAACACGTTGTTCACGCGATGTAATTGGTTTGATAAAGGGAACGCGACTTAATACCTCTTCCTTACCAAACGGTAATCCAGTTACATAGATTGGGGCCTTGAATCCTGCAATACGCAGATGTGCAACCATTTCTTCACTTGCAACAAGAATGCCATCGACAAAGGAATCAATCATGAGTTCATAATGTCTCATCCAACGGAACATACCTTCACGATTAACAAAATCGTCTGGGTCGATACTTTGTGCTAAACATCGAACATAAACCTTTGGTCTATATTTCTTTTGCACTTGATCCATGATGTATGGAAGACTTTCAATACCAGGGGTAAACATATCTTCATACAGGATACAATCCTTGCTCGTAATCTTACCTTCTTTCATAAGCTTGATAAGATTGGCAGTTTGCATCATACTATAAAAAGTTCTGCCGTGTGCATCCAACACACTACCTGTAACTATTTTCTTATCGGTTGTTAGTTCCTCACCAACCACGCATTCATAGTCAATACCGCGACGTTTGAATACACGCTCGTTCCAATCTTGAAGTTGCAGAGTGTAACGTGCTTCATAGGACTCAAGTCCCATATAAAATAGTTTTCTCATTTCTTGCCTTCCCTTTCTTTTTCTTGTTTTACTATAATCTGCATATGGCGACGTATGAATTCAATAGCTTCGTATTCTTCTTGTCCCATTGATAACTTTTCAAAAAGCTTTTGTTCACTAGGCGGATTAAGTGGATCTGGCTTATCTTCCATTATCCCTTTTTCCCTAATAACATATAGTGGAGTACGTCAGGGCCTTCGACAAGGACCACATCGTTTGGATATACAAGAAAGCCCGATCCCGGATAACCACCGTTTACAGGTACAGCATGTACCATTTTTGTTGTTATTCTATCAATAGAGCATACTCGAAGGGAATTGCTTTTGGCCAATACGACTTTATTGCCAACGGAAATAACTTGCCCAAACCTATCTTTATGCTCTACCGGGGCCTTTTTAGGAGGCGCCATTATTTGCTATAGTCGATCTTTCTGATGAGGTCATCACCCATCCAGCCAGAACAGACTTCCTTTTCATCCTGCGAAAGTTTTTCAATCATCTTTTGGAACTTCTTACGACCAATTTTTCTACCATCGATAATAACTTCGTCGAGGTATCGCTGAGATACTTCCTCAAATTCATCTGCTTCTGCACCCGAGTCCTTCATTGTTACTTCGTCGTATGCATGTTCCAGTGATTCTGCTTCAATCACATAGCGATGCCTGAAAGTGACAAGTGTATCAACTACAAATAGTTTTGTTTTCATTTTGATATTCCCGAAAGTTTGTTAAGTGTTAGTTCTTCTTCTGCCCATTGATGTTCTTGTTCGATACGAACTTTCAAATAGTTCCGTATGGTATTACGGTGTTCCCAAATGAAAACTTCATAGCGATACAGTCCATTGCACGGACAGTTTAACACAAAAGTCATGCCATTTAAATGCCTACCGATCACACAGTCGTAATCCTCATGCAATATTACGCCATCGGGGTTGCGCTTCTTTTCATCGAAGCAATACTGTCTAAATGCTTCCATCTCATCTTCATCGCGACCTGAATCGCAACTGTCCGGGCAAAGATGCAATCTTCCACAAAAATCGCACGTCAACTCATCGGAACCTACCCCGCCTTCTTGCATGGAATCCAAGAACATATCCGATGGGGGTTTATCTCCGGTCTTGTATTCCTTGTTAGTCATGTTTTTTCCTTAATGCCTTGTGTCTTATCGATGTTTTCTTTATCTTTCTTACCGGATTATAGAAATCGGGCTTTCCTCCAGTAAACACTGAATGAGATATTATCAATCCATTCAGCAATCCCTTCATATAAGGACCGGAGTGATCGCCCTCATCCACACAATCTCTCTGTATCGCTATAAGATTTTCTAATGAGGATAATCCTTTTTGCAACTTCTCATTCATCTTCTCTGAGGCGTTTTTCGATCTCTACATCTGCATCTTCGGTGGCAATTGAATCAAGGTCATATGCTTCGGAGTCAAGCATCATGCGCTTCATATCGGCTTGCTTGTTTTCCTTGAAACTTACCTTGGCCAAGTGCTTTGCATAATCTCTAATCAGTTCTCGTGGATTAGGTGTATTGGGATCTAACACAGTCCTGATAAGATCACGGATCATAGGTATGATGGCAGGGATATGCTCACCTATCATTTTATTGCCACGATGGTCCAGACCGATAAGATCTTGATAAGTGTATGTCTTGGTATAGTCATCTATATCGGCCAAGCGATTTACTTCCTGGATAGCTTGGATGTGATTGTATACATTGTGTGCCATTACCAGTGCATAGGATGTGGTATCCCAGCTGGTCTTACCTATCTTGTCATGTTTGTTCCTGTCGTCGGGACCCATGACGCAGATGTCCCCTACTTTTAGTCTTTCCATGATCGGACCCTGGAAAGGCATGGCAAGTTTAGAACCCTTCAAAGATTTATTATCTAACCCTCGACCCATGGAGTATGTAAGTTTTTGCGGGCTGAAATAGTTGTAGTCATAGCACAATGCATATCCACCTGCTGCCACAAAAGGTGATGCTGCGTCAAAGCTGATATTGATATTTGGATTATCATGCTTCCTTAAACATCTCTCAATGCTGGTGAGATAGCATGCCCAGTCCAACCTACCGATACCCAGAAAGTGAATCCAGTCCTTGTCCTTGAGTGCATCCAGTTCTCTCAGATCAAGTATACGCTCCAGCACACATGACATGTCACGCATGTTCACACCTGCGAAAGCATATCCTTCTAATGTGCGATCCACGGAATATCCCATGGCTTCAACTGCCATTGGTATGCTGTAAGGAATAACCGCATCAAACCATTCCTTAGAAGTTTCCGGAGAACTACCACTGAGAACATTCAGGAACTTTGTGGCACCTGGGACTCTGTGCTTCATGAAATAGTTGAGATTGTGGAGTGTGACATCTAAAGTATCAGAGAATTTTGTCAATCCAGTCTTTTCACTCAATGCACCTTCGGCTGCAAAAGCAGGCACATCCAGTGTCATGGACCAATCCGATGTGTATTCGAGATATCTTAGTATTTCTTCTCTGAGCTTGTCGCCTTCTGGACCCTTGACTGTTTTCCAATCAAGTTTGATAACACCTGTTGCGATCTGGAATCCACCACTGTCGCCAATGAGCACAGTTTCTTTTCTATCACGCTTGTGTATCATTGGTTCCCTGTCATCACATTTGGAAAGATTTCTTTCTGCGTGACCTGCAGAATACAACGCATATTTGTAATTGAAATAGCTATTGTCTTTGTCCAAGAAATTTAATCCCTGAAGTCCATATTCGAAGCCTGCAGGAATACGATCCTTAGGCACAAAATTTTCATCGGCCAGTGCCTTGCCTAAATGTGTGGTATAGAATCCACTGATAGCGGGTAGATATTTAGCCCATCCACCCTCGTCATGTCGTTTGGAAAAGTTAACTCTGTTTGTTGTCATTTATATCTTCTATGCAATTCTGCGTTGAATTCTTCTACAGTCCAGTCGTATTCATAAACCAGATAATGAAAATCAGTGGAGACACGCCACACCTTTTCGAGATTCATCCTTGAAAAAGTGTACGTACCTCCATCGTCGGCCTCAAGTATCGCTTGTTCCAACTCTTCAAACGGACACCTAATTAATCTTCTATAGGTGTTATCTAATTCGTCCATGGTATTTAGGTTAAGGTTTGCCCGCTGGAAGAATATATTGATATTTCCCAATACCGCTATCTACCTCAATCATCAATGCGCCCATGTCGGAAAACTTCATAGTCGTGGTCGAAGCAGTCTCGTTGAGTTTAAGTATGCTCAAAACCTGATTAAGTGGCCACGACCATTGATGTTTCATTGTGCCAGTCACATTATCTGCAAAAGGAACTGTGGTCTTATCGTTTGGTCCAGTACCGACGTCGAAGTTAAGTGTGCCTTTGTCAACGCTGACAACGAACCGTTTTTCGACACTGCCCAATACACCCTGGAAATAGTTAAGATCGGAGATCTTCTTCTTTTCTGGGTTGATCGTGATATTCCATGTTGCACCTTTAAATGGTGGAACCTTAATCTGTTCGTTTACCATTGTTTCGCTCATGAAACGATAGATCGATACATTCTTTGCGCCACTGTCAAACTTAATGCCGCTGGGAAGGCTTGTCGAGCCGCGCAATTCCGAAACTACTTCAACCTTTGCAGAGTCCGAGGAATATGGAGGAAAGTCCATAAAGCCTTTGAGAATAGCGATACGAGAAAGTCCGATTGTTGTGTCAATGCCCATGACTGGTTGATACATGCTGCCAAAAACAACAACAGTCTTGTCTGCATCAATCGCTTCAATCTTTGCATCATTTGCTGTACCGATGATTTTTACCATATCGATGAAGCCCAATGAACTTGTGTGCTTCACGATGTCTTTTAATGAATCTAATAACATATTAAGATCCTCCTTAAGTGATCATTATATTGCATTTTTTGCCGAATGTCAAGCATTTCAGAGTGCGCTGAAATCAAATAGAGTTTCCAGATGCGCCTGCTCTTTGTTTGTCCTGCTAAGGTCCCATTTAAGAACACCTACCAGATTCTCGACCTTTTTGTCTACGATGCCAGCCATCATGTCTTCGCTATCGAATGGTAATTTTAAGAACCACTCGGGAAGATGCACTTCATCTACTGGATATGCAATGCTTGTTAATCTATTTTCAGATGTCTCTTTTAATTTACATACAATTATCTTCTGACCGTCGATGATACGCATGGCATGCTGATCCTGATGTATTTCCTTCAGTTGATTCCAAGCAAGACTTGCTGTGACATGCCCCGGGACATGGAGATTTCCTACTTCGATACCTTTCATTTTCTTGCGTGCTGCATCTTCCAGCTTTTCCCTGTAATGAGTCAGCTTGTTGACTGCACGTGGTGTTCCTTGTTGCCAGGGCTTCATATCGCCGAACTTTTCCTTGAACACGCGGATCTTTTCAATAACAGCATTCTCTCCTTTACCACATAAAGTATCAAGCAAGATCTCAGATAGGAATTCTTGCACAAACTTTGGAGTATCTGCACGTTTGAGATCCAGACCCATGGCCTTGACCTTGCCGGGTTTACCACCTGCATCAAGTCTAATGCCGTCCTTGTCGTACATTAAACATGCATAGCGTTTCTTAACGATCCATAATCCGCTTTCGGATACAGTCTCGCGTGAGCTTGCAATAACACCTGTTGAACGCTTGACTGGTACATTTAACTTCTCAAGCAAGAATTCGGGGAACGTATTGGAAACTGCTCGAGCCAAATCATTGTACAGATCTACGATGCTTTCCTTGGTCCACTCAATTTCTCCAGCGTCAATTTCCCGTTTGATAATTGGATATGCCGAGAAATAACAGGAGTCAGTATCACCGTACACTATGGCTTCGCCGTAGTGATCATAAATTCCCGTGATCATTTCATTTGTCTTGGCTGCCATGTGCTTGGTAATGGTCCTGCCAGTCAATGTGGTAGATTGACCTAATCTCTGATCAAAGAAACGACTGCCCGCATTCAACAAAGCACCATATGCGGAGTTAAGATTAATTTTCTTGACCAGCTGGCGCTTGTCCCAGAAACCAATGATCCGCTTTAGATCTTTCTGATCTCGATATATTACTTTGCCATCCCTTACCATTAGATTGTGTTGATTGATATATTGCACCACGCGCTTCTTGTGTCCTTCGGCGATGAGTTCCTTGAGCTTCTTAGGCTTGTATGCCTCTGCTTCAGAATAAGGATTGGCCTTTGTCTCAACATCACTGATATCATCATTTGTAAATAGATTTTCCGGCACTTTTACGCCTTCTATCTTGGCATTATCTTCGATGTCTTGATAGTTAGTCATGATTCCTTGCAGGGTTTTACGTTCGTTGTACCAGCGTGTTAAAATTGCCGGAATAATACCTTCCCGATCTGTCCTGAAGATGGTCCCGTTTGCACTGATACACCAAGGCTGCTCTCCGCTGAATATTAGATCATACAGTTCCTTACCTGTGATTTCAAATTCGCTACCATCCTCCATGTCAAGGATAAGCTTGTTGGCGATATCTTCGTTATAGAAATCTTCCATCTCTAACACATTGAATCTATCATTCCACCATGCCGCAAATGTATGCTTACCACCCATGGCTATCCATGCTGTGATAGCTTCATTGGTGCGATCAAGCCTGATCTGTCCAACAATGGTTTCAGGACTCATGTTCAGCGTTCTGATGACAGATGGATACAGCGATTTCATATCTGTTGACGCCACCCATCTGTGCAGTCCCCGGCGCGGTGTTGCCACCCATCCACCTGCTGCTCTTGTGGCATCTTCATCTCTGCCATGTTTCTTGTCTGGGCATACCATGTTCTGGCTGTGTGCTTCTACCAATACTGCCTGGTCAGTGACTGCTACAGCGCCCATGGTTGTTTGAATCAGTACACAGTTAGCATGTGCGATAGAATTGGCAAGATCGATGAATTGTAGTTTCTTGTCGAGTCTGTCAAGCAGTCTCGTATCCTGGATATTATATTGCAAGAATTTTTCAAAGTCGTCATTATAAAGTTCATCCAGCGTACCTTCGTATGCGATCTTTGCTTCGCCCAATTCGATGTCAGCAATGGCATTCAGCGCATAGCTGTGGCGTTCTTCGTAGTTGTATTTTTTGTACAGCTGGAGATAATCGATGTGTACGCGACCAATCAGGTCATATGTTGGTTGCACTTTACCACCGCGTTCAAATTCGCGAACCTTGGGCTCTGCTTCCCATAGACACATTTTCCTTGCTTCGTGTTTACCCAACACTTTCTTGATGCGATTTACAACATACGGGATATCATATGCTTCGCTGTTCCATCCACTGAGGATATCTGCATCTTCGATAACTTCCATAAAGGATTGCAGCATTTCTCCTTCAGTCCTGAACAATACGACATTGCCCACCCTATCTGCTATCGCTTGTGCTTCTTCCCAAGTCAGTGTCTCTGGTGGTACAGCCAAACAGATAATCTCATCTATCCATTGTAGATGCACAGAAATAGAAGTTATGTAGTTGTTGGCTTCGGATGCCTCTGACCAACCCGATTCTTTGTCAAAGCTGGTTTCAATATCGAAAAATGCTATGTTCAGTGCGGGAGCATCGATGTGCTGATAGTGATGCTCCAAGCATCGGAAAATAGGGTCAACATCTGTTTCCCATTTCTTGACATTGCTTGACAGTGATTTGATCAGCTTATGCTTTTCTCCAAACGAGCGAGGGGAGACTTTTTTGACATAGTCCCCGTATATGGATTTATGCGTGCCTTTTGGGTCATTCACAAAGAAGTGATAGTCAGGTTGGAACTCCCTGTAAACTCTTTTGCCGTTTACACGTTCAACTATCTTGATTACTTCTTGGTCGCCGCCGCGGCGAAATAAGGCGTCAATATACATTATTTTACTGACCTTTTACAATTTTCAAAATGATATCTTTTCATATTCCACATTATTCCGTTTTTATCGCAATGAGGAAATTTTACAAAATATTTCTCATTAAACGGCATAGACCTACCTTTTAAGGGGCTAGGTCCCTTTTTTACACCGGTATGCGAAATAGATTTCTTTTTCCTTGTTTCTTCCGATTCAATAATTCCCATTCTTGCTTTGGACATCTTTAAAATTGTCTCTTCTGAATATACATTCGATTTTCCTTTATTCCATGGAATTTTACCTTTATGCAGTTCAGACGATAGAATTTTATGTTGCTTTTTGGCAAATTCATATATTCTACTGGTTACTCTATATGTTACTTCATTTCGTCCTATCCGTGTGACCATGCACCAAAAGGCATAGAACATTTTTCTATTTTTGTATATTTTCCATAACAAATAATGAGCAATAAAATGTTCTCTGGGTGTAAGAAAGGCTATGTTTTCTATTTTATTATTTCCACCCATAGATCTAGGGAGTATATGATGCCTTTCATATACTTCTGGCTTTTCCCTATTCTTAGATTTTTGGATTAGAAGATTATAATGTAAATTATAATTCAATTAACCTAATCCACCGGCTTTGTACAGTTCTTCGAGCACCTCGAAATCTTCGCGGCGGTCGTTTATCTTGTTCTTTTGGATATCTTTGATTAGTCTGTTAAGGATAGCAGGCTTTACTTCAAGTTCTTCAGCAACTGCCTTGACTGTTTCGCTTAGACCCTCTTTAAGATCTTCGCATTCTTGCATGATTGATACACCATCTTTTACTAATTGTTTTAGGCGCGCAACATTTTCTGCTGATAAATTTGGCATTTTTACTCCGTCTAACTTTGTTGTGATTTACTTACCGTTGCAGTAAGTCTACACTCAATGTTTCTGAATGTCAAGAATTTCTTACTCACAAGCGCAACGAGCAGATTCCTTACCTCTGTAATCCTGGATTGCTGCTTTAATTGCATCCTCGGCTAATATGCTGCAATGTATCTTGACGGGTGGTAGGGCCAGCTCTTCTGCAATGTGGGTGTTCTTGATGCCCATGGCTTCGTCGAGGGTCTTGCCCTTGACCCATTCGGTCACAAGGCTGGAAGACGCAATGGCCGAACCGCAGCCGTAGGTTTTGAACTTGGCGTCTGTGATGATATTAGTTTCGGGGTCGACTTTGATTTGTAGCCTAAGAACATCTCCGCAACTTGGAGCCCCCACGAGCCCCGTTCCGACATCTAACTCTCCCACATTCATTTTTCCTACATTTCTTGGATTTTCATAATGGTCCATTACTGATTTACTGTATGACATATTGTTCTCCTGCAATAGATCTTATTATATCCATTGATTGGTATTTATCCCATTTTTTTCTATTTTCGCTTCCCAGAATATATCTTAAATTATTTCTTCCGCCAATAATTGAAGGTGGAATTTTTAAATCAAAACCTTGCTTAAAGGGTATAATATGATCCAATT
>SESG01002863.1_pt1 | contig 17756 bp, 3 predicted proteins | sample 3171421 | NCBI WGS metagenome assembly SESG01 (sample SAMN10866946, study PRJNA518727) | freshwater metagenome | biome: subpolar coniferous forest; feature: holomictic lake; material: water; isolation source: holomictic Lake 227, 6 m and 8 m depth | place: Canada: near Kenora, Ontario | collected... | reverse complement strand
CTTGACAATACTACGTTTTCAACACCAACCACACCATTAAGGGTTGCTCCCGAAATGGTGGCGGCTGTACTGCCATCATATACTTTATTCGATGCTGTTGATCCTGTTACAGTCAACGACTTGGCGGTTATGATTCCTGTTGTCAAAGTATTATTAGCAGGTGCAATATATTTAGTTGCATCAATACCACTAAGCGTATAGCTTACAGTAATTGTTTTTCCTGTACCTATGTTGGCATTATCATAGGCTGCACTTGTCGTAATTGATACATCGTCACCTGTCACAACACCAGTCAAAGTTCCGGCAGTAATTACACTGGATATGGATGTAGATCCATCGTAGACCTTGCTGGTAGTAAGTGTTGGAGCAGTGATGCTCAAACTCTTATCTGTAATATCTGCTGTGGTTGTTCCTGTTGTTGAGCCCAACGTATATTGTATAGCTTTTGTCCCGCTAAGTGCAATACCGGTAACCGTAACAGTTTTAGCTGAACCAACAGATGCTGTATTAAATAATGCATCTGTGTATGTTAAACTAACATCATCACCGCTAACAAAGTTAGCAGTTAGATTTGCAGTTGCAGTCCTGTTTCCATCATATTGTTTATTGACACCCGTTATTGTAAGGCTTACTGGAGCTGCCCAAATACTGGCAGTTGCAACACCCGTAGTCGATGCCAATACATAATTATCTTTGTCCGTTCCACCGGAAATCGTTATTCCAGAATAATTTACATTCTTATTCAGGCCTACATTTGCATCTACAAACGCAGCAGTTCTTCCGAATGCGAGGTTATCTGCCGTTACACGGTCGTCATTGAAACCAATACCGGTAGCTATCGTCGTACCATCATAGTACTTGCTGTCCGCACCGAAGTTACTAAGGTTAAGTGTTCGTTTGGTTATATCCGCTGTGGTTGTAGCAACAGTTGTCAAGTTGTAATTGCCCTGATCGGTACCAGATAAACTGGAACCAGTTAAAGTAACTGTTTTTGCTACTCCAATATTCTTATCACTGTAATTAGCAATTCCAGCAGTTAATGCAACAACATCAGGAGAAATGATCCCGTTCAATGTTCTTGTTAGCACATTGACTAAGGTATTTCCGTCGTAAACTTTCGATGGAGCAACTGTAAAGTTCCCTGTAATATCAAGTTTTGTAATTACTCCGGTACTTATCGTTGTATAGTTAATATTGTAGTTAGCTGTCATGTCAACAGATAAACCATCGCTAATAGTAAGACCAGAAGGAGTCATTACATGGTTCGATGCCACATTTTTATTATTATAAACCTGAGTTGGCTGTGTATTGATGACATCTCCTGTTATAAGCGCTCCAACAATCGGCGTTTTTGATGAAGTAACCAAGCCATTGTAAATTTTGGAATCGGTGACTGCAGTTACTGTCAGATTAGCCTGGGTTATGACTCCGGTTGCAGTTCCGTTAGCCAGACTATAGTTAGCAGCAAAGCCATTGTTTGTTCCATTATACAAGGTGTAAGTCACCACATTACCCGTATAAGTACCAACATTTTTACTGCTGTAATTAGAAGAAACTCCGGTTGCCGTTACAGTTTCACTTCCTATAAATCCGGAAAGTGTTCCTACGGTTACTGCACCTGCAGTTGTGTAACTATCGTATACTTTGGATGCAATCGATGGGGAAGTTACGGATAAGGCTTTCTGGGCAATTCTAGCACTTGCCGTACCTGTAGCTAAACTGTAATTCGAAGCTAATCCACCTAATGTTCCATCATGTAAAGTGTAAGTTACTACATTTCCTGAATAGATACCAACATTTGCATTGCTATAATTAGCAGAAACTCCGGTAGCAGTGATGGTTTCACTTCCCATTAATCCTGAAAGTGTTCCTACGGTTACTGCGCCTGCAGTTGTTGTGGCGTTGTAATCTCGGGTTGAAATCGATGGTGATGTTATTGATAAGGCTTTCCGGGTAATTATACCGGTTGCCGTACCTGTAGCTAAACTGTAGTTCGATGCTAATCCACCAACTGTTCCATTATACAAGGTGTAAGTCACGACATTACCCGTATAAGTACCAACATTTGCACTGCTATAATTTGCAGAAACTCCGGTAGCAGTGACTGTTTCACTTCCAATAAATCCGGAAAGTGTTCCTACGGTTACAGCGCCTGCAGTTGTTGTGGCATTGTAATCTCTGGTTGCAATCGATGCTGCTGTTATTGTCAATGGTTTCTTATTCACATTCAGCAAACCGTTTACATATACTATTCTGTAATAAGCAGGGTCGTATGATCCAGTAGCAGCACTTGGCACAATAGCGTAAGGAGAACCCGATACATTAGCGGATGCAGCCGAACCAGTACTTGTCAATGTTACGCCGGTAATTTCAGCAGCCACGGGGCTTGTTCCAGAAACAATAGCTGAAACTGAGAAATCAGTAGTTCCAAGAGTCAATATATCTCCATAGGTTTTAGACCTGTCATTGGCAGTAATTGTAACAGCACGTTGTACTATGATATTTGCCTCAGCACCATATTTCCTTGGAGAAGCCAGATCCAACGCTGTCAACCACCATATACCCGGCGCACTAAATAGAACTCCATTAGGGAAGGTATGAACACCAGCATCGCCCACAGTAAATTGATAATCAGCCGGATTTGTGGCAGAAACGTCTGTATTTGAGAATGTTACAGTCCCTGAATAATTTGTTTTTATATTATTGTAAGTATCGATAGCCGTAACAACAGGAGTCTGATGAGTTCCAAAATCATGAGGATTATTCACTCCTGATACCAGAAAACCATACAACAAGGTTGGATTTACTGTTAATGATAACTTGTGATTATCCGAATTTATTGCTCCATCAGATGTGGAAATTTGTGCCAGCTCTGTTTTATATAACATCATTGAACTTGTAGCTACACCATTTGTGAATGACAGTGATGTCGTTGAATTAAATGGAGTACCAGCTACTGAAGGGTTCGTCACCGCAGTAGTTGGAGTAGGCATATTATTACCCGTTACAGCTGCATTCGATGGAGTTGCACCGCTAAAGGTCAAGGAGTGTGAACCGGAATAATTCGTTGCCGGATTATTGAAAGCATCGTAAGCATTCACAGTAATTGTCTGACCTGACCCCGCAGTCTGAGTTGTACTACCCGTTATTGCTAAATAAGCGGGAGTTGACTGATTTACTACAATACTTAGTTTATGACTATTGGCATTAATAGTACCATCAGTTGCTGTGATGTTCGACGTTTCTACATTAAACAAGTTCATAGTGGTGGTGACTGTACCGTTTGCAAAGGTTAAAGCTGTAGAAGTTCCAAAATTAATTGCATTTACGATTGGACTATATGACACATTCGGAAGGTTGGCTGATGACCAATTAGCACCACTGAATGTAAAAGGAGTACTTCCTGCATATCCGGTTGCCTGATTATTATAAGCATCATAAGCTGTTATGGTAATATTTTGACTAACACCTGCCGTTTGAGTTCCTGAGCCTGTAATTGCGAGGTAGTTAGGAGTTGCATGAGCTACTGTTACCGCAAGTTTATGAGTCACTGCAGTGATCGACCCATCACTCACATTGATAGATGCTGTTTCAACTTTATACAATTTCATGCTTGCTGTGACTACTCCATTCGTAAACGTAAGGGATGTTGTTGTACCAAAAGCAGTGCTTTGAACTGTTGGGTTTGTAGATGGTGAAGGAGATACATTTGCTCCACTGAATGTAAGTGAATGTGTTCCATTGTACCCTAATGCAACATTGTTATAGGTATCATAAGCTGTTATGCTGATTGTCTGGCTTGAACCGGCAATTTGAGTAGCATTACCTGTAATTGCCAGATAAGAATTAGCTGCATTAGCAACTACAACTCCCAACCGATAATCGTACCCGGTAATATTCGGTGTGGTTATGCTTCCCGTTGTAGCAACTATCTCTGCTGTTTCAGTTTTGTAGAGATTCATACTGCCTGTAGCCACACCACTGCTAAATGTCAATGCAGTTAAAGTCCCAAATGCTGTACCCGCTACTGTTGGATTGCTAGAAGGAGTTGGTGAAGAGTTTGCTCCACTAAAATTAATATTCTTAGACCCAGTGTAAGCTGTAGCCACATTATTATAAGCATCATAGGCTGTAACTGAGATTGTTTGTGGAGTTCCGGCTGTTTGCGAACTTGTTCCCGTAACGGCATAGTAATTAGCTGTTGCGTGAGTAACATTAACAGCAAGTTTATATCCGGTAGTTGTTGCAATACCTCCTGTTGCCTGATCGACAGCAGTAATCAAAGCACTTTCTACTTTATAAAGTGCCATGTTTGCAGTTGTAACACCATTTACAAAAGTTAACGACACATCACTGCCAATATTAATTCCATTTACAGTTGGAATTGTTGAAGGTGTTAAAGAAACACTTGCTCCAGCAAAATGTATGGTTTTTGTTCCGCTATAGTTCGTTGCAACATTATTGAATCCATCGTATGCTGTAACTGTAATGGTTTGTGTTGATCCGGCCACTTGGCTACCGCTTCCGGTAATAGCCAGATAAGCTGGAATTGCTTGATGAACATTCACTGTTAAGCGATTTGTAGTGGCAGCATTTATATTTACCGAAGTAGTTCCTGTATAGGTATCAGTATAGGATGCATTGCTAAAATTAGCTGCTACTAAAGCTGTTTCTTCTTTATAAAGAATCATTGATGCAGTATTGGCAATACCGCCTGTAAAGCTTATTGTTGTTCCTGTACCAAAATTCGTTCCGTTTACTGTCGGATGATATGGAGGTGTTGGTGAATCACTTGCTCCACTGAAAGTAAGTGTCTTATTTCCTGTAAATCGGTTTGCAGGGTTACCATAGGTATCATAAGCCTTAATCGTAATTGTTTGAGCTACACCTGCAGTTTGAGTACTGTTACCCGTTATGACCATATAACCTGGCACATTGTGTACTACTGTTATATCAGTTGAAGTCGGCGATGTTAACAAACCACTACTAAATTGAATACTAATCAATTCTGCCGTATTGTAACTTAAGTTGCTAAAGGTGGCTATTCCACCTGATGCATTAATAGTAGTCGTACCCTGAAGATTGCTTGTTCCGGTTACTCTTGTTGCAGTAATTGCTGAAGTGCTGCTTACGCCTGAAGTCACCAAATTACCCCATTGGTCTTTAATGCGTATTTCCGGCTGGGCACTAAATGCAGTTCCGGCTATTGCCTGACTTACTTGAGCTGGTTGTGTTTGAATAGTTAACTGTGTTGCTAGGCCAAAAGTGACAGCAACAATAGCGTTATCAATAATAGCTACTGTATTATACTTACCCGTAATGGTTGCATTCCCTACACCAATTCCATTCATTTTGAATGTGGCTGTGTATTTACCAGCTGAAGTATAATTAGCTGTCACATTCGTTGGACCAACAGATGTACCATTGTCAATCACTCCCATATTCGTGGAAAGAGTCAGAGTAGTAGCACGGTTATTGACTATTAAATTACCAAATTGATCTTCTAATTGTACTGTTACTAAAGTATTCCCGTCGGCAGTTATGGTTCCAGCGGCTGTGCTAATTTGAATTTCGCTGACATTCGGTAGACCTTCTGTTATGACTACTGTCGTGTTGTTATCAGCAAATGCTCCGAATACTGAAGAAGCAGTTCCGCTCCCGGTAAAGGCTCCGGTTATGGTAGCAGTTCCGGTTCCATTTGTACCACGAGTATCTCCTGTCAGAGTTGCAGTATATAAACCGTTTGAAACATAAGTCACAGATGAAAGGAACCCTAAAGTTGAACTTAATGTTACTGTTCCACGATTGTTTACGATTAAGTTACCCAAAGCATCTTTCAACTGAATAGTAACAGTCGATGTTCCATCCGTAGTCATTGATGTTGGATTTGCCGTAATAACAGTTGTTGACAAACTTGGAAGTCCTTCGGTAATAGTGACCGATCCATGATCGGTTATTGCACCATTTGATGGCCATGGAGCACTTGCCCACACACCAGGACCAGGTATCGAATTGAATGCAACTGAACCTGAAATCGTTGCAGTTCCTGCACCATTAGTTCCATCCGTACTAGGATATAAAGTAGTTGTATAATTTCCACTACCTGCATACACTGAAGTAATTGTTTTCACTCCTGTATGGTCACCAAATCCGGCCAGATCAGTAGTAAGTGTAATTATTCCATCATTGGTAGTCCGGTTATTATTATATTGATCCTTTAGCTGTACGGTAAAAAGCTGACTTCCATCAGTTGAAATCGTAGCAGCATCAGGCGTAATGGTCGTATTTGATAAAGAAGGCGGAGCTGGGCTAACTGTTATTGTAAATGATTGTGAGAATGGCACAGCATTAAGTTTTGCAGTAATTAAATTTGTTGCTGTTGTGCTGGTAACCGGCACATTGAATATATAGATACCATCAGACCCTGCTGTGGAACCATAAGTCTGCTCTGTACCTACCAATGCGCCATCCAAATATAAGGTTATGTTTTGACATGAAGAAAGCAAATTACCCTGAGCATCGCGTGCTGTAAGCGTTACAAGCACTGATTGGCCAGCAATTTTAGTATTGGAGTCAATTGTTACAGTCGATGTTGAAGGAGAAAATGCTCCCGGAGAGACTACAATATTTTGCTGATCACCGGTCTTATAAGCGAATTGCGAATCGGCCGCTCTTAACCAATAAGCGCCTATATTGTTGATAGCAATATTACTTGTAAATGTTCTTACACCTTTATACGTACTTGCTGGAGCAAACGATTGCAATCCAGTAGCTCCGGGGTAACTCACATTCCCTGCAGTAAGGTCATCCGACGATTTAAATCGAATGCTTCCGGCATAATCCACACACGTATTCCAATAGATATCTCTTGCCGTAACAGTTGCACCAAAGGCAGTACCTGAGGTTTGTACTGTCCCTGCTACTAGTTTGAAATTATCTAATGTAGTGTTTTTCACAACAACTGTAGTCGTACCGGCTTTTGACGTAGGACTATCGGTTATTGTAATAGTTGGAGACGTAAATGGTGTTAATTGGGTTTGATCTGAGTTATAGAATGTAAACCCGGAAACAGTGGCTACTCCTGCCGTGAATGTTTGAAGACCGTTAGCGGGCATAACACGAGCCTGCCCCGAAGTAGATGATACCGAAGTAGTAGACCAGGTCACACTATTATCACCCGTGTAGTTTGTTTTCACGTTAGCATATTGATCGTATACGGTAACCAGAGCACTAAACGGAACCCCTGCTGTCACTGCAGCGCCACCGTTGGCAACTAAGGTGAAATTATTTATATCAGCAGGTATTAGCGTGAAGGTATTTGATGTAGTTGATACACTCTCTGTTGCAAAAGCTACCGTCAAGGTCTTATTTGCTCCGGTAAGTGTCAACGTGACTGAATGCAATGCAAGAACTCCATTTGTGAAAGCTATGGAAGTTCCTCCTGCAGTTAATGTTGAATTGGTCGTTACTGCAACAGTAGAACTAAAGTCTGATACTGTTGTATTTTGTGAATCCTGAGCAGTCATTTTTATACTAAACGGAGTACCGGCTGTCTGATCAGGGATGTTACCACTTGCAGGCTTTTCAATAAGGAAGTGGTCAATACCTAATGTGGTAAGTGTTTGAGTAGAAGAACTCAAACTTTGACCGCCGGCATTATAAGCCCTCACCCTGTAATAATAAATCGTATTTCTGGCTAAACCACTTAAATTTAATGTGCTTACATTGCCTACATCTTTATTGTTATAACCCGATAAAAATATTGCGAAAGTAGCAGAAGTTGATACATCGAGGAAATATTTTGTAGCGCCTGTTGAGCTAGCCCAATTTGCTGAGAAACTATTAGCTCTGACTAATGTAGCTGCACCTGATACTGGTGCTGTTGGTACGGTTGTAAATGATGCCGATGTTTGGTATACCGAGTTGCTACAAGGTGAATTTGTAGTAGCAAAGACTCTAAGGTAATAGGTCGTGCTGGATGTCAAGCCGGTTGCAATAGCGGTAAGAGTAGGATCAGAAGTAGTAGCTTGTGCAGTTCCACTTCCATACGTTACAGTTGCACTGGTGCCAACTACCCAATTGTAGGTAATGGCATCCGTTGCTGTTGACTGAGCCCACGATAAATTAGCAGTAGTTGCTGTATAGGCAGTAACTGTGGCGCTACCTGGAACAGTAGCCGGAACTTTAGTTACAACCGATGTGTTGCCAGATGCAGCACTATAAAGTCCGTTACTGTAGTTTTTTGCGTAGTAAGATAGGGTTGTTGCAGGTGCAGTTGGATACAAACTAAGTGATGTGCCGGTACCTACCTGCGCATTACTAGTTGCATTATACCAATAAACTGTACCTTCAGTAGCAGTTGCCGAGAGTGTCAAGGCATTACCGATACAAACAGGTGTTGTTACCGATGCTGTTGGAGCATCGGGGTAAGTAGCAAAATTACCTGATGTAATTGTTGATGAATTTCCACACAGATTATTTGCATAAACAGTGAAGTAATAAACCGTATTTGATGATAAACTTGAAAGCGAAACTGAAGTTGCTGTAGTATTACTATTTTGTATAGTTGTTCCTGCTGCATTTTTCAATACCCAGTAATACGTAATGGTTCCTGTTCCTGTAGAAGCTCCCCATGAAATATTTGCTGCCGTTTTTGCTAAAGACGCAACTGTCCCTGTCAATGAAGAAGGGTTGGTCGGACCTGTACTAACTGAAACAAGATAACTGCCGGATGCCAGTGAGCCACCTATTACAACACGATAATACGTACTCGATGTTGGATATGCATTGTAAGATGCTGTTGTTGACCCACTTATATTATACCATGAACTATTATTAGGTGAATACTGCCATTGTATTGAACTTCCTGCATAACCACTAAGAGAAAGTGTTGACAACCCTCCGGAACATACTGAAGAAGTCGTTCCTGAGATGGTTCCGCTATAGCCTGTATAACTTACAACAACATACCCATTTCCAGAATTTTGACCATAACCCGAAGAACTTCCTCCGTAGTTTTGCCCAGCATATCCTGCTAAGCCATACCATTCGCTACCGTACTGTGCTGACAAGCCACCACCGGCTCCGCCAGTCCAACCGCCGCCACCGCCACCGCCGCCGCCGCCATCATTACTACCTACATTTGATCCAGTTCCACCATAAGTGGTTCCGTTAGATGAAAAAGAACTACTTCCGGTTTGCCCCGTATTAGCAGTATTACAAGCACCACCGGCACCACCACCACCGGCTGCCATCATGTATAAAGAACCACCTACTGAAACGACCGATGGAGCACCGCCGCCGCCGCCACCACCACTGGATCCCGAACTTCCGGTTCTACCACCGGCTCCACCATTGTATGAGCTACTATAGGTTGAACCACCTCCGGAACCAGCGCCCCCACCACTTACATTATCACCGCCATTGCCACCTGCATAGCCAGGATAGGCTGCAATAGTTGTTCCCGAAGCAATGCTATACGTTCCACTCGTATATCCACCATTACCGCCATAATAACGGGTACAACCAGCACCGCAATCAATTCCGCCATAACCACCACCACCGCCATAAGCAGCTATAGCCACGCTCGTAGTTGTCCCATACAATGTGAACGAACCCGCACTGGTATATGTATATGAAAAGCTCTGGCTATTACCACTTTGTGCAATAAGATACGATGGCAAAAAGAAGACAATCAATACGATTGTTAAGAGCAGTTTGCTCACCGACTGGATGTTGTAAATCTTTTTCATATATGTGAATTTAAATTTTTTCTTTTTCGATTCAATCTTTATGATTAGTTATATTTGATAGAATGATATTGTTTTATTAGAGTTTAAAGTACTTATAAACCTGTAACTCTAGTGTCCAAACTTATTGTATCAATTAGTTTGAGAAGCACTTTGGAACCCTAAACCGACCACTGCGTAATCGTTAAATTAATCTAATAGTTTTGAATCAACTATAAGTTAATTTCGTCTCATGAATTTATTGTTTTATCGTTCTGTTTTTTCTACTATTCAGATTAAAAAGACCTTACAGCACGTGACAGATAAAGTTCGTCTTTGTCTTTCGCTTGATAGCCGCCATTACTAAAATCATAGAAAAATGAATTCCAATTATCGTGGCTGTTCGCATCCTCAGATGAAGACCAATATAAACCAGTGCTAGTCGTATTAAAATTTCCAATGGCTGCTCTATTTAGATATAACTTGTATAATTCATCTTTACTGGGTAAATACCATCCGGCACCCAAATTACTGCACAGTCTGGCAGCTATTCCTGTTGTTGTGCATATGTTCATAATTTTTACTGTATTTTGATAGCCTGTGCCCAGGGCAGTGCCGGTTGCTGAGCTAAGTGTACCGATGCAACCCCACTTGCTCCTTACATTATCGCTTATGGCTGCAATTAATCCATGCGTTTCACCTGACACATATCCGTTGTCGCCACTAACAAAAATATAGGCAATTATACCACCCTGGTAACTGCTTCCAATATTGAGCACGGGAGCTGTGGTTGCAAAACTTAGTTCGGCCCCATAGTTGGTACCAAAACTGTTGGTGGCATAGGCCAAAACATAATAAGTTGTGCTTAAAGTAAGTCCCGAAGGATTCAAACTGAAAGTACCCGTGCTAAAAGTTCCTGTTTCCGAAATATTCGTACCTGCACTTGCCGGTTTAAAACCACTGCTTGTGCTGTATTTAAAACCACGCGTAGTGACATTAGCACCATTGATTGCACTAATGTTTCCATTGAAAGTGGCTGTAGTGCTACCAATAGGACTTACCACAGATGTTGAAATAGATGGTGCCGTAAAGCATGATGTTAGGGATGCCGTTACATCCAATCGATTCACACTCTCTACTCCGTTTACGATCTGGCTGGCATAATAATGCTGCCCGTTGACCAACGCTTCAGTTCCTGTATATAAAGTTCCTCCTGTTGTAGCAGAATACCATTTAATGACCGAACCTGAAGTCACAGTCAGGTTGTCAACCGTTGGAGTTTGAGCTAGCAAAACTCCTACGCTAATTAGTATTAAGTATATCAGAAGAAATCGTTTCACTGTGTTTTTTGATTTATTTTTGAGTATAGTTTCCCTTATATCCAAGCTCAGTGGCAGATATAGCCGAGATTATAGGACTAAAGTGTCATTATTTAGCAAATCGGCCACGATTAGCCTTGGCTTATGTATAATTTTATTGATTCAATATAAATTTGAGCCCAGTCAATTCATTCAGTTTAGTTAGCAGGTCGTTTAACTCAGGCGAACTAAGTCCTGTTTGATTGTGGATCACAACCTTCCCTGAAATAGACTTTTTCCATCCACTTAAATAAGTGCTGAAATCATAGACATTTGCTGATACGACAGGAACATTGGACAGGAATATTCCAGAAGAATCGTTCTTTACAAAAATATGCAAGTCTTTGATTTGCCTTCCTCCAATAGCTTCTGTAATTTGTTCGATACCGCTACCAGATGATTCTGCGGTAAAATATACTCCCGGATTCGCATTGTAGCTCAATTGAATTTGCTTCATATTAGAATCATCAGACACTAATCCGATAACAACATAATCAGTTACCGGATTCTGGGCAAAAATTATCGTATTAAAACTCAAAAACATCAGGAATATAAAAGTTAGTTTCTTTTTCATGGCCATTTTTATCAGTTGTTAAATATGTAAATCATTAGTTATTATGGGTTTGTCAAGGTCACCAATACATCCAGTCTTGCAGTACTTTCAGCCCCGTTTACGGTTTGGCTGGCATAGTAATGCGTGTTATTACTCAATTGTACGCTTGTTGCCAACGCTGTTCCGCCTGTTGAAGTAAGGTACCATTTAATGCCGGTCCCGGTAGCTACCAAACTCGCTACGGTTGGCCGTGCATTAACTGTTATTAAGATGGAAGCACAACCTGCACTGAACTGTGAATTGTTATAATTCCGTGCATAATAGGTTGTAGTCACTGTTGGACTTACGGTTAACGTATTACCTGTAGCCGGCGAAGTGGCAGTGCCACCACAACTGCCCGTGTACCAATATACTGTTCCAACTACACCGTTTGCAGTTAGTGTAGCGCTGGCACCGTAGCAGAGGGTGCTGTAGTTGGCCGTAATTGAAGTGAGATTTGCCGGTGCGGCAGCCACAGTTCCTGTTGCTGTTGTAGTTAGCGTTCCTGACTGCACACTGCTTGTAATACTGCACGAAATAGTTTTGCTAACTTCGTTTGTAGTCAGTGTATAAGTGCTTGCTGTTGCGCCAGATATATTTGTACCGTTTGCTTTCCATTGATAGAGCAGTGGTGTGCCGCCGGTAATGCCGATATCGGTATTGTTAGGCGTAACCGTCAGCATTGCCCCTAATTGCATAGTACCAGTAATGACGGGTGAGCCTGCGAGTGCAGGTGCTGGGTTATATTTGAAGGCAGCAGTTGAAGGCACGGTAGATGTAATACTTCCTCCAATTGCATAACTAAGAGTAACAGAGTAGTCTCCTGTAGCGGATGCTTTCGGAAAAGCAAAATATAACTTGCCGTTACTATCGGTAGAGGTCGTTAAGGTCGTTACCGTAGCACTTGGGTTTGTCAGTTTGTATGTTGCGGTCAAACCGGAGGTATTTACGCTGTTATTAGGGTTGAGAAAAATGTTTATACTGGATCCGCTAACCAGCCAGGAATCAATCTCATTGACCTGATTAGCACCAGTCCAAACCGCGTCTGTCCCCGGGCTATCCAGAAGGTAGAGCGAGGCAACTGCTGCAGCAGTGGGTGCTGTAATAGTGTTGTACGTTCCAAGTGGGGCATGTAAAATCAGATAGGCCACCTTTGCTGCAAGCTTCTTGTCTGAAGTCAAACCACTATATGAAGGTAATTTGGCTGTAACATCAGCGTCTGTAGGTATAATTGTTAGATCTTCTATGTTTTGATTGAGGGCACCAGGCAGATAAGTACCGGTACTTTCATCAGTAATTACTTTTACCTGGTCATTTTTGATTCGGGTGAGATACGCATTATCTATATCATTGGTAGTAGCAGCATAATTGGTTGCAGAAGTATTCGTAAGGTTAACAAAAAAGCGATTATTAATCACGTTGAGATATTTGGCATATTGGTAGGACTCAAGCGAAGAATTACCGGAAATCACACCAGCAAATGACATTTCGAGATTGGAATAGCGAAATGCTGAAGCAATAGTGCAACCATGGGGGTTATAGAACACAAATGGACCGAACCCCCCGAATCCTGTTGTTGTAAGAGCTTGCGAGTTAAACATGGTACTTTTGGATCCGGTTAGATTTCCAGTTGTGTTGTCTAACTGCTGAATAGTTGCAGTTACAGTCGTACTGCTAAGGCTCAACTCGATATGACTCTTATTGTAAAGAGTTGCAAATGTTGATGTCGCAATCAATGTGCCGGGTGCACCTGTTCCGGCATTATGAAGATCATCCACATTCACATTGCTAAGTTTATAGATTGCGCTGGATACACCAGTCGGTGTTGTAGTTGACCCGGCAGGAGTCCAGGTAAACAGCAGGAGGTATCCACTAATGGTTTTACTGCTGCCAGTGCCAGTCGTTCCGCAATTAATCAGAAAACCGGCTGAAATCAAGGTATGCGTGATTACATAGCTTGCATCAACATCGAATTTGACAGTTTTAGTAGAGCTAGCATCTGCAGGATAATACAAGAAGTCGGCAGCCCCAATAGAACTGTAGCCATAAAATTGCATGGAAGGTTTTCCGCTTACAACGTAGGGATAGATATGAGATTCAAGCACAGCAGTTGTTCCCCAGGTTTGGGTTCCAGCAAGCAAAGCCGCTATGGTTGTATGACTATTTAACCCGCCATATGAATCAGAAACAGGATAATAATACCAATTTGATGGGATATTACCGTTATTGAAACTACTGGACCAGGCTGCCTGATTAGCATACCATCCGGTATCGTAATGGTCGAAAACCTCCCATTTGGTAACATCAGTTGGGTCAAGAGTCACTGCCGAGGTGTTAATCCGATAGGGGCCTGTAGTACTAAAAGTTGGTCCCATAGTATTCAGGTAGGTCGAGACGTCGGTAGCAAAGTTACTTGGATTCAGACCTCGCGAGGGATCGAGGTTCATAAAAACATCGTAAGCTGCTGAATCTGTCACCACCGGGTTGATTGCCTGAATTGGCAGGATAAACAGGGTCTGCAAATAAATGAAAAAACCCAAAGCCATTGGCTTCTTCACATATAGAAAAATTGGCTTCTTTAAGGTGAATTTATTAGTCATAATTTTGTAATTATTAAAATTTATTTTTATGTTCCATTTTTGTTCAGGCCGCTTAACAGAGGCCTGAACAATAAGATAAAAGTTTAATTTCCACAGAATGACTGCGATGCTGTGCCTGTTGGTGCTACTGGGTCAATTTCTCCAGCTGTAGTAGTATAATTAACCGGTTTCGTATAATTAGTTATGGCACTTCCGCTCAGGGTGTAAACCACAGTAATAGTTTTGCCTGTTGCAACACTGGCATCATTATAAGTAGCTGCAGCATTTACAATTACATTGGCAGCTTCTGCCGATAAAACTCCGGAAAGTGCCCCTGCTGAAACAACTGCAGTTGTTGTCCCATTATAGGTTTTAGTTGTGGTGAGCGTTGGAGTTGCTATGGTCAACATGATAGCTCTAATATCTCCAGTTGTACTCAGGTTAGCTATGCTATAATTGCTTGCCAAACCGCTACCATTTGCTAAAGCATAAGATATCGTTGTTGCTTTGCCTGTGCCTACATTAGCATTGCTATAATTGCTCGCTAATGGAGTAATTGTCAATGATTCTGAGCCAACTAAACCGCTTACTGTTCCAAGCGTTACTGTTCCGGCAGTGGCCAATCCGTCATATTGTTTCGAAGCAACGGTAGTAACAGCTGTCAAGGCTTTTTGTGTAATGTTACCTGAAGATACGAGGTTGGGCATGCTGTAATTGCTTGCCAAACCACCGCTGCCATTTGCTAAAGCATACGATATAGTTGTTGCTTTGCTGGTCCCCACATTAGCATTGGCATAATTAGCAGCAGTTGGAGTAATTGTCAATGTCTCAGAGCCAATCAAACCGCTTATTGTTCCCAAAGTAACGCTTCCTGTTGTGGCTGAGCCATCATATACCTTGTTGGCTATAGTCGTGGCGGCAGTTAAAATAACCGGACTAACATAAACTACGCTTGCTGAACTATTTTGACAGCCAGAACTATTTGTTACAGTAAGGTTCAGATTATAGTTAGTTGCAGCGGTGGCTAGTACCGTTATTTGATTCGTTCCTGCACCTGAAGCTATTGTTCCATCACCGGTAATTGCCCAGGAGTACGTACTCATACCGGTAACTGCAGTGTATGTTGTCGTTGACCCGTAGGTCACAGTTCCGGAACTAGCAGTTATAGTAGCATCTGGTGCGCTGTTTATGGTTACCCCGGTTGCTGCAGAAGTGGTACTACACAATGTGGACTGATCGATAATGGCAACTTTATAATTTCCACTTGCGATGGCAGTATAAGTAGATGAAGTAGCGTCGGTTATAGCTACATTATCTTTATACCATACGTAAACCGGAGAAGATGCTGTGGTGGAAGCTGTTAATACAGTTGATCCACAGGCTGTAAACGTACCTGATATAGTGGCTGTTGCTACAGCATTGATAACAATGTTCAAAGCAGCCGAAGTTGAAGTACATGAACCTGCACCGCTAACTTTCAGCTTATAGGCTCCGCTTGCTGTTGCAGCATAGGTAGCTGAAGTTGCACCGCTAATAGCAGTGTTATCCTTATACCATTGATATGCTGTAGTATTCGTAACTGAAGAACTAAGATTTGACTGACCACATGCCGTAAGATTGTCGGCCACAATGCTTACCGTCGGAACTGCATAGATTGAACTGATTGTGCTAACGGCTGATGTATTTGTACAGTTTGTAATGCCATCTGCTACGGATACTGTATAAGCTCCTGTAACCGTTGCCTGGTAGCTTGCCCCGGTTGCTCCGGTTATAACACTAGCATCCTTATACCATATATATAAAGGACTCGTCGAATTCGTTGAAGCTGTCAAAGTAGTAAAACCACAGTCGGGGGTTGGAGTAAGACTGATAGTCGGTAATGCATTGATGACGATGCTTGATGTTGCACTAATACTTCCACATCCTGACAATGTATTGGTTATTGTGTAGGTTCCTGCTGTAGAATTAAGGAGGTCAATTTCACCCGTACTTGTACTTACAAAGATGACTCCTGTTCCGGCGGAGAATGTTCCGGCAATTCCTCCACCGGTCATGGTAGGAGTAGCACTTCCTGTTTGGCAAAACGGAGAACCCTGATACGCAAATGTTGCCACCGGTATCGCCGTCACTGAAACAGAAACAGTATTATTTGATGAAATTGATTTTGGGCATGCATAATTATCACTTACCGAACTAAGCGTGTAAACGGATGTTCCGGCAGATATTGTTGGTTGAACTATAGTTACCGTCGATGAACTAGAAGAAGTGCTTACAGTTTGATCAGTAGCACTATTCACATGATATGTAAATGTATATGGTGGGGTGCCGATAGTTCCGGTAAATGTAATCACAGGTTCGGTTCCACCCTGACAAACTGTAGAATTATTTACAGCTATCGATGCTGAAGGCAAGGGATTTATAATCACCGTTTTTTGAGCAGTCACTGCAGCACAAGGTCCTGAAATAGGAATAGTATATGTTACAGTATAAGTACCTGCTGTACTGGTTGATGGCGTAATACCACCTGTGCTAGAATTAATCGTCAGTCCGGTAGTTGACGAATATGTTCCTCCTGTATAGGTATTGGTACCTGTCAGGATTGGTAATTGAACTACAGAATTACTTTTACAGAAATTAGCGCCATCGTAATTAATGGATGCTGTAGCTAGACCTGAAATTCCAACTGTGGCTGTAGCCGTTTGTGGTGCACAACCACCTGACCCTGAAACAAAATAACTGATAGTATAACTACCGGTTAAACTGGAAGATGGACTTATCACTCCAGTCGATGAATTTATAGTCAACCCTGAAGGTGTGGCTGAGAATACTCCTCCGTTGGGATTTGTAATAGTCGGAGTGACATCACTCGATGATGTACAATAAGAACTTCCACTATATGCTATAGAAGAAGTGGAAGGAGCTAATGTAATACTAACAGATGTTGTTGCCGGGCTTTGTATACAGCCTGCGGTTGATGGTGGCGTATAGGTTACAGTATAGGCATTAGCCGTACTTGTATTGGGTGTTATGGCTCCGGTAGTGGCATCAAGTGTCAATCCACTCGGAGATACAGTATAAGTTCCACCACCTGATCCGGTTTGTGATACTAACTGGGATCCGGTTATACTCTTACAAAATGAATTACTTGCATAAAATATTATAGATTGGGCATTGCCTGCACTAACAGAAGCGATTACCGGAACACGCGCCTTACCCGAATTTAACGAACAACCGGTTCCATCAATGGCATCTACATAATAGGTCGTCGACTCGGTAAGATATGGCGTTGTGTATGATGACGCCCCTCCGGGTGTTAAGGTTGTTCCATAAAAAGGAACAGAATACCACATTATAGTCCCACTTGTAGCCGTAGCGTGTAATGTAACAATACCCTCATTACATCGCGAAGCTGGAGTTGTAGTGACAATCTGAGCAAATAAAGGTGTTCCCAGAAAACAAACTGCCACAATGCTAATCATCAGCTTTACACTTAGCGAAG
>SESG01018329.1_pt1 | contig 17757 bp, 16 predicted proteins | sample 3171421 | NCBI WGS metagenome assembly SESG01 (sample SAMN10866946, study PRJNA518727) | freshwater metagenome | biome: subpolar coniferous forest; feature: holomictic lake; material: water; isolation source: holomictic Lake 227, 6 m and 8 m depth | place: Canada: near Kenora, Ontario | collected... | reverse complement strand
TCTTGATGAAGAGGGAGTAATCGAACAGCTCGATAATCTTGTTGGTATCGAGGTGTGAAAAACCCAGAAAATCCCGCTTGGTGAACGTTTTGTTTTTTTGAACCTCTGCCATTCCGTTACCTGTTTATGGATTGATCATTATCCTGCTCTGCTATGAACTGGGTGCCTACACCGTCATGGGTAAATACTTCAAGCAAAAGCGAATGGGTTGATTTGCCGTCAATAAGATGAATTTTTCCTACTCCGGCATCAAGGGTTTTGAATGCCGAGAGCACTTTTGGAATCATTCCGCCGGAAATGATGCCTTGTTCGATAAAATCAGCCGCTTCTGTTTTGCAGATGGTTTTAAGGATTCTTTCGCCGACATGAATGCCTTCAACATCGCTGACATAGATGAGCTTTTCGGCTTTAAGGGCAATGGCAATACTGCTGGCTGCATCATCGGCATTGATATTGTAGATATGACTGTTGTCGTCAAATCCGATAGGTGCGATAACCGGAATAAGGCCAGCGCCGCAGAGCAGGTCGATATAGACGGTGTTGATCTCGGCAACCTCTCCGACCAGACCAAGCTTGTCGGCATTATGGCAGGGAACTGCCTTGATGGTATCGGCATCGAGGCCGGTCACTCCAACGGCCTTGCCGCCGTGCTGGCTGATAAGCTGCACAATATCCTGATTGACCTTTCCGGCAAGGGTCATCTGGACAACGGATATCATCTCGCTGTCGGTTACCCGCTTGCCTTGAACAAAGCGTGAGGAGAGTCCGATTTTTTCGGCGGTTCTCGTTATGGCATCGCCGCCACCGTGAACCAGGACGACCTTGATACCAACCTTGCGCAGAAGCGTGACATTCTGGGCGAAGGTGTTTTTCAGACAGGCATCCTTCATGGCTGAACCGCCATATTTAATGACAAAGGTTTTGCCTTCGAACTTGCGGATATAGGGCAGCGCTTCGATAAGCACCTGTCCGATAGCCGCCTGGGGGGCTGTTCTTGCGGATTTCAGTTCACTGCACTCTAAAGTGTCCATTGCGGAAAAAATTGCTCGTTGTGGTTAAAGGGAAATATCAGCTTCTGTAGCTTCCGTTGATTTCGACATACTCCTTGCTCAAGTCGCAGCTCCACACCGTTGCCCGGCCAGAACCGCTTCCGAGTCGAAGCGTTATGGTATAAGACTCTTTTCCGAGAATTTCAGCCGCACTCTCTTCCTCAAAATCGGCAATAAAGCCAGGTTTCAGGATCGAAAGATCGTTAAAAAACAGTTCAGCCTCTTCCGGGTTGAAGTGTGCTCCCGACCTGCCTGCAGCGGCTATGATCCGCCCCCAGTTGGCATCCTCTCCATGAATGGCAGTTTTGACAAGGCTTGACTGTGCGATGGTTCTGGCAGCAAGCTCTGCTTGCCGGTCATCGGCAGCTCCTTCGACGGTGATTTCAACCAGTTTGGTGGCGCCTTCGCCGTCAATGACAATGAGCTTGGCAAGAAAGGTCATGAGCGCTTTGAGCGCTTCGGAAAACTCTCTCTCGTCGTCGCTGCCCGCCACTATTTCAGCTCCTTTACCACTGGCAAGTATAGCCACCATATCGTTGGTGCTGGTGTCGCCGTCAACCGTAATGGCGTTGAAGCTGTTGCGGTTTGCATACTCGATCGCCTTTTGAAGAAGGGAAGGAGCAATGGCTGCATCGGTCAAGAGAAAGGCAAGCATGGTGGCCATGTTGGGGCAAATCATTCCGGAACCTTTCGCTATGCCCGAAAGTCGTACTGGCCCGCCGGAAAGCCGAAGCTCAAGAGAGAAAAACTTTGGGAAGGTATCGGTGGTCATGATTGCCCTTGCGGCATCGATACATGACTCCTGCTGCAGCGTTGCCGGAAGGGCGGAAATACCGCCAAGCACTCTCTCCATCGGCAGGAGCTGGCCGATAACTCCGGTTGAGGCCACCAGAACCTCTTCAGGCTTGATGGCAAGTTCCCGCGCAACGGCTTCAGCCATGGACTTTGCATCATCCATCCCTTTTTTACCGGTAGCCGCATTGGCATTACCGCTGTTGCATACAATGGCACGTATCGAAGAAGGGGAGATTTGCAGATGCTCTTGTGAAAGCGTAACCGGCGCTGCACAGCAGAGATTTGTTGTAAAAAGCGCAGCAGCACTCGCAGGGGCCTCTGCCAGAAGCAGCATGAGATCTTTGCGGTCGTATTTTATTGCAGCGGATACCGCTCCCGAAGAAAAACCTTTAGGCCAGAAACAACTTTCACCATCCGATTCCATGGGTGTGACCGATGCTGGCCAGAGAGTTTTGGCCGCAAGCTGATGGATCACCCTGAGCCCTTTTTGCAGTTTGTCCAATGCAGTGTTCAACTTGATTGTTAAAATAATAAGCCGGTACTCTCTTCGATACCAAGCATGATATTCATATTCTGCACTGCCTGACCGGCTGCTCCTTTCAGAAGATTGTCGATGGCCGTGACAATGACCAGTGAACCACTTTTGGAGGCAAGAGCTATATGAATATCGCAGAAATTGGTATGGGCAACATGTTGCACCTCGGTCATGGTGTCACGCACTCTTGTAAACGGGGCGTTCCGGTAAAACTCCCTGTAAAGAGTTTTGAGCGATTCAGCATCGACCGGACTTTCAAGGCGGACATTGAGAATGCTGTATATGCCTCTCACCAGAGAGCCGATCATCGGCGTAAAGGTAAAATCAAAGGAGGGGCTGATGGCAGAAGTGCCAAGCGCCTGCATGATTTCAGGAGTATGCTGGTGCACCCCGACCTTGTAGGCCCTGACGTTCTCACTCATTTCCGAAAAAGAGAGCTCGGTTTTACTGCTTCTTCCAGCCCCGGAAATGCCGGACACGGATGTGCAATTAAGCTCACTGACCTTTATCGAAGCTCTGTTTCCCAGAAAAAGCGGAGCCATACCAAGAATAATACTGGTTGCATAACAGCCGGGATTGCTGATGGCCGTTGACTTCATAATTTCCGAACGGAAAAGTTCAGGCATTCCGTAGGTCATAACGGCTTCGGGAGACTTTGGCTGCTTATAGAACTCTTCATGCTCAAGCGGGTTTTTCAGCCTGAAATCTCCGGAAAGGTCGATAACTGTTTTTCCGGCTTTCAACAGAGCGGGCACAAGCGCGAGAGCCTCTCCATGAGGCAGTGCAAGAAAATAGATATCGCTCTCCAGTTCGCCGTTGTAAGTACGGTAAACCTTGTTGCATGAAAGCGATGGGTAAAGTTCGGAGGCCTGTTTGCCTGACTGGGAAAAAGCATAAAGTTCCTGAAGCTCGACTGCTGGATGACGCAGAAGAATCCTCGTCAGTTCTGCTCCAGAATAGCCTGACGCTCCGATTACAGATACTGAATATTTTTTCAAACTTTCTGATACCGATAAAGTCATCTCTGAGTATGCCATGAAAAGTGTTTCAATGTAGAAATGGATATGAAATCTGACGGTATAAAGTGAAAATATAGTGACATAAGGTTGTGAACAGGTGCCGCCGGTTTCCTTTTGCGCAGATTTATGAATAAATATCCAGTAAAGCGGAAATATTAACCTTTTTTGACTGATTTTCAAGGATCGAAACATTTTTTTTCACAACCTTGACATGGGGAGTGATTTTTATGGCAACATCTTTTTTCTCATTATCTTAGCATTGTGCTGCCCGCAAGATCAATCAAGCCTGAACAGGGTAAATGGATATGAAGAATAAAACATGCAAAAGAGTAACACTTCAGGCAGTTATTTGCCTCCTGTATTCTCTGCCACTCTTTTTTCTGCCGGGTTGCATGCAGCGCCAGAGCAGCGAAACCGCCCGCAGTGGCCAATTGACTCTTGCACTCGACCGCCAGCTCAAGGATATTGCCTCAACACAGGCTGAGATGTTTACCCGCTATTATCCTGAAGCCAGAATATCACTCTTGCCTGCCAGTTCTGGCAAGACTCTTCGCCATCTTTTCGACAGCAAGGCTGGGGCAGCATTGATCAGCGGAGAGAGTGACGCAGCAGAAGATTCGCTTTTCGCGACACTGAAACGCCCGCTTCGCCTTGAACCGGTGGCACGTGACGCCATTGTCTGCATTGTCAACCGCAGAAATCTTATCGAAAAGCTCTCTCTCAAAGAGCTTGCCGCTCTGTTTTCGGGCAAGCAGATGGGTGTGGTTCCTCTTATAACTGCTGATGATTACCGTCTTCAGTCACTTTTTGCTGCAAAAACAGGACAAAAAAGAACAGCTCTGAAAGCCTGGGCATACAAAAGCGACGAAGAGGTGATAGCTCGGGTGGCCGATGACAGTAAAGCAGTCGCTCTTCTGTTTCGCTCTTCTCTTGACGCAGCAGAGAACCATGCATTACTCAAAGAGAAGATCAGAATTATTCCGCTATCCAGAGAATCCAAAGGAACCGAGGCTTTTCAGCCTACCCGGCAAAATATCTTCGACGGCCTCTATCCTCTTGTTACGACTGTTTACTATGTATATTATTCCGGCGATGCTCTGGCTGCGGGCTTTGGATCGTGGCTTGGCAGTTCCGGGCAGAAAGCGATTGAAAGAAGTTCACTCGTCCCTTTCCGGCTTCTCGAAAGGACAATTATCCTGAAATGAATGCATGATTTTTTGATAAATAAAACAAGATTTCCCTTTCAGGCCTTTCTTTTTACTGGTGCAATCAGCATTCTGATTGTTATTGCCGGTTCGGCAGGATTTCTCGTATTGCAGCACAACCTGCTTGAAAAGGTTGAAAAAAAAGAGGCATGTTATCTTGACCTTGTGGATTTCAGGCTAAAACTCATGGAGTTTGGTTTTATGCGCGACCAGACAAACCAGTCAGAGGCAACAGATGACAAACAGGCGAGAGTACTGCTCTTCATGTACGAAAAACTTGTCACCGAGATGCAGAATGCCGGATTGCAGCCTAATCCATCACTGCAAAAGGCCAGAGAGGAGCTGAAAGAGCTGCGTACGGACAACAATTTCGATATTTTCCGCCTTGAACTTGAAAATACCATTGCAAAAGCCAAGATCGAGTCAATGGAAGCCTCGAAAGAGCTTGTCGCCATCAACCAGTTTTTTCTCTTTTTTATTCTTGCTGTTCTGCTTACGCTCAGCATCACGGCAGGGCTGCTGCTGCACAACAACTACCGCCAGACAGTCATCCCCCTTTCCCTGCTTGCCGGCCAACTGAAGCTTATCAACCGCAACATCCCGGAGAGTATTCACGAAACGGCGGTGGAGATGAAAAAAGAGCTTACCGGAGCGGAACATTCAAGCGACATTACCCAGATTACCGAATCAATCATGGGCTTTTGCAACGAGATCGAGGCTAAAAACAAAAAGCTCGATGAAATTCATATACGGGACGAAAAGACCAATCTCTACAACTACCGTCATTTCAAGGAACACCTCATTATCGAGGTCGAGCGGGCCCGGCGCCAGAACGAAAAAGTCTCTCTTGCGATGATCGATATCGATTGCTTCAAGCACTATAACGACACAAACGGTCACATTGCCGGAGACCGGGTGCTCAAGGTTTTTGCCGATATCATCAGCAATCAGTGCCGGCTATCCGACGTGCCTTCACGTTTCGGCGGAGATGAGTTCGCGGTACTCTTTCCCAAAACTGACTCCATTACGGCACGAGAGGTCGCTGAACGTCTGCGCAAGACTATCAGTGCCCAGCAATTTTCCCTTGAAGGAGAACAGCCATGCGGCCAGCTTACGATCAGTCTTGGTGTTGCAACCTTTCCAGGTGACGCTTCTGACTGGCAGACTCTCATCAACAATGCCGACAGGGCCCTTTACATGGCAAAGTTTGCCGGAAGAAACAATGTTGTAACCTTTGCCACCATGAAAACCCGGCCAGGCAAAACGGCATGAAACCCGAGTTCTACATTGCACAGCGATTTGCCTTCAAGCAACGCTCGGCAACGAAGCCAACCTTTATCGTCATGGTTGCCGTTATCGGTATTGCCGTTGGTACCGCCGCCCTTATTCTCTCACTCTCGATTGTCAAAGGATTTGCCGGAAGTGTGGAAAACAAGTTAATCAGCTTCAGTGCGCACCTGCAGGTTCGTCAACCCGAAGATCAGCTCTTCCTGGAGCGCCGTTCAGATCTTGCAAAGATTGCAAGTAATTCGAACGTCAGCAGTGCGGCTCCATTTCTTGAGAAAAGTTTTGTGCTTAGGAGCCGCAAGAGTGGCAACTCTCTGAGCTATCGCAGCCAACCTGTGATTGTCAGGGGAATGACCGAACAAGAGCGCAACCGTTTTCTTCAAAAATTCATCCGATCGGGAAGCATAGAGAGAAAGGGGCGCGGTGAAGGAATTTCGCTCTATGCCGGACAGACTCTTGCCGAAAACCTCGATCTCAGGGCAGGCAAAAAAGTCATGCTTGTCGGCCTTGGACAAGACTCCAAAGGCGCAAATCTTATTGCCTCCAACAAGAACATTGTTGACCTGCTCTCCTCTCTCGACCTTGAAGTCGGTGTGATACAAGGAGTCTATGACACAGGATTACAGGAGGGATTTGACGATTTTGTTGTACTTGCAGACCTCAAAGAGCTTCAGGAACGTTACAATCCAATGATGATCAGCGGTTATGACGCCAATGTGCATGAGCTTGCCTCCCTTTCAGCTACAGTGAAAAAGGTGACTGCAGAGCTTGGCTTCCCGTTTTATGGCTATACGGTCTTTCAGCGTTATGCCAATCTTTTTGAATGGCTGAAGCTCCAGAAAAACATCATGCCACTTCTGATTGTGACCATCACCATCGTTGCGGTTTTCAACATCATCTCAACGCTTCTGGTGCTCATCATTGAAAAAACACGAGAAATAGGCATGCTCAGCGCACTCGGACTTGAACCCGGCAAAATCAGCATGGTTTTCATGGTGCAGGCCTTTCTTGTTTCGCTTTCGGGCATTGTAATCGGTAATATTCTGGCCCTCTCACTCTCGCTTTTTGAACAGCGTTTTCATCTCATCACCCTGCCAGAAAAAAGCTATTTCATCAAATATGTTTCACTCCTGATCGATCCGACGGATTATCTGGTTGTCTCTGTGGGCGTTATGATGCTGACACTGCTCTTCGCCTTTATCCCTGCCCGTATAGCAGCCTCGTTCAAACCGGGAACTGCCCTCAGCAGTTGAACCCCTTACTCTTCAGTTTGTATGAAAACAGGTTTATGGATTGCGCGACGTTTCAGCTTTGCCCGAAAACGGTTCAGGGTTATCAATATCATTTCAGCCATAAGTCTTGCAGGAATTGTTCTCGGCGTCAGCATCCTGCTCGTGGTCATGAGCGTCCTGAACGGCTTTCAGAAACTTGCCCATGATCTTTTTGTAACCATCGACAGCCCTGTTCAGCTTGTTGCTTCAGAAGGCCGAACAATAATGGTGCCCGACTCTCTCCTGCAGGCAATAAAAGCAATTGAAGGAGTGCAATCAGCAGAACCCTTTGCCGAAGGTGAGGCCATTTTGTCCACCAGGGACAAAAGCGAACTGGTCACGGTTAAAGGGCTCAGCGAAGCCTCTCACCGTCTCCTGATTAAAAACACAAAGGCAACGCACCCATTTTTTACTCCGGAAACCGTGGCTGTCGGAGAGCTTCTGGCTTACAGAACAAACCTCTACACCTTCAGGCATGTAAAAATTTTCAGTCCGGAACTGATCTCTCTGGGGCTTGAATCGCTCTCGGAACCCTATCTCTTGCCAGTACTCAGCATTCCTGAAACCACCGTTTCGTCGGTATTCTCCCTGCAGAAAATATTTGACGACCGTTATGTACTCACATCGGATCGTTTTGCCCAGAAAATTCTTCTGCTCGGCAAGGGAGAGTTCTCCGGAATCGACATCAGGGGCAAGGAGATCAGCTCAGCAAAGTTATCCGAAAAACTCAGAGAGTGGCTGGCTCGCAGCCCTCTGAAAAAAACCTGCAAAATTCGAACGCTCGAAGAAAAATACAACAACATCTTCGCAGTGATGCAGCTTGAAAAATGGGTAAGTTTCTGCGTCCTCATGCTTATTATCCTTGTGGCCGCCCTCAGCCTCACCGGTGCACTTGCCATGACGGCTATCGACAAGCAGCGTGAACTTTTCTATTTGCGCTGTCTTGGAATGGAAAAACCACAGTTCATGGCCATATTCATCATTCAGGGAGGCATGACGGGAGTGACCGGGAGTGCGGCTGGTGCAGCTATCGCATGGTCTATCTGCAAGCTTCAGGAACTCTACGGCATTGTCAAGCTCCCCTCAAAAAGCGCCTTTATCATTGATGCCTATCCGGTCAGCATGCATCCGGGAGATTTTATAACTGTAGCAGTAACCGCGATTGTGCTCTGTCTGGCGGTAAGCCTTTATCCGGCAAGGAAAGCCGCATTGATTGCAACAAGCCACTCTCTTGACCTCAAGACCAACTGACGAAAATACTTTTCATGGAGAGGCAATCAGCGCTGTGCGCAGTTTCCGCTCTGTTTCAGCATAATCAAGCGGAGAGAGTGCCATCAGTTCAAGGCGGGAGCTCTTGAGCGGCTCGCACTCTGAAAAGTGCAGTTCACCGTCACCGCCATTTACTTTGAGCCAACCATCAAGGCAGTGCATGATCCCTTTAACACGTGCACAGGAGAGTGAATCGAGCAGTAGCGAAAGTTTCGCCCTGTCGAACTGGTAATCGCTTCCAATCAGCCAGCTTCCGCTATAATAACCTTTTCCCGAACCTTCATGCACTCTCCATTCGTCGGAACTCACCGGTTCTGGCTCGTCATACGCTATTTCTTTGCCGAGAGAAAAAAGAGGATTTGCATAGGCCGGATGGGTATCATGAGTCACCTCCATTGAGGCATTGAGGCGAGGAAAATCGAGCAGAGCGGCATCGAGCTGCCCGAAAGAGACGAAGGCATGAGCTGATTTCGGGGGATGGGAGGAGTGCAAAATATCAAAAAAAGCCTGTCGGTCAGCTTCGTTGTAGCTCTCCGACTTGTTGGCGACAAGCACATCGGCAACTCTTATTTGATCCTGAAAAGAGGAGTGTTCCCGGTATCGAGAATCATGGAGTTTGCGGGCATCGACAAGGGTGATGGTTGCCCGGAGATCAAGTACTTCACTGTAGTAGCCTCCTGAAAGGGTACGGATGATTTTCATGGGATGGCCGATCCCTGTCGGTTCTACAAGAATCCTGTGAGGAGTGGTTTTGCGGATAAGACGGTTCAGAGCAACCTCGAACGCCTGACCAGCCGTACAGCACAGACATCCCCCCGAAACCTCCGCGATAGAGACCCCAGTGCGCGCTCCAAGCATGGCTGCATCGATACCGATCTTTCCAAACTCATTGACCAGCACCGCCCACCGTTCACCGGTTGGTTTGGCAGAAAGCAGATGATTGATCGCGGTGGTTTTGCCTGCACCGAGAAACCCGGTGACAATGTTCGCAGGAATATGCTGAAACGATGGACACATCCAGGCTTCCTTTTTACCTGATTTATCCATGTTAGTTATGCCTCAAGCAGTTTTCTGAAAACAACCATATCCGATTTTGAAAACCCTTTTGAGCGGTAAAAGTGCTGTCCCGACTCGTTGTCGGAATCAGTCAGCAGGGTAATCCGCCCGAATCCCTCATCCCTTGCAAATTTTTCCGCCACCTCGATCAACCGCGATCCAAGCCCTTTTCCCCGCCACTCTGGAGCGACAACCATATCTTCAAGAAGTGCGACTTTTTTTCCAAGAAAGGTACTGACCGTAAAGAGCAGCATCACCATTCCCTGAATAACTCCGTCAATCTCACAGACAAATATCCGCCCAATCTCCGGCTTCCCGATAATCATCGAAAGCGCTCTCGACTGCGCTTCGGAGTTGGGAGCAAAATCCCGTTCCTGGCTGAAAAGGATTGCAAGCAGCTCGGTGCATCTCGGCACATCGCTCTCGGTTGCTGTTCTTGTTTGCGGCATCTATATGCTCTGAAATAAGTTAGGTATCAAGCAAGATTAACTTGGACAATTACTGGATCACAAACGATTCTCTTGGGTTCAATCGGTAGTTCCATTCCCCATGAAACTCATCTCGTTCAATGTCCAGCTTTGCAAGCTCTTCATCAGAGACTTTTATCCCGGGTTGATACCTATTTTTATCAAGAGCAGCTTTTATTCGTAGCCCTGCCGCAGTTGTTGTTGCCCCAATCAAATTGACGACAACTTCTCTGCTTATCAAAGGCCGACCTCTCCAATTGGCCGTTATATGACAAAACATACGATGCTCAATCTTGTTCCATTTGCTTGTTCCCGGCGGAAAGTGACAAACCTGAATTGAGAGTTGCTGTTCGTCAGCCAGCTTTTGTAGCTCTCTGCGCCACAGGCGTACCCGATAACCATTACTTCCTCCGCAATCAGCAGTAATGAGAAGACGACGGGTATTTGGATAGGCAACTTTACCCATTTCGCACCACCAACGTCGAATACTCTCAACCGCAAATTCAGCGGTGTCATGATCAATGCCTACGTTCACCCATCCCGTATTATTGGTCAAATCATAGACACCGTAGGGTGCGACTTTGCCAAGTTCAGGATCAATAAAATCATAGACTCTCACATCCTCAGGCATACCGGCAGGTTGCCATTCCTTGCCAGCGTTTTTAAAATCACCAATATTCTCTTTCTTCTTGGTATCTACAGAGATAACCGGATTACCTGCAGCTTGGTAGTCAGCAACTGTTTTCGCAATATGCTCAAACTGAGCATTTCGATCCTTATGCTTGCCTCCTTCGTGCGTTTTTCTGGTTGACTGCAAACTATAGCCCATCTGACTGAGCAAGTCACAAATCGTTCTTGGACTGACGGTGTGACCTTTTCGCCTCAGTTCTTCTGCCAATCGAGTCGTGCTTTTGCAGGTCCAGCGCAATGGAGACATCGGGTCCCCACGTGTTGAGGGGGCGACCAGTGAATCAAGATCGCTCAGCAAGCTCAAATCCTTATCCGTCAACTTTTTACGGCCACCACCTATCGCCCGAACGCGTGTTTGATCATTCTTTTTGCTTTCAGTGGTAGAGGCCTCTTCAAGAGCAGTGACCGTACCTGCCTTGAGAACCTTCAAGCCCGCATGGATCGTTGTGCGTGACATGCCAACCGCTTTTGCAACGGTACTCACGCCACCACGCCCAAGGCTATGCGCTTCAACCGCTACCCACAATCGCAATGTCGCTTCATCAAGGCGGTCTCGCAATGCGTGATATTTTTCCCTTACTAATGTTATGGTATCCATAACATTATAGTAAGAAAATTAACTCATTTGTTCAAGTTATTTTTGCTTGATGCCTTACTGTAATGTTGCGGGAAGCGTAATCAATAAAATTGCATAAAAGCAATTATATTATAATTAATCGGTTAATGTTTCGCCAAACAAAATGTCTCTGGCATTTTTCACTCAATGTGCTATACTGAAACGTCCATCATCTTTAATATGCAAGTAGTTGCATGGAATGATTTTGTGTTTATAACTGCGTAACCCATGAGTCTGATACTCCCTGTTAATATTGATGATCTTCTCCAGTGTAAAGGAGTTGAATCAGCTCGCATTGAATTCAAGGCGGGTTGGGATGCAAAGACAACAGGCAGCCAGATTTTAAAGACAATTTGCGCTTTTGCAAATGATCTGCAGAATCTCAATGGTGGTTACATTGTAATTGGAGTCGCCGAACATAACGGATGTGCAGTCATGCCTCCATCTGGTATTCTGCCGGAAATAATTGATCTTATCCAGAAATGGGTCAGGGGAAACTGCAATCGAATTGATCCAGAGTACCAGCCTGTTTTTTCGCCGGAAGTGATTGGTGACAAACATATTCTTGTTCTTTGGGCACCGGGAAGCGATGTGCGACCGCATAGTGCACCTGATGGTGAAACTGGCGTGAAAAAATACTTCGTTCGTATTGGCTCCGAAACGGTGGATGCCGCAAAGAATGGTATGTTTCAAGAGCTTCTTCAAATGACCGCCCGTGTTCCTTATGATGACCGTCGTGCCCAGCAAGCGCAAATTGAAGATATGCGGGAAAGTAAGGTTCGTGAGTTTTTGTGTGATATTCACAGCGGACTTTTAGATGAAGAGAATACCAAAGAGCTATACAGAAAGCTAAGGATTGCTGTTCCCGTTAATGGGCACGATGTACCAAAAAACATTGGACTCTTGTTTTTCAGTGAAAATCCAGAACAATGGTTCACTGGAATCAGAATTGAAGTTGTTCAGTTTGCAGCAGATGCATCTGGAAACGTCATTGAGGAGAAGGTATTCAGGGGTGGAATTCATGAACAATTAAAGAGTGCGCTTACTTATCTGGAAAACATTTCCAGCGCCCACCTTGAAAAGCAGTCAGCCTCTTTCCGTGTGAAGGGATGGGTCAGCTATCCAATACAAGCTCTGCGGGAAGCTCTGGTAAATGCCGTTTATCACAGAAGTTATGAATCAACCAGAGAACCAGTAAAAGTTTATCTCTATCCTGACAGGATCGAAGTAATCAGTTATCCAGGTCCTGTGCAAGGCATTAAGCCTGAGCACCTCTCTCAATTGGCTCCCATGCCTCCGGTGCCAGCCCGAAACAGAAGAGTTGGTGAGTTTCTAAAAGAACTTCGTCTTGCTGAGGGTCGGGGCACAGGTCTTCCCAAGCTTTTCAGGGCAATGCGTGATAATGGATCGCCCGATCCGAGGTTCGATTTCGATGAAGAGCGCACCTATTTCAGGGTTACGCTTCCGGCTCATCCCGAATATGTTGCAATTTCAGCTTTGCGCGATGCAGCTCATCTTCGTGCCATCGGAAATGAGCCAGATGCGTTTCACAGAATTGAGGATACCTGGAAACGACTACCCGGTTCTCCTTCACTTGCCGCCGAATTGATTCGACTTTATGGCTCAAAAGGACAAACAGGTCATGCTGAGGCTATTTTTGAGAAATTTAAAGTTTCAACATTCGATGCGTTCATCCCTCCTGTAACGAATGTACTGATAGATGTTTTGCTTGATTCAGAGCGAACTGATGCCGCAAGAAGCCTTCTGGATCAACTTCCGCAATATCTTGCAAGTGGTGATGCTCTGGAAGCAGCCATTCTTGCCCGTCGTTTGGGACGTCAGGAAGTGGCGCATCGTTATTTTGATCGTGCAGGAGATGCTCTGTTACATGATGCAAGAGCTTTGCACGAGTTTGCACAGACGAAAATCAAGCTGGCACAAAAACTCATTAAACCAAAACATGGACGTCGGTTTGATCGCGAGTCAAACCATCGTCTCTTGCTGGAAGCAAAAGAACTGCTTGAGCGTGTCGTACAGATGGATGCAGATAAAGCACGCCATGCGTGGGCTTGGCGAGATTTAGCGAGAGTTAAGAATTGGCTCGATTTTCCGGGTCAAGAGATTATTGATGCCTATAACAATGCTATGGAGCTTCTGCCTGATGAAGATCGGTTCAGGGATGAATTTCGTCAAATAAAAATATAACCAATTGATCCCCGACCAATGGATGCATTCTGGCTTTCGCTTGTCTTTATTTTTCTGGCCGAGATGGGTGATAAAACCCAGCTTGTCGCTCTGACACTTGCAACCTGCTACAACACAGGTGTAGTCTTGTGGGGGATTTTCTGGGCAACCCTTGCCATTCATGTTTTCTCCGCCGGGATCGGCTGGTTTATCGGCGACAAGTTGCCGACGGATTGGATCAAGTTTGTTGCCGGTATTGCCTTTATTGTTTTCGGCTTCTGGACGCTTCGCGGCGACAGCCTCGATGAGGATGAGCAAAGCTGCAAAACCACCATTCATCCCTTCTGGCTGGTTTTTTCAACCTTCTTCATGGCGGAGCTTGGCGACAAGACCATGCTTTCCACAATTACCCTTGCGTCAACCCATCCCTTTCTGCCAGTCTGGCTTGGCTCAACTATCGGCATGGTGGTAGCAGACGGACTTGCTATTGTTGCCGGGAAAATGCTTGGCGCTCGTCTACCGGAAAACATCATCAAAATCGGAGCCGCCATCATTTTTTTCCTCTTCGGGATTTTCAGCATGTATGAAGGAGGCTTGCATTTTGCCCCTTACGTTTGGGGAATTGCAGCAGTACTTATTGCTCTTACGGGTTTCATTTTCATGCGCAAGAAACAGCCGTGACCCCGCTCCTTGAGATCAGGAAGCTCTCCTTTGGCTATGAGGGATCCTCCTCCCTTGTGTTCGAGCATCTCGACCTGATGGTTCAGGAGGGAGAGTTCATTCTGGTCAAAGGCCCTTCCGGATCGGGCAAGTCAACCTTGCTGCGCCTCATCTGCCGACTGAACAAACCAGGTGAAGGATCGATTCTTTTTCAGGGCAACGACATTACCTCCTTTCCTCCGGCAAAACTCAGAAGTTCTGTCAGTTATGTTGCCCAGATACCTCGCATGATCGATGCTTCAGTCGAGGAGAACCTTTTGCTGCCATTTTCCTTTGCCATCAATGCGGCGAAACCTCGCCCTGGAAAGGAAGAACTGCAGGAGATGCTGAAAACGTTTTATCTCGGCGATATAACTCTCGATCACTCAGCACTGAAGCTCTCTACCGGGCAGATGCAGCGTCTGGCCATCATGAGAGCCCTTTTGCAAAAACCTCTTTTGCTGCTGCTTGACGAACCCACCTCGGCCCTTGACCAGGAGAGCGCCTCGATGGTTTTTTCCATCATGGAGCGCCTGAACAGCGAGCAGCAGAAGACACTCATTACCGTCACCCATATCGACTACAAACCGGAAAAAGTGAGTCCGATAACCTTCTCACTTTCCCAATGCTCACTGCACCTGGCCTCATGAACCAGATCATTGACATTTCAACCGGTCAGCTTCTGCTTGCCCTGCTCTTTATCCTTGTAGCGCAGGCCAGCTCCTTCATCTACCATCCTGGTCTTAACCGCGATATCACCATCGGCACAGTGCGAACCTTTGCGCAGCTTTTTCTGATGGGATATGTTCTGACCTTCATTCTGAAATCATCGAATGTCTGGCTGGTACTTGGAGTTTTCGCGGTGATGGTGGTATCTGCCATATTCATTGTCCGGGGAAGGGTCAAGGAGAAACAGATACCCTATATCATACCAACATTTCTGACCATGCTGATTACCTATTTTACCACAGCGCTTTTTGTTTCGGGGCTGGTGATCGGTATCACGCCATGGTGGGAACCCCGCTACTTCATTCCTGCCGGAGGTATGGTGATTGGAAACTCGATGTCTGCACTGGCCATTTCGCTTGAACGGTTGTTCAGGGAGCTGCGACAACAAAAAGAGCTGGTGGAGATGAAGCTCTCTCTTGGTGCCAATTATAGGGAAGCAAGCGCCGATATTTTTCGCAATGCGGTCACGGCAGGCATGATACCCTCGATCAACGCCATGATGGGGGTTGGTCTTGTCTTTATTCCGGGCATGATGTCCGGCCAGATTCTTGCAGGAGCTGACCCGCTGATTGCAATCCGTTACCAGATCGTCGTCATGCTGATGCTGGTCGGCTCAACGGCAATCAGCTCCGTCATTGTCATGCTCATCGTTCGGCGCCGCTGTTTCGGCACAGGCGAAGAGGTGCTACTTAGTCCTCGCTGACACTGAAGCAGGTTTGGTGGCAATAAACATTACAACTCCTGCAAGCATCATGATGAAACAGAGCACCTGTCCCATTGAAAAATTCAGCAGCACAAAGCCGAGCTGCGCATCAGGTTCACGGAAGTATTCAATAAAAAAGCGGACAAAGCCGTAGCCGAAAAGATAGAGGGCTGAGAGAGATCCCGTAAAAGGGGATTTTCTGCGAATAAGCCACAAAATGCAGAAGAGCACGATTCCTTCGAAAAACGCTTCATAGAGCTGGGAAGGGTGGCGGAGTTCATGGGTTGGTGCAAACGGGAAATACATGCCAATAGAAGCGTTGGTCACCCTTCCATAGAGTTCACCGTTGATAAAGTTGCCAAGACGTCCGAAGGTGTAGCCAAGCGGAATGGAGGGGATAAAGAGATCAAAAGTCTCAAAAAAGCCCTTTTTCCTCGAACGGGTAAAGAGCCAGACAGCCAGAACAACTCCGATGACACCGCCATGATAGGACATGCCGGATATGCCTGAGAAACTGCATCCTCCTGATGTGGAACTCCAGGGAATCAGTGTGCCAAGAGGATCCTTGAGAAAAGAACCCATTCCGTAAAAGAGGATATAACCAATACGACCACCCAGAACCACACCCGCCATAACCCAGGTCAGGGCATCGCCGACAAAGTCAGGCTCGAAAGGAAGCTTCTCTTTTTTTATGCGCCAAGTGGTCAGCAGATAGAAAATGGCAAATGCGATAATGTACATCGTACCATACCAGCGAATGGCAAATCCTCCGACAGAAAAAATCACAGGATTCATTTGTGAGGGCAGATTCTGCCACCAAAGCAGAAAATTATGCATAATAAGCGGTTTTTCGATGATTTTCTATTGCAAAAAATTCAAGGGCTCTTGGAACGAATAAAAATATAGTTAACTTAAAATCTTGCGCTTTTCCGTTTCTCATACCCATTAACAATACAAAAAACAATAGAATGGCTAAGATACTTGAAGGGCCGGCCATGAAACTGTTCAACAAATGGGGCATTCCAGTGCCAAATTATGTTGTCATCATGGACCCCAACCGCCTTGAGCAACTTGGGGAAGCTAACAAATGGCTGAGAGAATCAAAACTTGTCGTTAAGGCTCATGAAGCGATAGGCGGACGATTCAAGCTCGGACTTGTCAAGCTTGGACTTAATCTCGAAGGTGCTCTCGAAGCAGCAAAAGAGATGATCGGACGTGAAATCGGTACCTCGACTGTCCGTCAGGTCATTGTTGCTGAAATGCTTGATCATGATGAGGAGTATTACATCTCTATCGCCGGCAACCGCGACGGAGCTGAACTCCTGCTCTCCACCAAAGGTGGCATCGATATCGAGGACAACTGGGATACCGTCAAACGGCTTTTCATTCCGCTCGACGAAAACCCGACTATCGAACGCATTACCGAAGCGGCACTCGAAGCCGGATTTATCGGAGAGATCGCAGAACGTGTCGCAAAAATTGCTTCACGTCTTATTCTCTGTTTCGATGACGAAGACGCACAGTCAATCGAGATCAATCCGCTTGTCATCCGCAAGAGCGACATGCGCTTTGCAGCGCTTGACGCCGTCATGAACGTGGACTGGGATGCCCGTTTCCGTCATGCCGACTGGGATTTCAAACCGGTTTCCGAAATCGGACGCCCCTACACTGAAGCCGAACAGCAGATCATGGACATTGATGCCCGTATCAAGGGTTCAGTCAAGCTGGTTGAAGTTCCGGGCGGAGATATCGCACTCTTGACAGCAGGTGGCGGAGCATCAGTATTCTATTCCGATGCCGTTGTCGCCAGAGGCGGTTCCATAGCCAATTATGCCGAATATTCCGGTGATCCTCCAGACTGGGCAGTTGAAGCATTGACTGAAACCATCTGCAGACTGCCGAAAATCCGTCACATCATTGTAGGAGGCGCAATTGCCAACTTCACCGATGTCAAGGCAACCTTCAGCGGGATCATCAACGGGTTCCGGGAAAGTAAATCAAAAGGATACCTTGAAAATGTAACGATCTGGGTACGACGCGGAGGCCCGAACGAAAACCAGGGTCTTGCAGCAATCAAAAAGCTGCAGGAAGAGGGATTCGACATCCACGTCTACGACCGCAGCATGCCTATGACCGATATTGTCGATATGGCCTTGAATTCCTGAGGTCTGAGGCTATCGCAG
>SESG01017141.1_pt1 | contig 17758 bp, 14 predicted proteins | sample 3171421 | NCBI WGS metagenome assembly SESG01 (sample SAMN10866946, study PRJNA518727) | freshwater metagenome | biome: subpolar coniferous forest; feature: holomictic lake; material: water; isolation source: holomictic Lake 227, 6 m and 8 m depth | place: Canada: near Kenora, Ontario | collected... | reverse complement strand
CTATTAATGTGGGAGGTGTTGACCAGACGAAAACTGGTGGTATTACAGCGAGCGGTTTAACTGCTACCACAAAAATGGTCATTCCAGTACTTAGCTCCGACCCAGCAACCCCTGTATCTGGCCAGATTTGGATAAAGCAATAATCCATGAAAATGAAAATAAATAAAAAATTTAGTAAGTTCATCGTGTTTTTGTGTACAGTACTTTTATTTACTCTAGCCTTTAGCTTTAATAATAAGGCTTATGGTGCAGATGTTCAGCCACCCGCTTCTTCTACTCCTGTCCAGATGGAAGTAATAGCTAAAACATCCATTAAGAATCTCATTGTTAATTTTGACAAAAACACTAGGAAAATTAAGGTTGATTTTGACTTAATAGATACACTAAAAAATCAAATTGGGGTTAATTACAGCCTCTCTTTGAGCGACTCTGCTAATATAGAAAAGACTTTTATTTATAATGAGGATGTCTATTTGAATGTCAATACTTTTGTTCATAAAAGTATTGAAGAAATAGTGCCAGATTATTTATCAGGCAAATTAAATGTATTTGTCAAAGCACAAAATTCTAGTGGAGTTCTTTTGGCAGTTGGATTTTTATTACAGGGTATAGATGTACCAAAAGCAAAGACAAGCGTCGCCATCATCAATGATTCTTGTTATCTCACCGTAGATTCAGTAAATACAAAAGACAAAAACACCAAATACACATTACTCCAGGGAGTTGACCTCGGAACGGGTGAAAATTTGTTTATTAACTGTAAAGTTTCAAACACATCAAATAAAAGCCTTAACCTCATACCAAAATTTGATTCTTACGAAAGGTCGATTAGCGGCAAAATGGTGAACAGCCAAAAAAATGATGCTATATCAGTAGCCCAAGGAGCTTCTCTTATCAAAGTCAAAGTGCCGTTAGTCGACACTCCCCAAGCATACGATTCATCTTTTTCACTCTCAGACGCTAGCTCTTCGCTTATAACGAATAATGTCGTCCTCCATTATGTAGTAAGAGGTGATAGTGGCACAGTAAATATGATAAACACCGACAAGACATCATATGTTAAAGGAGAAACTGCGAAGATAGACATCATATGGTCACCTAGGGCTGATCGATTTCCTGATTCTAGATTTGACTGGAAAAACTCCACGACTTCAGCGTCTCAGAAGCTTATGGGGGCTCTATCGATAACTGATTTGAGTGGCGTAGCTTGCATTGATCCTATTTCATTTACACCGCCCGCTTCTCAGGCACAAACGATCAATCTTAATGCGATTATGAAAAAAGACTGTAATGGCTTCACGACCAAAATCGATATCAAAGCGCAAGATGCGAATGGGGCTATAACATCTCTCGTCAATAATAATTATAAAATACCGAGCGAGGTAAGTTCTAAACAGAATAGTGTATATATCATCATATTTACCATAGTTTTTATTCTTATTTCCATTTTCCTAATCATCCTGATAAATAATAGAAAGAAAGCCGGTGTAAAAGTATTAGCTCTCTTTGTCCCAATACTTATCGCTGGGTGCTTATCTATGGCAAATACAGCGAGGGCAGATACTTTTACTGTACATAATCCTTGGAATAGTACGGAGAGTAGAACTGCTTACGTGAATTTAGATGCACCAACAAATGCCATAGCGGGGAATGCTGTACCTATAAATATATCTGAAAGTGCTAGTTGGCAGGCGTGTGGAAATCAGGCGAGGGCTGATACTAGTTACACTTTAAGTATTAGAGATAGTCATAATATTATAGAATATAATTATGACAGTACAAATATAAATTCATCCAGTGATTCCTTAAATCATATAGTACTTAATGTAAATGGTGGCGAATGGGGTTCTCAGCATACGAATTACGATACACATACGGTGTATTTTTCACCCGGAACATACACCATAACAGCGGTATTTAAAATGAAATTTGGTTATGGTATAGGATCTTACACAATGATAGCCACGATGACAGTTCCTTCTGTAGCCACCACAGACGCTGACATAGGTTTAAAGGTTAATCAGGGTACCACAGCGATCCCTGATATAGTTAATATAGCGGTTGAAAAAAATAATGGATCAACATCTCCATTACGAATCGCAAAAGATGCGGTAGTTCACGGAGTACAGTTAGTCAGTGTTTCTGATCCTTTGGCCACAAAAGTTATAATAAATTCTCCTTCTACAGGTTTAAAAGCTTTAAAGAAATATTCTTCTTCTGGTTCAGTAAATCAGCCTTTTGGATACTGGACTTTTGATGAAAGTTCTGGCTCAGCTGTAGCTGATTCGTCCGGTAATAATTTAACGGGAACTACATATAATGCCGGAGTAGTTACTGCACTTCCGCGGTCGGCTGGCGTAAGTGGTAATGCTATTAACTTTAATGGAAATTATCAATACGTCGTTATCCCAATGTCAAAAAACTTTGTGGGTGGCAGTATTACAGTTTCCGCGTGGGTAAAATCATTAAATTATAATGGAGCCATGTTCATTGTAAGCCGTGGAAATGTTAATGGGGAATGGAATCTTTTCTTTGAAGGAGGTTTTTTGAAATGGAGAGGAGCTTCCAATTCTACATATAATTATAATTTCGCTCAATGTACGCCCCCAACTACTGGAGAATGGCATAATATCGTCGCGACACAAATAAATGGTACGCCAAATGTTGCGACTTTATATATTGATGGAAATGTTTGTGGAACTAGTAATTCAGTCCCTCCAATAATGAATAATGTTGGAAATATTCAAATAGGAGCTTATGACGACATTATCAGTACAGTAGGTGCACATACATATGGTTACTTTTTTGAAGGTCAAATGGACAACATCCGTCTCTACAACGAAGCTAAAACCGCCGAAGAAGTCAGAGAAATCTACATGGCCAGGTAATTTCTATTCGTGCTAGAATATTAGAATGTTATTTACTGTTAAAACTGAAAAATTTGAAGGGCCACTAGACCTCCTCCTAGACCTTATAGAAAAAAGAAAATTCTTCATAAACGACGTCTCACTTTCTAGACCTAAAAAGGGTACCTGACCCCCTTCCTCCTTCCTTCCTTATCGCTAGTGAGCTATTACGGGATGCTTAACAATTTTTTTATATTGTGTTATCCTCCATTTGAACACCTAGAAGAATTTTCTTCTGGGTTAACCTGAAAAAAAATGAAAACTATGGTAGTTGGTATCCTACTATTTGGCTTCGTTGTTGAGGCGATGGCCAACACGAGTGTGCCCGACTCGGGAGGCACTTTGTGCCTCGCAGTGTTGGGCCTAGCAACCCTCCTGTGGAGGGTGAAGAGATTGGTTTAATCTCGGGGGCTGGGTGTCTATACACCCAGCCCCCTTTTTTGAGAAAATTTAGGCTGGAACTGTGTCTATATTACCTACATTTTACAGCAGGGAGATGTTGCACTTCAATGTTGGATGTACTGGGCGGGTACTTGACTTTATTTTTATATTGTGTTAGCTTTTATCCGAACATCCAAATTATAGAAAAAATACTATTTTCTGGCTGTTTAGAAATAAGAAAAAATGAAAAAAAAAGTTGTGGTGTTACTATTGTCGGTGTTGTCAGTGTCGGTTATGGCTGGTGGCGGGATGGTGCACATCCCAGAAAACGATGGGCCGGCAGGGGTGCCCGACTCGGGAGGCACTTTGTGTCTCACCGTTTTGGGCCTAACCCTCCTGTGGAGGGTGAAGAGAGTGATTTGATTTCGGGGGCTGGGTGTCTATACACCCAGCCCCCTTTTTTTTTGAGAAAATTTAGGCTGGAACTGTGTAAATTTAAAGGAATATTGATTTAATTTTACTTAGTTTTGGTTGTGGATAAGTTTTGATTGCAGTGTCTAATACTAGAGAGTATAATTAAAGTTATGAAAAATTCTTTTTTAAAAATTGTTTTTGTTTTTAGTTTATTCCTAGTAATTTTTGTTTTGCCTTCTCGTGCTAGTGCAGCAGAGTGTTCTTCTTCCGACCTTAGTGGTTATGCTTGGTCTTCAAATATTGGGTGGATAAGTTTTAATTCTGCTGTGGGTGCTACTTATCCTTATAAAGTTTATGTTGATGCGTCAGGCTATCTCAATGGTTATGCTTGGTCTCCAAATATTGGATGGATAAAATTTGGTAATGGACTTTCTGGTTTTCCTACAGGAGGTGGAACAAATGCTCAAAATGCTCAGATCGTTAATGGAAAATTGATTGGTTGGGCAAGAGCTCTTTCTGCTGATAGCAATGGTTGGGATGGATGGATTTCTCTTACAGGCACAAATTATGGTGTGACGCAGTCAGGTACAAATTTGTCTGGTTACGCTTGGGGTTCGGATGTTGTGGGTTGGATTTATTTTGGAGTTAATTCAAGTGGTCGCGGTGTTGATTGTGGTGGTGGTAGCAATGTTCCTGTTGTTTCTCTTGCGGTAAATCAAACTTCTGGTATAAAAAATATTGTTAATCCAACTTTAACTTGGAGCGCAACCAATAATCCAACATCATGTACTGCAAGTTCAGATTGGTCAGGATCAAAAGCTATAAGTGGAACAAATCAACCTCAAGGAGTGTTAAATATTGCAAAAACATATACATATAGTTTAACTTGCGCGAATGCTAATGGATCTGGACCTATGGCTAGCGTTTCTGTTTTAGTGACAGAACCAATTCTTACACTATCGGCTTCGTTTAGCACAAACACTAAAACGGATGATGGTGTTAGTTCACCACCATCTGCTCTAACGGTACCATTCGGTTCGACTGTCAATTTAAATTGGGTTATCGATGGTTTGACTAGCTGTACACTTAGAGGGTCTGATTGGAACCGTGTCTCAGGGACTAAAACAAGCACTGGTTATGGAACTATTATATTTAGCACTTCGGGTGATGCAAAAAATCATACTTTTGTAATTGATTGTAATACATTGGATACGATTTCAATAACCTTATCACGCTCTATCACAATAACAGTAAGTCCGGAAACTGGCGGTACTTGTCAAGCTAAACACAGTGATGCCTGTGTTTCAGGCACAAAGAGTTCTGTTATAAGCGGTCCTTCTATATGGTCATGGACTTGCGGTGCGATAGCTTGTTCAGAAAAAAGAAGTCCTGTATTTATTGAAAATTAAAATAATAAAAAATCGTATTTGGGTAAAAAAGTACCGCGGTATACAATGTTGTATGTCGCGGTACTCTGATGTGAGGAACCTGTTAAATCCGCTTGGCGGATTGATTCAGGATGAAACCACCTAGACAGATTGAAAGAAAAAGTAATGTCAAGGTGCTTGGTTCTGGCACGATGATGACAGAGCTTTGTCCAGACATACTTCCCAGTGAATACTGTGCGGTGTATTCCACCGCGTTTCCGTGAGTGCCCCTGTAGCCCTCTATTGCTCTTTCTACATCAGCGTTGTTGGCTGCCCCAATGGAAAAGAAGTCGGTTATCATCCAGACTTGACTTAGAGGGGCCCCATCTACTAAATCCCCGTAGGCGTAAGCCTCTCCGGAGGGTCTTTCCCCGTTTAATGATAACCCGAATGTCCTCGCAACAGTTAGTGGGTTTGTTGATTTAAAAATGGAATCTCCCACGCTCCGCGAGATTTGGTCTAACGTAAACGAGAGGTTCTTTACACTGAACCCCATATATAGCCCCGACCCTCTGTTCCCGTAAGGGAAGGAGACTATCGACTTAGCGTCCAACTCTGCGCCAGGTCTAAGGAAATCTACCTGGCTGGTGGTTTTCATTCCTTGCATCATGTCACCAAGGAATTTTTGATACCCAGATTCCCCAGAATCCGGTCCCACCGCCATGAACACCTGGATCGATCCCTGGGCGGAGGCGGAGGTGGGAGTGAACTGACCGACGATGGCACAAACAAGTACCACCAGACTGACTAGTTTTTTCATAGCGTGTATTTAGTTGTTTACCGAACTAGGTGTGACGTCAGAATGACGCCACTATTTCATATTTTAGCGTACACCGCATTTGTCTTTTTGTCCAATGTATGTATTGAAGGAATTTTTTGTTATACTATACGTATGGTAATCGACGAAGGACGTTTTAAAAAATTTATTTTAGACTCAGGACTTGTTTCTAAGGTAGATTTTGACTTTGCATTAGAAGCTTCTGAGGCTAAAAAACAAAAAATTGGAAATATTTTGCTTTCTGAAGGTAAAATATCAGAAACTGATCTGAGGCGAGCGATGGCTTTTGTTTTAGGAATACCATTTATTAGTTTAGTTGATAAAAAAATTGATTTTCCTATTCTTTCTTTTATTCCAGAACCCATTGCCCGCAATTATAATATAGTTGCTTATGCAAAAAGTGAACTTGGCCTAGAAGTGGCCATGATTGATGTTGATGATCTACCCGTAATTGATTTTATCAAGAAGCGTTCCGGACTTAGAATTTTATCAAGATTGACCGATACGGCTTCTATCAAAGCTGTGCTTGTGCAATATAGAAAAAGTCTAAAAGTTGAATTTCAAAATATCATTCAAAAAGAATCTTCAGAACTTCAGAATAATCCTATAGATGAAAATACTGAAAAGCCTATAGAAAATTCTGATGAAAAATCTGAGACGGAGCTAAAGAGTCTCGCCGAAGATTTACCAGTTGTAAAGATTGTTGATTCTTTGATTTTTCATGCAATTTTGCAAAATGCTTCTGATATTCACATCGAACCAGGTGAGCATGAGCTCACTGTGCGTTATAGAATAGATGGAATCTTGCATGATGCCATGGTCTTGGATAAATCCGCTGGCGCTGGTATCACTGCACGTATAAAAGTGCTTTCTAATTTAAAATTGGACGAAAAAAGACTGCCTCAAGATGGAAGATTCAAAAAAGAACAAGATGGGGAGAAGATTTCTTTCCGTGTTTCGACCTTGCCGACTTTTTTTGGAGAGAAAACTGTTATGAGAATTCTAAAAGAAAATGCGCATGGATTTTCTCTTGAGGGTCTTGGTTTTCATGGAGAGGCGCTAGAAAGAATACACTCTTCTCTTTTACAGAGGACTGGAATGGTGCTCGCCACAGGGCCGACAGGTTCGGGAAAGACTACGACGCTATATACAATGCTAGATATTTTGAATAAGCCCGAAGTTAATATTTCTACTGTAGAAGATCCTATCGAATATCAGATGCCGAGAGTGAATCAAACACAAGTAAAACCAGAAATAGGTTTATCTTTTGCAAATGGCCTTCGTTCACTTTTGCGTCAAGATCCAGATATAATAATGGTGGGAGAGATACGCGATGGTGAGACGGCTGGATTGGCGGTCAATGCTTCGCTCACTGGTCACTTGGTTTTGTCGACTATTCACACAAACAGTGCTGCTGGGGCGATACCTAGATTGATAGATATGGGTGTCGAGCCATTTTTGATAACTGCGACGGTCAAGACGATTATCGCGCAAAGATTGGTGCGTAGGCTTACTCCTAAAAAAGAAAAATATTTTTTGTCATCTGCGGAAATGAAAAATTTAGAAAAAGTTGTCGATCTGGATAGGGTATTGGGTTTTTTAAAAAATGAAAATATTGTGGGTGAAAAAGATACTTGGGATAAAATTGCTTTTTATAAAGCAGTTAAAAGTAGCGAATTTGAGGATGGATACTCTAGTCGTATTGGCATGCATGAAGTATTGAAAGTCACACCCACCATCAAAGAGATGATTATTTCTGGTAAATCTCAAGATGAAATAGAAATACAAGCGAAAGCTGAAGGAATGATGACAATGATAGAAGATGGAGTTTTCCAAGCAGTGTTAGGCGTCACGACTTTGGAAGAAGTATTTCGTGTTGTTTCAGAATAGTTTAATAAGTTTACTAAAAATAAAAAATAAAATAAAAATATGCTTTTTTCATACAAAGCAAGAACACAAGGAGGGGAAATAATAGAAGGTGTTTTATATGCGGAAGATCGTCTCGCTCTCGCTCATGAATTGCGTTCGCATGGTAATATGCCTTTGGCAATAAATGAAAAAGCAGAAGGTGTTTCTGATAAAATCTCGGCTATTTTAGGTATCTTTTCAAAAGTAAGTACTAGTGAGCAAATTCTTTTTACAAAAAATTTAAGTGGAATGTTGAAAGCCGGCCTTTCTCTTTTTAGAGCGTTATCTGTTTTGAAAAAGCAAACAAAGAATCCAAAATTTAGTAAAATTTTGGATTCTTTATCGAGTGATATAAATTCTGGCGAAACATTATCTTATGGATTTTTAAAATTTCCTGATGTTTTTTCAAAACTTTTTGTTTCAATGATAAAAGCTGGTGAGGAATCTGGCAATCTTGCTGTGGCGCTTTCTGATATTGGAATAAGTTTAGAAAAATCGCATTCTTTAAATAAAAAAATAAAAGGAGCGCTTATTTATCCAGGTGTTATTTTTTCTGCGATGATTGTGATTGGTGTTTTGATGTTTGCTTTTGTGGTGCCGACTTTAGCTGGTACTTTTAAAGAACTTGGTGTTGATCTACCTTTTTCTACCCGTATTCTTGTTGGTCTTGGTAATTTTTTCTCTCGTAATTTAATACTCACTTTTGTAATTATAATATCTGTGGCTTTCTGTTTATTTTCACTTTTCCGTGCCAAGTTTATGGCTAAATATATTGATTACGCTATTATTAAACTTCCAGTTATTGGAAGTTTAACAAAAGAATTAAACACTGCCCGTACTGCTCGCACCATGTCTTCACTCTTATTAGCTGGAGTTTCTATAACACGCGCAGTAGAAATTACTGAAGATGTGGTTCAGAATAGTTATTATAAAAAGATTTTAGAAGAAGCTAAAACCGCAGTAGAAAAAGGAATTCCTTTCTCCTCGGTTTTTGAAGCCAATGAGAAATTTTATCCAGTGATGATGGCAGAGATGATACAAGTAGGGGAAGAGACTGGAAAGTTGTCTGATATGTTGCTTGAAATTTCTTTGTTTTATGAAGAGGAGATTGAAAATAAAACTAAAAATCTTTCTACTATAATCGAACCTTTGCTTATGGTTGTTATCGGTGCGGCAGTTGGATTTTTTGCTATATCTATGATTTCACCACTTTATTCAGTTTTGGGTAATGTAAACTAATTTTTTATTTTCTCTTTATTTTTTTTAATGTAAAGAAAACAATAAAAAACAGTGAGAGAAGGATAGTTATAATACTTGGTAAATAATAAGAAAATGTTCCAGTCGTGGTGTTGTCGGTGGGTGGGACGAGAACAGTTTGTGTATTGTTAGAGGTTTTTTCTATGTTTGGCGGTGGTGTTGTGTTTTCTGTACCGCTGTTGATGTTTCTAGAAATGTCTGCGTGGACATTTGTGTCAAGTATTGGTTGTAGTAATTTTGAATCTGGAAATATTGCTTTTTTCATGGTTCTATTTTATCACCATAACCCTTAGTTTGTCGAATGGGTCATATATTTTTTTATTTTTTAATTACTAATCCAACTTATTTGCTTATAACCGTCTGATGATAAAGGAAAAGATGGTGGTGGTGAATATAAAAGATTATCATCATACGTGTCGATGGTTTTAGCGTATCCTGACACGTTAGTACTTCCACTTACCCAAGTCCAAGTCCATTGGCCAAAAGTCATAATTGATCCATATATGGATATACTGTTTTTAATTGCTAATGGTGAACCCGGATAATAAAAAAATTGAGTGCTTCCATTTTGGGAAATAAGGGCGGCATCAATTTCTAAGTTTGTCGGAGCATTATAGGTAACAACAATATCTTTTTGAGCTAAAAGTCCTAAAACACTTGATCCATCTTTAGCCTTGTATGTTATATTGTTTGGTATATATATAGTTGGCGCAGTTGTTGAAACATAAGGTAGTTTAGCAGCTGCGACCATGACTCGTCCATTTACTATTCCTTCCACCCAAGCATTATCTTCTATGTATATAATTCCATTATTTGGAAGTGCTTTGGTATACTGTAGACTTCGAGCGTTATAATCAATGTCTTCATTGTGAACCACTTTATTTATATCCGATCCAACGGGAGTATTTAAAAGTGAAGTAATTTTATAAATTGAAACAGTAGAATTATCATTGAATACTAGTGAATATCCATTTGTATTTGATGGCGGTAAATATATACCATCAGATTGCGCAGAACCTTTCATATTAGCAAGGTTTGAAGTCAATGAAGAAAAATCAATTGCTGGAACAGGAAACTGCCAAAAACTTTGGACTGCTTGGCTGGCGCTACCCCAAACTCCATTTTTAGTGATTGGACACGGACCACTTTGAGCCTTCGAACACATATAAGTGCTTTTTGCAGAGCTGATCGGCGCATTACCTATACCATCAAAACGAATGCCATTATTTGATTGTATTTGTCCATTGACGGTTTCTGTCGAGCCGATCCAAATAATATCATTACTTAAAAATGAATATACTGCCAGAGATGGGATCCCATATTTTGCTGTGATTGTTCTTTTCACTTGCGGATTATTAATAGTGTAACCTGTAGATGTTATGGTGACTATTGTTGAACCATTTAAGGGAGGGATTATGGTGAGACTATATTGTCCGATAGTTGTCTGTGTATCAAGATCGGTGTAATCATGAACATATGGTCCTGCTATATTTGTGCCATCTTTGTAATCAGTGGGAAAGTGAGCTAAATGCCATTGATAATAATTTATTCCAGCTTCTGCGATTTGTAGAGCTTGTTCTTTGCTTGTTCCAGCACGAATGGCTTTGCTGGTGGTTATAATCCAACTTATAATTGGAGACATTGTTAGAGAAAAAATAAAAATAACAATAAGTAAAAGCAATATTATTTCTCCTTTATTGAATTTATTTTTTTTTACATCAATTTTAATATTCATTGTGTATTTATTAGTTATCTAGATTGTTTTTTAAATTTCTCATACTTGCCCCAGCAGAAACTGTGAATGTTGTGTTTGATGTTGCGGTAAGTTGTTTTAGAACAGTTAAATTTATTTTAACAAATTTTATTTGGTTTTTATTGACAGGTTGAACAAGAGAATTACCAGTTCCGCCATAGTCGCCATTATAATAGTAAAACAGAGGATTTGCGCTGAGCGACATTTTGGTAATAAGTGTAGTAATAGTTTCAGGTTGTCCAACATAAGATGGGGGACTACCTGCAGGCAGAGTTATTCCTTTGTATAAAATATTATTTAATATGTAATACCTTATTCTTGATATTGTTCCATCATTTTTTTGCGTTGTTGAGAAGAAAATTATTTCAGTGTCTGAGGTTACATTTAAAGGATATGAGCCATTTGCACCATATGTCACATTGCGAATTTCATTAACAAAACTATTAGCAATTCTTCTTGCTTGGTCAATACTATCTATAACTCCGTATTGCTGTTTCGCATTTACTAAAATATCTTTAAGCATTAATGATGTTCCCATCATAATAATACTGAAAATAAATATAGTTATAAGTGTTTCCACTAGAGTAAAACCTGATTGGGTGTAATTTGTTTTCATATTAATCTGCTGTTAATAATACTTGTAAACTCTGATAGCCATTAATATTTAAATTGGAAATTTTATTTGTAGCATATCCATCCATACTTACGGTGACATTATAAGTTCCAGGTTCTTCTTGTTCTTGTGGCGACGCTGTTAGATTTAGAAAGATTACTTGTCCTGGAGTAAAGCATCCGGAAACATAATTTATGTTTACGCTAGTTATTGTTGGATTTTTATTTGTATCGCTTGTTGATAAATATGCTCTATATCTAATGTATCTTTTGTTATCATTAGAGGAATTTATACTTGTTCCAGAATTGGTATAATATGTCCCAAAGGTTCCATCTGGACCTTTGAAACTCCAATTCATATTGTCGTTATTTGTAGCTATTTGAAATTTTACAGTTACTAATGGGTCTTGAGAGGTTGGTTGCCAGTTTAAAGTTGTATATTTGGTAGTATCGCTTCCTGTGTCAAAAGATGATGATTCCAACCATCCAGAGTTTGCGAGTGTTTTGTTTCCATCGTTTATTAATCTCATAGCTAGTGGAACATTGTTAGTGCTGATATTTCCATCATCTTGAAAGTATTTATTTACGTTAGCCCAATTTGTTTGACCTGAACTACCATCCCAGAATTGCTGACTCCATAGGCTACCGCCAGTGATTGCATTTACATTTTTCTCTGGATTGGAGTTGGTCAATGTCACACTTGCTCCTTCTATTGGATTTCCACTTGCTGAATCTTTTACTATTACCAGTAAACTGTTTGTGGTTTTAGGGCCAAGGATTAAATTGAATAATTGAGTAGTGTCTGGTAAGAGATTTATTTGTTGGATTGGAGAAGATCCATAAATCATATAAGTGTCTCCAATAAGCGCTGGAGTATAGTTGTCCCATTCTGTGTTGTTAAGTATCACCTGACCATTACCATTTGACGTGAAGCTATTTTCATATTTAAACACACTTGGTGTTCCAATTAATTTTGTTCCCCTGATTCCAATTCCAACTGAAGGAATAACACCACAAGTCTTATCTAAAGTATTGAAAGTTAAATTACTAGTTTTATCTATACCAAAACTTATTTGTGTAACTTGACCACTAATGATCGTGGCATCTGGTTTTGTTGGGCTTGGGTTTGTAATAGTTATTGGATAAGTTTGGTCGGATGAGTAGCCATTTTTTGTGACAGCTACATGATAACTGTTTGGACTACTAGGTAAACCAACTTCTATCCATTTTCCATTTGCATCGCTAGTTCTTGTTAAATTTATACTCGGATTTAATAAAAGATTAGTTATGTTTATTGTTGCATTTGGCACTCCTTGACCAACAGCATCTATAACGGAGAGCGAAAGTGCTCCACCGTTTATCATATCTTCAAGTCCAACTGGAACAATATTTGTTACATAATTAGTAATTTTGTCGGTTGTGGTATTTTTGATTGATAATTTTACTTGCTTGTAGTCATTTGGAGCTAGATCAGTATTTAAGATAAGAGTACCATCTGATGGATCATCAATAAAAGCTATTTCAAAATAGGCTTGATATGTGGTATTGCCAACTATAATATTGCTTGGATTTACTTGATCTGGCAAATCCCCATGGGGATTTCCTTGAATGGTGCCAATTTGTGAATATGGAATATTTCTGGCATTTTCTAAATATTGACTGGCGAGAAATGAAACGGTGGTGTTTTCCCAATTTAAAGAAGCTCCTTTGTAAATTACAACAATTGCTTGATATACAACACCAACCAACATCACAAAAATAGCAATACCTATCAAGCTTTCGATAAGAGTAAAACCTTTTTGATTCATATTTATATTTTAACGTATTATGATATAATTTGCTATATGTCTAAAAAGATTATTATAGGAAATTGGAAGATGAACCCTGCTTCACTAAAAGAAGCTGATAAATTGTTTACCGGTGTTTTGAAAAATGTTTCTGATATTAAAAAAACAGAAATTATAATTTGCCCGCCGTTTATTTATCTTAGTTTATTAAAAGCCAAAAATTCTAAAAAAATTTTTCTGGGTTCCCAAGATGCTTTTTGGGATAATGTTGGTGCTTATACTGGGGAAGTTTCGGCAGAAATGCTTTGTAATATTGGCGCCAAGTATGTTATTTTAGGGCATTCAGAGAGGAGAGCTCTTGGGGAGAGTAATAATGATATAAATAAGAAAATAAAAGCATCACTTGAAGCTGGGCTTGGGCCTGTATTGTGTGTGGGTGAAACTTTTCGTGATGAAAATCATAGTTATTTTAATTTAGTTAAAACACAATTAGAGGAATGTCTTCTTGGAATTTCCAAGAATTCAATTTCAAAAGTTATTATTGCTTATGAACCGATTTGGGCGATTTCTACGACAGTTAATCGTAAAGATGCCAATTCTCTCGATTGCCAAGAGATGGCTATTTTTATCCGCAAGATACTTTCAGACAAATTTGGATCTGATGCATCTAATGTGAAAATTATTTATGGTGGTTCTGTTAACGAAAAAGACGCATCTGGGTTTTTGAAAGATGGCGGTGTCGATGGGTTGCTCGTTGGTCGGGCTAGTTTGGATGCGAAAAAATTTGTAGAGATTATTAATATTGCAGAAAGTTTAGCAAAGTAATTTTTTTTAATTAAAAATATGCGAAGCATTAAACAAATAGGAGATATAAAAGGCAAAACGGTGATTGTGAGAGTAGATTTCAATGTGCCTATTAAAGATGGTCAGGTGAAAGATGATTTTCGTATTAAAGCTTCTTTGTCTACAATTAATCTCTTGCTCAAGAAAGGTGCAGTAAAAATTGTTTTGATTACACATCTTGGTAAAGATGGCACAGAAAGTTTACAACCAGTGATAAAATGTTTTTTTGAAATATCAAAAATTGATTCTAGTAAAGTTGAATTTTTTGATAATATTAGAAAATTTTCAGGTGAAGAGGGTAATGATTTGAATTTTGCTAAAGATCTGGCAAAGATGGGGGACATTTATGTTAATGATGCTTTTTCGGTCTCTCATCGAGAGCATGCTTCTATAGTTTCGCTTCCTAGACTTATGCTAAGTTTTGCTGGATTGCAATTGGAGGCTGAAATAAGAAATTTGTCTTATGCTTTTAAGAATCCAAAGCACCCATTTCTGTTTATTTTGGGTGGAGCTAAATTTTCTACAAAAATGCCTTTAATTAAAAAATATTTAAAATTAGCTGATCAAGTTTTTATTGGTGGAGCTTTGGCTAATGATTTTATTAAAGCTAAAGGATATGAAGTTGGTAAGTCTTTAGTCGATGATACTAATTACGGTATTGAGGCTTTATTGAAAAACAAGAAATTAATTTTACCGGTTGATGTTTTAGTAAAATCTATAAATGAATTGGTTAATAAAAATATTAACGAGATAAGAAAAGATGAGATTATTATAGATATTGGCAATCAATCAGTTGTTAATCTTGGTCTGTTAATAAAAAAATATAAATTTATTCTTTGGAATGGCCCACTTGGTAAATATGAGGATGGGGGTGCTGAATCTACAAAAAAAATACTTAAATTAGTTTCACAATCAAAAGCTAAAAGCATTATTGGCGGGGGAGATACTGTTTCTATTATTTCGACAATGAAAATGGAAGACAAATTTTCTTTTGTATCTACTGGTGGTGGTGCAACATTAGATTTTCTTGCAAATGGCACATTACCGGGTATTAAAGCTCTTGGGTAATTTTTTTTGCTACCTCAGTTGATTCTTTATCTTTGTATTTTTTTGTTGGAAACATAGATAGCTTATCTTTTAAATATCTTGGAATTAAATGTATATGAAAATGGGGGACGTCTTTTCCCACAATGCTGACTTGCACATAATCGCATTTAACTCCATTTTTGGTTGCAAGCATTAATTTTTTAGTTAATTTGAAAATCTCTGATATCGTTTCATCATCGGCTTCTTGCATCCAGACGATGTGTTTTTTGGGAATAATTAAAGTATGCCCATCGGATACTGGCTGTATATCTAGAAAAGCTAAAAAGTTTTCATCTTCATAGATTTTAGTGCAAGAAATTTCTTTTTTTATTATTTTACAAAAAATGCAACTATTTTCTTCCATAAGAATATTATAACAAACTGTGTTAAAATTTCATCCATGCAACGATATGGTGAATTGTTGAGGACGCTTTTAGAAAAAAGGGGAATCTCTGATCCGATTCAGGCGGAGATTTTTTTAAATCCAGAATACAAGCAATTACATGATCCTTTTTTAATGCGAGATATGGAGAAAGCATGTGTTCGTCTTTATGAAGCCATAGATGCTGGGGAAAAGATAGTTATTTATGCTGATTATGATTGTGATGGTATTCCGGGGGCTGTGATTTTGAATGATTTATTTCAACTTGTGGGATATAAGAATTATGAAGTTTATATACCACAAAGAAATTCTGAAGGTTATGGGCTTAATCTGGAAGCGATAGAAAAGTTTGCTGGGTCAAATGTAAAACTTTTAATAACTGTTGATCTTGGAATTACAGCAATTGCTGAAGTGGCACAAGCATCTGTTTCTGGAATTGATACGATAATCACAGATCATCACTTACCACAAGAAATTTTACCTCGAGCCTATGCAGTTTTGAATCCGAAGGTTGATGACCCCGACGATACTGTCGGGGCAGGTTATCCAGAGAAAATGTTGTGTGGAGCTGGTGTTGTTTTTAAATTTGTACAAGGATTTATAAAAAAATATGGTGAATTTTTTAAGATCAGAGAAGGTGGTGAAAAATGGATGCTTGATATGGCAGGTTTAGCTACGCTTTCTGATATGGTTCCTCTTTTGGGAGAAAATAGAGCTATTTCATATTTTGGAATGAAGGTGCTAAAGAAATCTCCTCGTCCAGGTTTACAGAAACTTCTTGCAAAAATGAATATAGATCAGAAACATCTTTCATCTGATGATATAGGTTTTATGGTGACACCTCGATTGAATGCCGCATCACGTATGGATGATCCGATGAGGGCTTACGAACTTCTTGCTACAGAGGATGAAGTAAAAGCAGGGATTCTCGCAAATCATCTGACAAAAATAAATGATGAGAGAAAAACCATTGTCACAAGTATTATGCGTGAGGTTCACAAAAAGTTTGAGACGATTGAAATACGAGAGGTGATAGTGATAGGCAATCCAAAGTGGCGCGTGGGTGTTTTGGGACTTGTCGCTGGAAAAATTTCTGATGAATATCAAAAGCCAGTTTTCGTTTGGGGTAAAGATGAGAATGATTGCATCAAGGGTTCTTGTCGCAGTGATGGATCGGTGTCGGTGGTAGAACTTATGACTGTGACTAGTGAATCTTTTCTAGAATTTGGAGGGCATGAGCTTGCTGGAGGTTTTACTGTTCATAATGAGAAAATTCATTTTCTAGAAGAGGCTTTGTCTGTTTCTTTCAATAAAATAAAGCGAGACCCTTCAACTGATTTAGGAAAGGATAGTTATGATGTAAAGTTGACTTTAGATAATGTGAATATGAAGAATTGGCGTGAGATAGATAAAATGTCACCATTTGGGTTTGGAAATCCAAAACCAGTTTTTCTTTTTGAAAATGTTAAGATAGATAAAATAAAGAAATTTGGCAAGAATGGCTCTGGTGAACATTTGGAAATTATTTTTTCTGATTCTGGTAGAAATAAGGTTAAAGCTATTTCTTTTTTTTCTGGCATTGATTCTTTTAAAAATATTTTAGTTGAAGGTTTGGGTGTTAATTTATTAGCAACTTTTGACCTGTCTAGATTTCGGGGCAGGGAAGAGTTAAGATTAAGAATAGAAGATATAATATGAAAAAAAATCAAATAAAAGTTTATACAGATGGTGCGTCGAAGGGGAATCCTGGAAAGTCTGGTTGGGGGGTCATTATCATAACAGGGGATAAGGTTTTTGAAATTGGGGGCAATAAAGATCACGCTACAAATAACCAAATGGAACTAACTGCGCCGATAGAAGCCTTGAAATATTTAAAATCTAATATGTCAAAGAGACACTTTGACATAGAGATTATTTCAGATTCTAAATATGTGATTTTGGGAATTACTGAATGGATTATTAAGTGGCAGAAAAATAATTGGCGAAATGCTGAAAAAAAGCCAGTCGCGAATCGTGAAATGTGGGAAGAATTATATAAACTCACAGAAGAATTAAAAATAAAGTGGACTCATGTAAAGGGACATAATGGTGATAAATATAACGAAAGGGCAGACTTAATAGCTACAAGTTTTGCCGAAGGTATACCAGTGGAACTTGAGAAATAAGAATTATTGATTTGCCATATCGAAAAGTTGTAGTATATTAATACAATATGTTAAAAACA
>SESG01021934.1_pt1 | contig 17766 bp, 18 predicted proteins | sample 3171421 | NCBI WGS metagenome assembly SESG01 (sample SAMN10866946, study PRJNA518727) | freshwater metagenome | biome: subpolar coniferous forest; feature: holomictic lake; material: water; isolation source: holomictic Lake 227, 6 m and 8 m depth | place: Canada: near Kenora, Ontario | collected... | reverse complement strand
CCGCAGTGGGGCGTCCGGACGACATAAAAGGAAGCGCGCTGGTGGTGTTTGTCACATTGAAAATGGGGGTTCTTGCCTCAGCGGAGCTTCGGGAAACGCTGAGAAAGGAGGTCGTTAAAGAAATTGGCGCTGTGGCTAGACCCGACGAGATCCGATTCACAGAAGTGCTTCCCAAGACCCGTTCGGGCAAGATCATGCGGCGACTCCTGAAGCAGGTGGCGGCTGGTACCGAGATAAGGGGGGATATGACGACGCTCGAGGATTTCAGCGTGCTCGGTCGGTTGGGTGGTGAACAGAGTTGAATCGTTCATTGCTCGCCCGGGATCAATCGAGCGGCCCGGGCGGCACGCCCGAACAACGCCAATGTGTGGGGCTGAGGGTTGAGGCTGGATGGCCTGGAAGATCCACGTCGCATTCCAGGCCGGGCTCATTAACCTACGGGGATGCGCTTGCTCGGAAGGGCCCGAAGGCCTCAGGTTTTGCCGCGCAGAACAACTGATTGAATGCGCGGCGGCGGAAGCCGTCTAATCATTAGTGGCATTTAGTCAGCTTTGCGGTATATTGAAAACATGAGAGCGCTTCTTGCGACCTTACTGGGACTCTCGGTGTACGCCAGCAACGGGTTGGGTCAGCCCACGCCAGCCACCGCCTCGCCGATCGTGGCCGATGTCCTCAAGCTATCCCAGGCCAAGGTGGAGGAGAACATCATCATCGCCTTCATTCACAGCTCCCCGGGCGCTCACCTGACTGCCTCCGAGATCATCGACCTTCACGCACAGGGGCTGTCTGCTGGGATTCTGGTTGCGTTGATGAACGAACAGACCGGCTCTCCGGCAGCCCCAATGCCCCCGGCTAGCGCACCGGCACCGGCTCAAGCTGAGCCGGCTCCGGCAGCGCCAGCACAAATAGAGCTGGTGGCTGCCGCTCCTGCTTACACGAGTGAACCCGTGGTTCTTGCCGCCCCCGAGCCAGTCTATTATGACTTCCGTGCTCCGTATTATCCATACAGCTATGCTCCATACTATGGAGATCTATACGTCGGCGTTGGTCTGGGGTGGGGGCTCGGCTGGGGTTTTTCCGGCTGCTGGGGCTGGAGCAGTTGGGGCTGGGGCGGATGGGGCTGGGGCGGCTACCCTTACTGCGGTTCCTGGTACGGCTATGGCCGCCATGGCTACGGCTACCACGGAAATGGGTATTACGGCTATGGCACTGGGTACCATGGCAATGGCAACGGTTATCACGGGAATGGCTACCAGAATGGGCCGCCCGGCGGGCATTCTGGCGGTGCATCCCACTCCGGCGGATACGCAGGTGGGAATGCCAGGTCAGGCGGAAGACCTCCGGGTGGCCAACCTGGCGGACCCGGACAGCCCGGCGGTCACAGTGGGACTATGGCCGCAGCAGGACATTCGGGCGGATCAACCGCCTCCTGGGGGCGTCAACCGGGTGCGCAGACAACGAGATACGCCTCCGCAGGAACCGCCGCTGGAGCAAGCCGTACGAGGTCAGCAGGAACAACTTCGTCCTGGGCACGCCAAACAACGGGGGCTCAGCCAGCGAGGTCCACATCCACGCGGTCTGCAGCCGGGGCTGGCCAGCCGGTAGCCCGGCAGGGTGGAGGTCAGAATTCAAGCTGGTCGGGTGCTAGTCGAGCCGGAGCGAGCCAATCGTTTGCCCAGGGATCACGATCCACATCTACCTGGGCAGGGAGCGGAGCCCGCGGTTCCTCATCCAGCTACGCGATGAACGGGGCCAGCAGGTATTCTGGCGGAAGCTTCGCCGGGCGAAGCGGCAACTCAGGTAACAACCTTTCCGGGAGCTCGTTTGCCTCTCGGGGCTACTCTGGCGGCAGCTTCGGAGGGTCTTCCGGTGGTGGACGTGGCGGCTACTCTGGCGGTGGTTACGGCGGCCTTTCCGGAGCTTCACGCGGAGGCGGCTCTGCTGGAGGTGGCTTCTCGGGTGGAGGCGGACATGGTGGTGGTGGTGGGCGGCGTTAAGCGCTTTATGGGCTGGACAGGCTGAGGAAGGCCGCGCGAAGGGAAGCGACGGCCCTCACTTTGTCCGCCCATGAGGTCGAAGGCGTTCTTGGCCTGCGCGGTTTTGTCGCCGAGCGTATTTCAATGGATTCAAGAAGTGCTTTCGCGGTGGCACATTACTTCCTCGCTGCCGAAAGGATAACCGACTTGATAGCCATCTCGTCTCCCGGACGGGGTTGGGACAAAGGCTCGATGGCCAAGCCGATGATGAGATCCCGGTATTCGAGCGACGAGGCAAGGTCGAGATGATACTTGTGAACCTGGCCGTCAGGGTTCAAATCCAGAGCCAGACTCTTCCTCATGTCGCACTTGTCATCGTCGAGGCGCTTCCAGAAGATTCGCGCGGTCGTGGCCTGCCCGTGGTAGGCGATCTCCAGCTCCATTGACGGAGCGCTTTCTGCCCGCCAGGACCGAATCGCGCTTTCCAGGTGCGGCTTGTTCGCACCGAACTTGATTCGCCATTCGCCGTTTATAGGGAAACCGCCATCAGTGGCATCGCGCATCGTCCAGTGCTGCCGGTCTTTGACAAAGCGCCAGGCGGGCGGCGTCCGGGTGGCCATCTCGTTGCAGCGCTTGCGTATCTCGGTCAGGTTGCCGACCACGAATGCCGTGTTGTGTTCGTAAACGATGTTGTGGTCGAAGTTCTCCGTGTGGATCGGGGCTACATAGGCCGTCGAGCCATCCTTGGGATCGCCGGATCGGGCATCGCCGTAAATCCCGCCATGAAACTCGCCACCATCGTCCTTGAATGCGCCCAGGCCCCAGCCGGCACCGTCCACGAGGGCAGCCCAGCGCTCCGTAGCCACGAATCGAGTCCACGGCCAGGGCTTCCTCCAGTCGTTCGTGACCTGCGTCAGCGCGTCCTGCGTAAAGGGCTTGCCGCCCGTGTAGGACATCAAGCGCCAGAGCTTGGAGATCGTATAAACGGCTGGCAGTTCCTGCGGACAAGGGCGGTAGGCGGTCTTGTCCGCGCGTTGATTGGTGCAGCGGAAGCGCATGTGGATGACCGGGCCTTCGAGGCTCGTCCAGGTTTCGAAGATGCAGTCGCCAGGAACGTTGTCCAGCGGCCACTGCTTCGGAACGCATTTGATGTAGAGTTGCTGGCCGTCGTTCCGGTGCTCGATAACTTCCGAAGGATTATTGTAGCAGTCTCCGGTTTGAATCGGATTCCAGCCCAAGCCAGCCCACGCCGGGTTGGGCTTCTTGTTGCCGACCAGATAGGGCCACGGGCCGGAGTAGTGCGACATCTGGATTTGTCGACCCAGATCCGCGCTGTTGATAATGTTGCCTGGATGGTCCTTGCTGGAGATAAATGTCACCGCGCCTCCCAAGGCCAAGTCCATGCCGAGGCGAACTTCGCCATTGTCGAGGAAGGTCATTTTGGGCTCGGGTTGCGGTGACTGCCCGGCCAAGGTGTTGAGGGCGCAGGAGGTGATTAAGCACAGCCAGAAACAAGCTCTAAGTGTGATCTGCATGGGCATTAGGCCAATTTCAACGTCGGCACAGGCATGACTTTCGTCTATATCTCCCAGCGTCGTTTCAGGGTATCCGGGTAGTTGCTCGTGGAGAGCCGATTCAGATGGCACATCCCTCAATGGCCAGGAACTGCCCTGTGGCCGCACCTTCTCGCAACTTCCTGGCGCGGGAGTATTCCTCCGAGTGGTAAAAGGCTTTGGCTTTATCAAGGCTCGGAAACTCAATGACCACCACCCTGCCTGTTTCTTGCGGCCCCTCCAGAGCGATCGTCTCCCCGCCTCGGACAATGAACCTGCCGCCAAAACTCGCGATGGCTGCGGGCGTGGCCCTCGTGTATTCCCGATAGCGCTCCCAATCGGTGACTTGGACTCTGGCGATGATGTAAGCTGGCATTGGCGGATGATGAAAGGCCAGGTCGGCACGACGCCAGCCAAAATTAGCGCTTTGTAGAGATTGGGCCGCGCTGCGGCGATACTTCTATGGCCAGCCCGTCGATTATCAGCTTGGAGAAATCATGGCCGCGACAGTGGCAATCGCGTTCCCTTCCAGCCTGTTGTTCACGTAGAGGAACGTCTTGCGCTTTGGCCCCGCCGCCTTCCCCTCTGCAACAGCGTCCTGCCAGCCGCCCGCGCCTCCGGGTTCTCCTCCTTGATGCGTTCGGTCACACTCGGCCTGGCCGAGTGATTAGGGGTTTGCCGGCGCTGGCATTTGGGGCTGGAAATATCCCTTGATGAAGATCAGAAACGCCAGCCACGGCACCATGCAACATAACATCACCCACGCCATCCCGTTTCCAGCCAGGAAGTGAGACTGTTGCAGCAGTTGGATTTGTGCCTCGGGATAGCCCATCAGGTGATACATTTCGATCACGTCATGCCGCGCAAAAGTGACGAGGGTGGATGTCAGATGCAAGCACAGGCCGATCGCGATCACCCACCAGGCCCAGCGTTGGAGTCGGTACAACGCCCAGGCCGCAGTACCCCCAATCGCAGCTACGGCCAGATACGCGAGCGTTCCCGATACGCCCGTGAGAAAGACCCCGAAGCATGGCATCACGCTGCGGCTGGCAAAGGGCAGGATCAACATCATGACTGCGCCGAACGCCACCCACAAACTGCAGGCCAGCACAGCCAAAGGACAGCCATCCGTCCAGCATCCGGCTGGGTTGCGCGCTTCGCAGGTGGCCTTGACGTGCCGACTGCCATAGAAAAACGCCCCAATACCTGGCACGATGACGAAGAAGACACTGACGAATCCCAACATGACGATGATCACGGTCGTCATGAACCCCGGCATCGGCGGATGGCCGGTGGAGCCGGCTGCGGGCACGTTCGCCAGCATTTGCGGCATCAGGAACGCCATGGCAATCAGCGTCACTATGCCCGTCACGAGCCAGCTCCAGGAGAAGATCAGCAATAATGCCCGTGCCCAGCGCCGGGCTTTGAGGGAGCCGATTCCCAGCCACACCAAAGCCACCGCCAGAAGCCCATAAACCGACACGGCTGGCCACAGGACCGAGAAGTTGGGCGGCGCGCCAGTGGCTTTTGCGGCCATGATTTGGCCCAACAACATCAGCGGCACCAGCAGCGCGCAAACACAGCCGAGCAAGATGGTTAGCGCGCCGAAAATAATTAGGCCCGTGGAGCGGTCCTTGTAAGCGGTGGACAGAGGGCTTGAGGTTACCTCTACGGCTTCCAGATTTTGGTCGTTCATATAGTTTAGGATGGCTTGGGTCTATCCAGAGCACGTACCCGATGACCTGGATGTGTGTTTGTTCAGCGAATCACTCATGCTCGTGGCGACATTAGGAGCAGGGACGGCCCGATGCAATTACATCCCGTGTCCACCTTTGTAGTGAGTGGAGAGGGAAGCGGCGGTCCGGTGCCAACGCCTTCTGTGCAGAGTCCGAAACTCCTATGCGGGCGTCATGTTCCGCAGCAAGCGATTGAGCATGCTTCCTGCTCGACGGCGTTTTCGCCACCACAGCCAGCCGCTGCGCTGTCGTCCAGGCCGAGGTTGTATGCGCAGGCGAAAATCAATCTTGGTCGCCCAGCGCCTCGGCGATAGACTTGCCGCATGAGAGCTTACAGCGGATTGATCGGATTGCTCGCGGCCGGCGCGCTCGCCGCCACGGCGTCGATCGCACACGGGGCGGAGATGAAAGTCTATACCGACCCGGACCACGCCGATGCGGATTTCAAGTTCCAAGGCGAATATGCCAGCGCCAGCACCAAGCTGGGCGCCCAGGTCCGGGCGCTGGGCCAGGGGGCCTTTCGCACGATGTTCTTTGCCGGCGGTCTGCCCGGCGACGGCTGGGACGGCAAGACGATCATCCAGAAGAGTCCCAGCACCGATAATACAACACCGGCGGACGCCCGACTCGATGGCGATAAGGTCGTCATCAAGCAGGTTTACCAAGCCATTTGCGACGGCCAGATCTTGACTGGCCAGACCGACACCGGCGTGAAGTTCGAGTTGAAGCGTGTCGCCCGGCGCAGCCCGACCCTGGGTGCCCCGGCTCCGGCGGGCGCGCTGGTGCTCTTTGATGGGAAGAATACCGACCAGTGGCAGCCTGGCGCCCTCATGACGCCCCAGCACTGGATTACCTCCGCTGGCGGCGCGACCACCAAGCGCAAGTTTCAGGACTTCACGTTTCACGTCGAGTTCATGATTTCCTACATGCCTGAGACCCAGTCCATAGGCCAGCGCCCCAATAGCGGCGTCTATCTGCAGCAGCGCTACGAGATCCAGATTCTGGATTCCTTCGGCGTGGTGATGGGCCAGCACGATTGCGGCGTCCTGTATGCGCAGATCACGCCGGCGATCAACATGTGCTACCCGCCGTTGACCTGGCAGACCTATGACATGGATTTCACCGCCGCCCGTTACGACGCCACCGACCACCGGACAAAGCTGGGGCGCTGCACGGTGAAGTTCAATGGCGTCACCATCCTCGACGACGTGGAAATCAAGGGCTCGACGCCGGGCGGTATCCCGGAGAGCCCGGACCCGGCAGCCATCTACCTCCAAGCCCATGGTGAGCCGGTGTTCTTTAAGAACATCTGGATCGTGGAAAAATAATGCCGATGATCGGCACAGCCTTAAACGTGGCGGGGATTCTGATTGGCGGCTTCGTCGGCCTCGCGCGACGGAAACCGCTCTCGCCGGCAAACGAGTCCTTCTTCAAGGTCGCGCTGGGAGTCTGCACGGTCTTCTACGGGCTGCGGCTGACGTGGATCAGCGTGAACGGCACCTTCCTGCAAATCCTCAAGCAGTTCCTCATTGCTGTGGTTGCTTTGATGCTGGGGAAGATGACCGGGCGGCTTCTGCATTTGCAGAAGATGTCGAACCATTTGGGCCGGCAGGCGCGGGAACGCATCGTCGCGACCAAACCGGACGACCCGCGCCGGTTGAGCGAGGGTTTTAAGACTTGCGCCGCGCTTTATTGCGCCGCGCCGCTGGCTATCCTGGGATCGGTTCAGGATGGCTTGTCCGGTTATTATTATTCCCTCGCGGTGAAGGCGGTGATGGATGGACTGGCCACGATGGGCTTCATCTCGCTGTTCGGGTGGGGCGTCGTGCTCGCCGCCCTGCCTGTGCTGGCCTTTCAGGGCACGATCACGCTGCTGTGCGTGCAGTTTCTCCAGCCGTTTCTCCAGGCGCACCACCTGGTTGATTCCGTGAACGCCGCGGGCGGTCTCATGGTCTTCTCCGTGGCGCTGGTCATTCTGGAATTGAAGAAGATCGAGCTGGCCGATTACCTGCCGAGCCTGGCATTCGCGCCGTTGCTGGCGTGGGTGTGGCGGTGAGCGGGATGGTCAGGCAGGGGAGCACAAGGCAATCCTCCGGCTTTGCCGGAGGACTCACCTAGTTTGACAGTTCCAGGAATGCTCGGGCGTTTGGGAATTAGTCGCGGTCTATTCCCCCTCACCCCTGCCCTCTCCCCAGAGGAGAGGAGGAATTGCAGCCCGTCTTTGGGCGAATCGAGCGTTTGGGGCTGACTACCCCTTTGAGCCGTCCGGGCCCTGCAGGCGCCCCTTCGCGATGCGGAGCGTGACAACTCACTCTCCGGTGGCGGGGCGACCATTGCTGCCGAGGTCCTCGCGCGGAACCACGAATCCGGTTTCAGGCGCACTTTCGTCTGGGCAGATTGAGATAGCCGGTTAGACTCCGGCGCATGAAGACAGTGCGCTTAGGGATCATCGGCCTGGGCAATATCGGGCAGCACCATTACGGCTACCTCACCGCCGGCAAAGTCAATCGCGCGGAAGTGGTTGCCGTCTCGGACACTGTGCCCGGCAAGCTGGAGAAATACAAGCCGCTGACGACCTTCACCGACGGCGAGGAATTGATCCGCTCCGACCTGGTGGACGCGGTCATCATCGCCACCCCGCATTACCAGCATACCACGCTCGGCATCACCGCGCTCCGTCAGGGCCTGCACGTGATGGTCGAGAAACCCATCTCCGCCCATAAAGCCGACGCGGAGCGGCTGATTGCCGCGCACCAGCAGCACCCGAAGCAGGTCTTCGCCGGCATGTTCCAACTGCGCGCGGAGCCGCGGTACCTGAAGATGCAAAGGCTGATCCAGAGCGGCGACCTGGGCGAGATCGTGCGCATGAGCTGGATTATGACGGATTGGTATCGCACGGAGGCGTATTACGCCAGCGGCGGCTGGCGCGCGACCTGGAAAGGCGAGGGCGGGGGTGTGCTGCTCAACCAATGCCTGCATAACCTTGATTCCATGCAATGGCTGCTGGGGATGCCCGCACGGGTACGCGGCTTCTGCCAGCTCGGACGCTTCCACCACATTGAGGTCGAGGACAACGTCTCCGCTTACCTCGAATTTCCCAACGGCGCTACCGGCACATTCGTCTCTTCCACGGGCGAAACCCCCGGCACCAACCGCTTTGAGATCGTCGGCACGCGCGGCAAACTCGTGCTGGAAGCGGACAAACTCTCCTTCACTCGCAACGAGGCCGACATGATTGAATTCAGCCGCAGCGCCAAGCTCGGCTTCGCCAAACCAGAGGTCTGGAATGTTCAAATTCCCTTCGAGAACGCCGCCAACTCCCACGCCACCTTGATGCAGAACTTCGTCAATGCGATCCTGGACGGCGAACCGCTGATCGCGCCAGGCGAAGATGGCATCCACTCGGTCGAACTGGCCAACGTGATTCTCTATTCGTCCCTGATCGGCCAGACGGTGGAGCTGCCGATGGACAGCGCGGCGTATGAGGAGAAGCTCAACCAGTTGATCGCCGGCTCGACTATCGAGAAGAAGGTGGTGGCCGTCTCCAACGAGGATTTCGCCAAGTCGTTTATGCGGTGATACAAACCGCTTGCGCAATGAGGTTAACCGTTTAGCTTTTGATCAGTGAGTATCACGGAAATCAAGGCCAGCATTGACCGGACGACAGACGAGGAGCGCTTCTTCGCTGCGGCTTATTTGCAGCACCGTGCGCAAGCGGATGATCCCGCATATCAAGCCCTGTTGGCCGAACGAATGAAGCGTATGGATGCGGGCAAGAAAGTAACACTGGATCAGGCCCAGCGCATTCACGAAGCTCTTGAGGCTGAGGGTCTTTAATTTTCGAGAATCCGCATCGTGAATATCCTGCGGATCGTGCGCCTCGTCGATTTTTCGGAGCGCGGACATTCTTGTCCGCTGCCGTTAACTTTTGCCGTGCCTCATCCCGGAGGGATGAACGATAATAGCCCAACGTTTCAACGTTGGGTATGCGAATTTAGGGCCGTACCAGTCCCGAAGGGACGGCTGAAACCCGGCCCGATCCGTCAGTCGTCCCTTTGGGACTTAGGCAATTCCAAAACCCTGTTCCCAACGTTGAAACGTTGGGCTTATCGCATGTCCCTCCGGGACAATGCCTTGGCCCAGCCTTGCCGGGCCTCTATGGGAGCAAATCCTAACGGCATTGGACATTCTTGTCCGCCCGGTCGTAATATGCTCGCACGGGCGAACAAGAATGTCCGCGCTCCGACTCCTAAGGCGAGCAATGATCGAACAATCGCAGATGCGCACCAGCGATTCTTGTCTAACCTCTAGTCCTCCAACCCTCAACTCATCACTACCTACTCATCATGATCCTAATGGGCATCGGCGACGAAGGCGCCAACAATATCGACGGCCAAATCCGGGCAACGCAGGAGCTCGGGTGGAAATGCCTGGAGATCCGGGGCGTTGAAGTCTCGGGCTTCCCCAAAGCCAACTTCCACGACATCCCGGACGAAGCCTTCGACCTGGCCGTCCGCAAGCTGGAGACGGCAGGCATCGGCGCATACTGTTTCGGCTCCACCATCATGAATTGGGCCAAGAAGGTGGGCGACCCGCTCGACATCACCCTCGCCGAGGTCAAACGCGCGATTCCGAGAATGCAGCGCGTCGGCGCCAAATACGTCCGTATCATGAGCTTCAAGCCCGGGGATGAAGAATACAGGATCCCGACCGAAGTTTTCCGCCGGGTGAAGGACGTGACGAACCGGTTCCTGGATGCCGGCGTCCAGCCCGTCCACGAGAACTGCATGAATTACGGCGGCATGAGCTGGCAGCACGCCCTCGAATTGCTCGACAAATGTCCCGGCCTCAAATGGGTCTTTGACACGGCCAACCCCATCACCAATGCCGATCGCTCGAAGACCAAGCCGTGGCCCCTGCAGGACCCCTGGGAATTCTGGACCCATGTGCGCGATCACGTCGCCCACATTCACATCAAAGACGCCACCTGGAACCCGGCCAAGAACGACGCCGACTACACTTGGCCCGGCGAAGGTCAGGGGCGAGTGCGCGACATCCTGAAAGACGCCCTGGCGCGCGGTTACGACGCGGGCCTCTCCCTCGAACCCCACATGGTGGTGGTCTTCCACGATGCGCAGTCCAAGGCCTCCAACGAGGATGCCATGCGCAAGAACTTCGTGGAATACGGCCGGCGGCTGGAGAAGATGCTCGATGGAATCCGGAACGAGCTAAAGCCAGCCGGGGGCGCTTAGCCGTAACGAGTCAGTCATAAGGGCTCCAATCTGAAGCTGTAGGAGACGAAGTAAGGAGTCTCTAATCAACACCTTCCGAGTAATTCGAGGTGTGGGCAGCAGACCGAGAGATCAGAGACTTCTCACGTCGTCTCCTACAATGGGTTACGAGGACTTTGTCATAGGTCCTGGGCAGATAGGCCGACGGACTCGTGCGGAGTTTGACCAGGCTGCCGGGCCAGCCTAGGCTTTGTGCATGAACGCGGTTGAATTCACGACGGAGCTAAGCAGCGCGGCGGTGTTGCCCATTCCCCGGGAGATTGCGGCGCAACTCCCAAGAGCAGGCAAGGCCCGCGTCATCGTTCTGACCGACGAAGACACTGACGAGGCCGAGTGGCGTGCCGGAGCTTACGAGCAGTTCCTGCGGGATGATTCGGCCGAGGACGCCGCTTGCGAGGCGCGAAGACATCCGTGACCACTGGAATCAGAACATGAGGCTGTGAAACTAAAGCCCTGGCTTATCCCCTACAGAGCGGGATTGCTGCTCTATTGGCAGTCAGTCGCATTCTGGCCCGACCCCGCAGCGGACTCGTGAACCCGACGCCTTTGACATCTCAACCGACAGCTCTCGACCCACCACAAACAAGCAAACGAGCCTGGACAAAGGGCAAACCAACGAATAACTTCACCCCGTACGGCCTTAAAACACTACCAATTTGAGGCCCACTACTTGTTAGCCTTCTACGCCGTGACCGAGCGCGAATACATTCGACTTTACGACCGCATTACAGCGATGAGTAGAGATCTCATGCTGCCCACCCCTCCCCAGCTTTCGCCTGAGAGATTTCACCGAATCTGGAGTCACATTGCTGCGGGAGAAGAGAAGGCGAAGGATTTTGACAGTCTGATGGCTGCTGCCACTCGCGCAAAAAGGCGGTTACTTGCATATATCGAAGAAGAAGGCCCCTTTGTTTTTGAGGACGGCAGATGTTTGTTCATTGATGTGGCTGCATTCGAGTTAGACCACTGGCAGTGGATGAGGATACTCAAGCCGCGAGAGTTACCCACCTCCGGGGGCGACATGTCATCCGTGGGCATTTTGCAGACGCGCCCGGAAGCTTGCGGCACCGGATTCTTTATCGCGGAGGACGGGTATCTCATTACCAATCAGCATGTGGCAGGGAACGGGGCGCAGGTGCGCTTGGTTACGGAGGCCGGCCTCATCTCCGCCAAGGTGGTGAAAGTGGATGCGGCGAATGATCTGGCACTGCTGAAAGTGGAGGGGAAGTTCACGCCGATACCGGTGGTTTCCAGCCGTGCAGTGAAGATGGGCGGCACGGTGGCCACAGTCGGTTTCCCCAACATCGGTCTGCAAGGGTTCGCTCCCAAGCTGGCCAAGGGTGAGATTGCAGCGCTCTCGGGACCGCAGGATGACCCAAGATATTTCCAGATCAGCGTTCCAGTACAGCCCGGCAATTCGGGGGGCGCACTGGTGGACGAGCGCGGCAACGTGGTCGGCGTGGTAGCAGCCAAGCTCAACGTGGCGGCAGCCGTGGCGACGAGCGGGGCACTGCCGGAGAACGTGAATTACGCCGTCAAGAGCAGCCTCCTGCTCAGCTTTCTCGAATCAGTACCGGATGTGTCCGCGAAGCTCAAAGAGCCGAACACGAAGGAGCGGAAGTTCGAGGATGTGGTGAAGTCCGCCGAGCAAGCTGCCGTGCTGGTGTTGGTGTATTGATGGGGCCAGCCATTGGGCAATCCCGGGGAGCGGCATCGTCGTCTAGGCTTGCATCTGACTCGGCAAACGGTCCTTGCCCGGAGCAGCTTGCTGCCGACTCGCCAAAATACCCCAATACCCCGATCCAACCGCGGCTCCAGCCTTGCCAGACAAACCGCTGCGAGATCCGTTCCGGTCATGAGCACCCGCGAGTGGATCGAAAAGGAAATGGCCGCGATGCCCGAGCCATTGCAGCGTGAGGTCTATGGTCGCCTTGACGGCTGGGCCGTTCCCGCTGAAACTATCCGCGTGGACAGGCAGACATGATTTCACGACACGCCATCAGGAAGTTCGCCAAAGAAGTCGCCCGGCGTTTCAAGCCGGCGCGGATCATCCTGTTTGGCTCCTACGCCTACGGCAAGCCCACGCCGGACTCCGACGTGGACCTGCTGGTGGTCATGCCCTGCAAAGGCCGGCCACTGGATGCCGCCTTGGATGTGCGCCTCGCGGTTGAAGCCGGCTTTCCGCTCGACCTGATCGTGCGCACACCGGCCGAGGTGCGGAGCCGCCTGGCTCTGGGGGATTTCTTCCTGCGCGAAATCGTGTACAAGGGCATCGTCCTCTATGAAGGCGCTCACGGCTGAATGGGTCGAAAAGGCGAAGTAGAATCATGCAAGAAGCCAGGCTTGAAAGTAATCCTCCCAACCGGCTCCAATGTGAGGTAAGCTGTTTCTGGCTTATGAGCGCTCAAGAACTGCTGGCAGATATTCACGCGCTGGAGGAAGAACTGCTCTCCTTCGAGCGCAAATATGGCATTCGCTCGGAAATCTTCTTCGCGGCTTATGCCCAGGGCGAAGAGCCGGAGAACGAGGCCTGGGTCTTGGATTTCACCGAATGGGCCAGCGTCTATCGGACCTGCCTGACGCGCCAAGCGGAATACCGCAATGAAATCAGCCGGCTTCAGGCCAAACGCCCCAGCCTGGCCGGGCTGGTGCGGGTTCTGGCATGAGCGATCCACTTCGCACGCTTGAGGACTACGAACTGCTCCTTTACACACTGCCGGAACAGTTCAAGTGTATCCATCATTCCACCGTCACGCTGCGACGGCGCGGGGCTTCGCTGGCACGCGTGTCAGGTGAGATACATTTCGACAAAGGATTCCGGTTGGTGCTCCTCGAACGCGTTGTCGCAGACCGCCTGCCGGCTACCATCGAAGCTTACGGATACGAAATCTGGCGCGGTCAGGAGAAACTCTGCTGGTACGACTGCCAGCCGCATCCCGCCGACGCCACTCTGGCCTCGACTCACCCCCACCACAAACACATCCGCCCGACATCAAGAATCATCGCGAGCCTGCGCCGGAGATGAGTTTCCCGCGCCCGAATTTGCCCAGCCTGATTACCGAGGTCGAAAGATTGCTCGCTGTAGCGGCCGATTGACACCGTCCAAACCCGGTCGCGCACCGTCTCCCTGCGCCCCTCATTGCGCTGCAGCGGCCGACTTAAGAGTTCTCTCGGTCAATCCCGATTGCGGCTGCGTGGAATGGCCCGGCGGGGTTGACCTTTGCCCGGATGCCATGCATCAGGCCATGACCGGCTCTGAATCTGAAGCGGAACTCCATTCGGCAGCGGCTTTGCGGGAAGAGCCGAAACGGAACCAATGAGTTTCAAGTGTCGTGTCTTCATATAGCCAAGGTTTCGTTGTTGCCGGTCGGTCCAGTCCAATCCGGATGGCTGCGCGCGGGGCGTCGGCTGATGAAACAAGTCAGCGTCTCGTGGTCGCAGACAAATGCACCCTAATTCCAACCGGCCAAATTAGCAAAGGGCACGCGATGGTGGATCTTTAGAGGTGCGCATTTTGGAGCGCGGACATTCTTGTCCAATGCCACTAGGATTTGATCCCACAAAATACGCGCCAGACCGAGGCAAGTCTTCGTCCCGGAGGGACTGGCGACAATAGCCCAACGTTTCAACGTTGGGAAGCCGCGCCCGCAGCCCGATAAGTCCCGTAGGGACGGCTGACGAATCGGGCGGGGTTTCAGCCGTCCCTACGGGACTTGTGCGTCCCTAAACTCGCACACCCAAGGTTGAAACGTTGGGCTATTTGCGGGCATCCCTCCGGGATTAGGAGGATCAAATCCTGGTGGCATTGGGCGAGGGCGCCTGCGCTACGATCCAAGCCGAAACCGCCACGGAGCTGGATGCGTTGTTACCTTCAATCCTGGACCGGGCCTCTAATGGCCAACTATGACCCGCGCCCCACTTCAGCCTTTAGCCTTGCCCCGGTGTGCATATCGCGCTGTGGCAGCATCATCCCATCCTCTAACCCACGTTTGACATTCATATTAAAGCGGCCGAGTATTTGAGCACGAAACCACACCTTCTCAGTTGGCTGGTGCTTTTCTGCCTCGTCAGTCCTGTTTCGCAACACGCATCAGAGCCAAGTGCCCCTGCGCAGAAGCTGCTGGCGGAGGTCCGCAGCAAGGCCGAAACGGGAGATGCTCAATCCGAGTTTAAACTGGGTCGGGCCTTTTATTTTGGCCGTCTGGGCGTGACGCAGGATTATGCGGCGGCGGTGAAATGGTTCGGCAAGGCGGCGGAGCAAAAGTATGCCCCCGCACAATATGCCCTCAGCGTCGGCTGCGAAAAGGGCCAGGGCATGGCCAAGGACGATGCGGAGGCCGTGAAGTGGCTGTCTAAAGCCGTCGAGCAGAATTACGCCCCGGCGGAATATGCCTTGGGCATTTGCTATGGCAAAGGCCGGGGTGTGGCGAAGGACGAGGCGGAGGCCGTGAAGTGGTTTGGCAAGGCTGCGGCACAGGAGCATGCCCTGGCTCAGTATGCCCTGGGCGTGTGCTGCATGAACGGCCAGGGCCGAGCGAAGGACCCCGTGGAGGGGGCAAAGTGGTTTCGCCAGGCCGCGGAGCAGGGTGAAGCCCGAGCGCAACTCGCTTTAGGCGGCTGCTACTTCAATGGTGAAGGCGTGGCCAGGGATAGAGTGGAAGCGCACAAGTGGATGCTGCTGGCCGAAGCACAGGGAGTGGGAGTTGCCGCCTTTGGGACACGGAGGCTCACGCCGGAGCAGATTGCGGAGGCGGAGGAGCGGGCAAAGAATTTCAAGCCGCGAACGGTGCCTCCCTCCGAGGGCGACTTTTCAGGCCGCAGCGAATGACCTTGCGCGGCCCACCGTGGAGGGGAGGGAGAGGGAAACAACGCGCTGGACCCACAACCAGCGGCCCGGCACGTGAATGAGGACGAACGGATTATGCTGACCAACGTGCTGGTGCTGGCCGGCTTGCTGGTGTTACCGGCGGCCGCGTTGCATCGATTGGCGCTGGACGGGCGCTTATACCCTGGCGATTCACGCGCTTGCCTACGCGGCGTATGTGCTCGAAAAGAAGCGCGCCCAAGAAGGGCAGCGGCGGCTGCCCGAGGCGCGCCTGCACCTGTTGGAACTATTGGGCGGCTGGCCGGCGGCCTTCCTGGCCTAGCGGCGGTTGCGGCACAAATGCGCCAAAGCCAGCTTTCAAGGCATGTTTTGGCTGATTGTCATCGTCTTTCAGTTGGTGGCATTCGGTTCGCTCTGGAAGTGGCAGTTTGCCCGCGCTGCGCTGAACCACCTTGAGCACAACAGCGCGGGGGAAATGCAGAAGGCGGAATTAAGAACGAAGAGGTGCGGGCCGCCGGCCGGACAAAGCCGGACAAAGCCACCCCATGCGACCTTAGAGCCACCCCAAGGCCTGTTGATAGCCAACCGATTGCGACCCACAAGCCACCCCCATGCGGCCTTCATGCGACCTTCATGCGACCCTAAAGCCATCTCAAAGCGCCAACGAAGCCAGGTACAGGGCATCTCCAGGCGCAAATGTTCTGGCTGAATCCTTTTCATTTGGTGCCGGGAGGCTTTGGGGTAAGACTGGCGTTATGGATACGACGAAACTGGTGGAACTGTTGCGCGGGTCGAAGAAGATGCTCGTGTTCACCGGGGCGGGCATTTCCACCGGCAGCGGCATCCCGGATTTTCGCGGGCCGGACGGGGTGTGGAAACGGCGGCAGCCGGTCTATTACCACGATTTCATGCGCTCGGAAACGGCGCGGGTGGAGCATTGGGATTTCAAGCTGGAGGGCTGGCCGGCGTTTCGTGAGGCGCGCCCGAACGCGACGCACGGGGCCATCGCGCGGCTGGAACGGGCGGGCAAGGTACTGGCCGTGGTGACGCAGAATATCGACGGCTTACACGCGCGGGCCGGCACGTCGGCGGAGCGGTTGGTGGAGTTGCACGGCACGAACAGCTTTGTCGAGTGCCAGACGTGCGGGCGGCGGTCGGACCCCGAGGCGCACTTCGAGTATTTCCGCAAGACGCGGCGGCCGCCGGTCTGCGAATGCGGCGGGTTCCTGAAGCCGGCCACGATCAGTTTCGGCCAGAACCTGCGGAATGAGGACCTGGAGCGAGCGGAGGCCGTTGCCAACGCCGCCGACCTGGTGGTGGCGCTGGGCTCGACGTTGTCCGTGTATCCGGCGGCGAATATACCGCTGCTGGCCGCAAGCCGGGGCGCACCCTACGTGGTTATTAATCGCGGCCCGACCGAGCACGATAACCTGGCTGAGGTCACGCTGCGATTGGAAGGGGATGTGGGGGAGATCTTTCCGCCGGCGGTGGCAACGGCGCTCGAGGGCTAGCGACCGCCGTCACTCATGAGATCAGGATTCTTTCCAGGTCAGGGTTGTTTGCCGCCATTCACGGGCGGGTCATATTTGTCCAGCACGGGTCGTAGAATCGAAGCCCAGAGTTCATAGCCCTGCGCATTGGGATGCAGGCCGTCCTGAAGGCAGAAATCCGCCCGCGGCCGGCCCTCTTTGGTCAGCATTGGGGTGAAGACGTCAATGAACAGCAGCCAGTCCTTGGTGGCGGTGTATTCCCGGATGAGACGGTTGGTGGTTTTGACGCAGTCGAGGAACTTCTCGCGGGCAGGGCATGCCTTGATGGCGATGTAAGCAATGCGCGTATTCGGCAGCGTCGCGTGGATTCGCCGGACGAATGCTTTGAAGTCACCTAGCACCTCTTCCGGGGACTTGCCGGAGGCGATATCGTTGTCGCCTGCGTAGAGCAGGACCATCTTCGGCTGGTAGGGAGTAACGATACGGTCCGCGAACGCGACCGAGTCCGAGAGCTGCGACCCGCCGAAGCCGCGGCTGAAGACTTCATGCCCGGGGAAAGCCTGAGCGATGTTCGTCCAGAGCCGGATGCTGGAGCTGCCGATAAAGAGGATGGCCTTCCGGGGTGGCGGATGGGTCTGGTCGGCTGCCTCGAAGGCGCGGATCTCCGGTCCCCAGCGCAACTCGGGTGATTGCTGCTGGTTGACAGTTGTTTGGGCCTTCAGTGAGAGGGCCAGGGCCGCCCAGAATACCAAGGATAAACAGGTGCTTGACCAAAGGAATCGCGTGCGCATGCGGTGATATTGCGGAGCGAGCTGTCCTTCGTCAAAGGTGTTGTTTCGACGTGGACCTGATTGGGCGCAGCCTGACACCACTACCAAGGCGGGCGGCTAGGCCA
>SESG01007159.1_pt1 | contig 17779 bp, 14 predicted proteins | sample 3171421 | NCBI WGS metagenome assembly SESG01 (sample SAMN10866946, study PRJNA518727) | freshwater metagenome | biome: subpolar coniferous forest; feature: holomictic lake; material: water; isolation source: holomictic Lake 227, 6 m and 8 m depth | place: Canada: near Kenora, Ontario | collected... | reverse complement strand
TTGAAAAAGAAAAAATATCCTGTATTGGCGCTGGCAAACCCTAACTGATCATTGCGAAATAAAACATTAAATTGACCATTGGGTAACGGTGCTGGCTCATAGACATAATTTTGACCTGTTGACGTTGCATTTACTACCTCAAATGGCATATTAACTCCGTCGATTGTTGAGGTGTATGGAATTATAGGAATATATCCTGGCACTAAATTTATTGTATACTCTTGGGTGTCAACTCCAAGAATTACTTGATCGTTGCCAGGGCGGCCAAATCGTTGTGTGTTTACTAGGCTTGCGTTGACAATATTAGTAAATTGTTCTTGCCAATCTAGGTTTGTGGGGTCTGCCCAGTTTATTGTAATGTTGGCAAGATTAATGCCATTATAATCAATAACATTTTCTGTAGTTTGTACGGAAAATACTTTGAGATAGCCAGATGCCGGCGTGTTACGCAGCGGTGTATAGCTAACTAAATTGGCTAGCTTAACCACGCTGTCGCGGCGTTCGGCAGTGTCTAAATAGTTTTCACGAGTATTTAAATCAGAACGGAATGCCAGGGCCTGCCCCATAAATGCCATGACATCAAGCAGGGCGATAAACTCCGAACTTTCTATGTAATCATTAAAAGTTTCTGGGTAATATAAGCGCAGATAGTCCACAAAACTTTTGCGTAGGGTTTCAAAATCGTAGCTTTGAAAGTCGGCCTCGCGATAGGTTTGATAGATTCGTTTCCAATCTTCAACTCCGAATATTACTGTTTGTCTTGTCGTTGTGGCCATAGTTATTCCGTTCTCAAGTATTTACCGGAATAATAAACTGGGTAGTTAAACATAGCTTGCTGACCGCTGTTGCTGATCAAAGAATATAGCTAATCGTTGTGAATTATTACTAGGTACTACGGTTATTTCCAACTGTATCAGCAGGCCATTTTGTTGCGGGAACAAATCGATAGAACTAATATACACCCTAGGATCGCCGCCGGCAACTCGCTGTATTTCTGTGTAAATGGCCTGTTCGGTTTCTTGGGTTTGATTTTCAAACAAATTATCCCATAATGTAGTTCCATACCCGGGGCGACCCACTAATTGCCCCTGTCGAATGTTAAAGGCATTAAGTAGATCAATTTTTATTAATTCAAAGTCCAGGACTGTGAGTTTTTTATAACGATCAATTGTGCTGAATCCGATAAAAGTGGCCATATTGTATTTACTCTATCCTGTTAAACGGTTAAATGCTGTTTGAGCTTGCCCGGCAATTTGTTGGGCTTGCCCGTAGGCTTGAGTTACTTGCCCGTATGTTTGAGTTACTTTCCCAATTATTTGGTTACCTTGACTTTCTAAATTCTTTAAAAAGTTTTGTGCTGCCGATATATCCAACCCAGCTAATAATGATTGAGAATTTAACGATGGGTACTCAAATATCGGTGTGGGTATTTTTGCATTACCTAGTATTCGTGTTACTGCGGAATCTACAGTTGCACGGTTTACTGTATTACTGAACCCGGCCGCGGCTTGAGTACCACTAACTAAATCATCGCCACCACCGCCAAATAATCCACCAAGGGCACCGAGGCTACCTAAGCTGCCTAAACTTGCTAAACTGCCAAGGCTACCTAAGCTGCCGAGACTTCCTGTTAAGCTACTAAGACTTCCAGTTAAACTTCCAATACTTCCTGTTAACCCACTGGTTAAACTTCCAATACTTCCTGTTAACCCACTTATCCCGCTACCTAAGCTACCGAGACTTCCTGTTATGCCACTTATTCCGCTACTCAATCCACCAAGACTTCCTGTTAACCCGCTGGTTAAACTTCCAAGGCTACCAAGGCTTCCTGTTATGCCACTAAGGCTTCCTGTTATGCCACTAAGGCTTCCTGTTAATCCACTAGTTATCCCACTTATTCCGCTACTCAATCCACTAAGGCTTCCTGTTATGCCACTAAGGCTTCCTGTTAATCCACTAAGGCTTGGTAAATTACTAGTTAAACTACTAAAATCGGTTAGGCTTCCTAGACTACTAATATTAAAATTTCCTAAATTACTTAAACTAGTCAATGGATTTGAAAAATTAGCTGCAAATTGTGCGGCCTTGCCACTTATGTCAAGACTGGCAATACTATCAGTTAAACTAGTTAGACTAGGTAACCCACTTGTTAAACTAGTTAGACTAGGTAACCCACTTGTTAAACTACTTAGATTTCCTAATTCTCCAGCTTTGGCCCACAATGCGGTTGCCTGTGTTCCGAATTGGGTCGCATTTGTTACCAGTGCGGCCACACTACCTGTAACAGTATTAGTTAAGCCGCTAACAACTCCGCTTATATTAGCCAGGCTACCGTTTATCTCATTAACTGCACCATTTGCCAAGGTTGTCAAGTTTGTAACTGGACTCGATAACCAACTAGCCAGTGGAGTTGCTGATAAGAGCGACTGTACATCACTCGGAACTGATAATGCAATACCTGAAAATAAACTAATAGCCGATGCTGTCTGCAAATTGCTTTGGGTATATACTTGGCCCTGGCTAACGCTTACCGATGGCTCTACTGGTGGAGTAATAACTCCCGCGGCTGTTAAACTATTATAACTGTTTTGCATTAATTGTTCTTGGGCAACATTTTGTGAACTTGGGCTAGCTAAAAAATCATTTAGACCATTGATACTATCTTGTCCTGTCCATACTGCTGGGCTACTCATAACTGATACAAAATCTTCGGGCGCCATACTTAAAAATCTTAATGATGTTCCAGGTTTAACATATCCCGCTTGCTCTAATGCAACGCAGGTAAATCCGTACTGGCCAACACCTTTATCTTGTGTAATAGTGTCTGCTGGTTGGTCAACATTGTTTACCACCTGCGCCATTAGACCTTGTACCTGGGTTGAATTCAGCGGCCCGATGGGCTCGGGCCCAGGATCACCGTTATTAATGTTAATTAAATCTGCTTGGTTGATTGGGTTGGTCAATGGCACATTGCTTAATGATGGTATTGTTACAGTGGCCGGTAATCCTACCGCTAATGCTACCTGATTAAGTGTATTTTGTGCAGTTGAAATTGTAAGTATACCGGCGAGTGCAGGTATGCCGGTCGTCGTGGGTGTGTCTGAGATTGCAAGTATACCGGATGCAGTAAGTGTGCCGGTATTCATTGCTACAATCGGTAATTGGTCTACCCCGGCAGTTCCCCGATCAAGACGACTTAGTGCAAATTTTGTAAGATTGGCTGTGGTACTTGTAAGGGTTTGCCCAGTGGTATACCCTACCAAGGAGCCTGCCGCAACTTGAGAATAAAATATATAATCGGCCTGGTCCTGTGTAGTTCCTGATGGTGCATTTAATGTGAAGTTTGCCCCGGACGGTAAGGTATATTTAAATATGCTCATAATTAACCTCCTGTTGGATTTCCTAACGCATCAAAAGATGCTGCGGTTGTTGCGGTTGTATCTGCTGTTTTGGTAATTGACACTCCTTCTGGTAACTCTGGAGCATCGGGCGGCGATGATCCTGATCCGTCGTCAAGACTAACAGCATTAGCAACTCCTTGGTTATGGTATGGATATGGTTCGTGCGTAGGAGCCCGTGTTACAATACTTTCTGTACCGGTTGGGCTTACCTTCCAACCAGTACTAGAATTAAATTCTGTGTTAGGTTGTAGATATTTGGTTATACCTTTGGCACTGGATATTGGCAACCCAGGTCCGGAATTTAATAACAGCGGTAATCCTTTAAGCGAGAGCGGGCCAGCAGCCTCAAAACTACCGGCTATACCTTTTAATCCTAGTGTGCCATTAGATTTTATACCAATGGATGATTTACCATATAAGAGTAATTTACCTTTGGCTCCAACATCGACATCTTTATCACTTTGCACCGATGTGCCTTTGGCGCTTTTTAAATTCATTTTATTACCGGCATAGATATTAACATCTTGGTCGGCATGTAAATTTATTGTACCGTCTGTGCGTAAATTAATACTGTTTGTAGAATATACATCAAGCGTGCCTTCTTGTCCTAGTTCAACCCAGGTTTGTCCGTTGGCATGGCAAATATAAAAACAATTGCCATCATCGCTCATGGTTATTTGATGGCCTTTGGCTGTACGAATACGAATTAAATTATCATTACCTTCGAGATCGCCATCATCCATGACAAGAGTATGACCGCCACGACGAGCGGTAACATTAACATCAGCAAGTTTTTGACTATTTAATTTTTTTGTTGCACCAGCATCTCCAAGCCCGCCTTGGTAGATTGCACGGCCTGGGGTGCTTATACCATAACAACTACTGGGACTTTCACGTTGTGCCGAACTAGCAATAGGGCCACGCACAGTATCATTAATTAACCCCTGCTCAAATAAAATAGCGGCCACATAACTATGTACTGGTTTTTGTTGATCGAAAAATTTTGGATTTTCGGCAATTTTTGAGTTGGCTGAATTAATTTCGGTCACTGGCAGTCGTGCTGATCCTGCAAAATAAGTAGCTTGATTATTATTTTCTGTTTTTGCCTGGGCTTTTGGCGCCGACCCGATTGCAGGAATCATGTGATTAATTCCAGGCTCCGGGATACATCCTACATAGTACCCTTCATTAGGATCTCCCGAAGGGAAGAAACATAATACTTTTGTACCAAGGTCCGGAGCTGTAAACCACATGCCGTAACTTTGTTGATTGCCTTGGGCATAGGTTCCGGTGCCGGCACTGCCGCCTTTGGGGGTTGCTCCATAAAACGGAGGACAATAGTTAACTGTACGCCATAGCTGTTTATTAGTTTTATCCGGTCCGGCAAATTGTTCGATATAAACTTGTAGTCGGCCACCACGAGTGGAATCTGCATTATTAACAATTTCGCCAATAAATGGCCCCATCTCCGCCGGCATGCTGCCGCGGGTAAATTTAAAATTTTGCGGTTGCCCTCTACTGCGCTCTTCGTTCTCTGCCATTATGCTTCCCTATCCATAAATTGATTAAATTGATCTGAATTATCTGATCCTGCGATTTGCACATCCCCAGCATTTATTGGATTAGATACATCCACCCCATCTGAACTAGGAACCTCAGGTGCTGGTGCTGGTAATGGCGCAGGTGGCCCGATTTGAGTTTCTGCATCGGTTGCCGCAGTTCCGTCGTTCCATAAATCTGGATTTGCTTCGTCGGCGGCACTAATGCTACTATTTGTTGTATTGCGACTTCCTGCGGCTAGAGTAGCGCCAGGTATGATACTTTTTGGAGGTGCGGCACTTGTTGCTGGTATAACTGGTCTGCCATTGGCAGCCGCAACCGTAGCCGCTGTGGTGTTTTTACTATATTCGATTAATAATCTGCCTTCTAAGTCTTGTTCAAACCGGCCCTTACTAAAAGTATTTTTACACTTAATAGCTGTATAAGTGGCATTTTGTTGAGGCTTGCCTGACTGAGTATTTCTAGCATTAACATTCATAATACCAGTATCCATATTATAATCTACAGGTTGATTCCAACTAACATCAAATACAATTTCTTGACTTTCATAGTTAATAGTTCCGTCGTTGTTAAATGGTGCAAATGAAAAAGTTTTTGCACTTACTCCAGTGGAAACTTCTCCTTGTTGCATCCAAGCAGGATCACCTATGATCTTTAGTTTAATCTTGCCTTGGTCGCTAGGACTGTATAAAAATCCTGCTAAGTTAGCAGCACCTTCATTAACATATCCATTGGCACCTTGGCTACTTTCGGTGCTAGTAGGCATATAAGTTCTTACAGCCTGGTCACGAGAATCGATAACCAGTCCACTTTTTTTATAATCTTTTCCGATGCCACTAATAATTAATCGATAAAGATTATTAAACTCTTGTTCAAAATGTAAAATTTGTGTGTTTAGTCCCGTGAACCAGTAGTTATATGATTTATGGCTACCGCGGTAACGACTATCTGGAAAATATTCGCTCATTGCTTGAGTAAGAGCGTATGGAGTAATTAAAAACTTCATTTTATAAGCATGGTCGTGCCGTTTTGCATCATAACCTAATTGTGTGGCCTGCACACTAATTTTATACCAGGTAGTAACCCCATTTGGGTTAGCGACGCTTGGTATAGTTTTTCCTGTGGTTGGATCAACTGTTGATAATTGTTGGTCTGAAATATAAGCACTACTTTTCATAATTTGATCAATTAACTGTACAATTTGTGTGCCGGCGGTGACCTGCCATGCTTGACTATTCATATTCACACTATCTGTACTTGGATTCAATTTATCTTGAGCGGTTGATATATCTTGGGTGGCAGTTTTAGTTATATCTGTTGACCCTGGTTTTTTAAGTTTTGACCCTTTAAGAGTTGCTGGGGCAAATTCTATTTCATAAACATCTGCGACATCATATTTCCTATTAGGATCTCGAGGATTGGCCAACTGTTGCTGATGGGTATTCAATGCCTCTGCTAGACCTGTAAATAATTCTGTAGTATTGCCACTGGGTGCTGCCGCAGCGGTAGGTGGTGCAGCGGTGGCTGCCACCGGGTCATTACCGTTTTGTGGAACCGCAGTACCATGACTACCAGGAAGTAACCCACCGCCACCATTTCCTGCAAGTCTTGATGAAATAGGGGTGTAGGCTGGTGGAACTCTCCCGGCGGCTATTTGTGCGGCGTCAAATCCTTGTGGCATATTATGCTCCTGTTAACCCACCACCACCAAATGCCATGCCTTGATCGGTGACTGCATTTGGATCTGTACCTGCGGCAATAGCGGCTTGTTCATTCTTTGGCAAAGTAGAAACCAACGGTGATGTTTGTGGTGTGACTGGCGTAGGTGTGGTAACACGGGCGCCTGGGTCGGCGGTCGGGTATACTGTTCCTACAGGTTTACCGATTAGTATGTCGCCTATTGTTTCGCCTGACAGACTAAAGGCAAACGGTATTGTGCCGCGGTCAGATGCAAGATTATAATAATGCGGAATTGGTTTGCCTTCTACAGAATATTCAATGGCACGATTTGCTTCGCGAAATTTAATATTTGAAATTATAAATGGATAAAATTTTTCTATTACCGACTGTGGATCGGTGTTAGACAGTTTTCCGGAATTACTGTAGCCACCTTTAGCAGGCGCTACCAAATTACCATCACTATCATACCCATAAAATCGTATAACCAATACATATTGTGCCATTACATAATTTGGATCAGTTGATGTAGTATTAGTATCGCCAGATACCGGTGCAGATTTATATAAATTTTTTACAGCAGAATACAAATTATCCAATAAAGTTAAGCCATTTGGTTCCGTAACTTTAAACCGAATATTGGTAGCCGAGTTGGCCATGTTTGTTCCGTGTAACGGTACAATGCTTTCAATTTCTAGATCGTCTAGATAGTAGTCAAGTGTGAACCATGGATTTCTTCCACCACTAGTCGAAGTTGGTGCAGTTGGAGTGTTGGTTGGTGCAGTACTTGAGGCGACCTTGCTTGGAGCTCCGCCACTTTGCATTAGTAGTTGCCACCCACTGACATTTTTCTTCTGCGTGTTTATCATGTTGTTATATTGGTCTGGGGTTATTAAATACCAACTAATTGCATAGGTATAACTGGCATACTGATCTAGTACATTTGGTTGAGTAACAATATTCTGACCGGCAAAACTAGTATTAAGTATTTGTTGAGTATCCCCAGATGAGATTGGAGGAGTATCCTCTCCGCGACCGGTGCTACTACTGTTGGTTGTACCGGCACCGACACCCGGGGAGGTCGGTGCGTTTTTAGGTACAGTATCCTGGGAATTAGTATCAATTACTCCAAAATTATCAGCCGGTGTAGCTTGTGTTTGCCCGATGGTCTTAGTCGGCGCAGTAGTGCCTGTTTCTAAATTTTGATTTACTTGATCCGTTGTAAATGTCTGTATGCGGCCAGTAGCTGTAGTCGGCGCAGAAGGATTTTGTGTACCTGCAGAATCGTCTCTGGCTAATTGTGACTGGGTTACAATAGCTCCGGCACTGTCTACTGGTGTTGCTCCATAATTATTATATTCAGTGGTAAAGGTTGCTAGTTCAGTTTGAAGATCGATAAGATAATTCTCGCCGCTGGCAATTTGTTGTTGCAGTCTAGAATTAGTAGGATCCTGGGCTAATAATGCCCGGTCTCTTGCAATATTAGCCCGTGTTTGTGAAATGTTTGCTTGGACCCTTGCTACTTCTGCAGCCCATGGATTAGTAGCCATATTAGAATCCTAACACAGTTTTGAGGGTGGTAATTTTTGGTAGGTAGATAGTTGCACCTGACTTAAAATCTAACGGGGGTGCTTGCAGCGTATTAGGATTACGCTGATAAAACACCCACCAGAGTCCTGAATTATCATACAAGTCAAATGCCAACAAATCTGGACGATATTGATAAGTTTGATTAATTATAAACAATTGATCATCGGCGGCCTTGGGTATAGGTCTGTTGGTCATTACATCCAGAAAAAATTGGCTGTAGCCAGTAAGATAATATGGGCTGGTAGAATCATAATTAGCCATTACCAGAACCCTCCTCTAAGTTGGTTGCCGTTAGCAAATTCTTTAAGACTAAATTGTTGGCTAACATCTTGTCGACTTTGTACCGGTAATAATATTATTGTCATATCTAGTTTAGTAGGAACATAGGTAGGATTATTTAATGCCAAACTAGGTGGAGGTTTAACATTTGGTAATGCACCTTTGGTGAGAAATGCAGCGGCAAGTCGTTGCCACGCACCAAAATTACTGTTAGTGGCAACACTTTGCCGATCTCGCAAGTTGGTTAAATTCTGCCCAACTGTATTTGGACTGGTGGCCCGAATATAATCAATTTCGTTTGGTAGGGTGTAATTAAATGACTGTACCAGACATGCATGTTTATTAAATTGATACTCGCCCAGACCACTAAGGTAGACCAACGGTGGCGGACTGCCTCGTTGGGCATCTTGTCCGTAAAACATTTTAGTAACCGATCGGAAAAAATGTATAACTGCCAATAGATAATTTGCTTCCGAGGTACTTTGCGCAGTAAAGGTAGCGGTTATAGTGACCACATCTACAAAACTATTTTGATAAAAATATCCACGATAGTTAGAATGTGTAAGATCGTATGGAGCATAATTGGCTTTGTATGTTGTGGTTATTTGCGGGGTGTATGGAAATATAACACCGTTGGAGACTTTTAATGGTTGTAATATGCCAGGACCCTTGGGGTCATTATATAGATAATCGCTTTGTGGGGCTAATTGTAATCGTACACGCCAGTCGCCGTTGTTACTTTGTTTACGCTGTGCGGCCAGTACCGACTGTTGTTGTGCTAACGCTGTCCCGGCTGAAACGCTGGCAGCATCTGCATTGCCATTGTCCATAAAAAAGGATTCGCCGGGGGCTACTCCTGTTTGTGTTCTTGCTACTTCGGCTTGCCAATCGTTCTGAGCTGATTGTTGACCCTCTGGTACTATTGATTCGCCGGGTGATAAAGATGCTTGTACATCCACCTGGCCGGCAGAATTTTGAATGTCCGCTGCCAACGGTTGTTGTGACGCCCCATTTTGGAAATCTTGGGCATCATACGGATCTTGGATAGGGTCAACAATCTCGGGTGTAGTTACAATAGATGTGGCAGATACTCCGTTGCCCGACAGCCTATTTGCTAGTGCATTTTCTTCGGCCGCGTACGGATCTTGATCATCTACTATTGATGGATTAAAAAATTCCTGCTGGGGCGCAATATTACCAGCTACAGCGGCAGAAAATTGTGTTGCATCCACCGGAGTATTGTCGTAAAACCCGCTAGTAACCTCGCTGGGTAGGGTCTGAGTAATTGTTGTGGTTGTTGAGTCGCCATATACTTTTACTTGATCAGTAATGCCACTTGACGCCGGGGTAATTGTTGTCGTTGTTGAGTCACCAAATACTTTTACTTGTCCTGCTTGTGGATTTGACGAAGTAGGGGTAATTGTTGTCGTTGTTGAGTCACCAAATACTTTTACTTGTCCTGCTTGTGGATTTGACGAAGTAGGGGTAATAGTTGTCGTTGTTGAGTCACCAAATACAGTAACTTTGTCGCTTGATATTGGCGTTCTATAGCCTGCTGATGTCGCACTGCTAGGGTCTGGAGAAGCTTGTACCCCACCTTCATAATTTATACTTTTTTGAGCATACTCGCGAACTACTGCAGGAGTTACAACACCATTGGCCACAAAGGCCTGCGTAACGCTTTGAATGGGGGATGAAAATACCGTGAGCCCTCGATCTGCGTCATATGCTTCCCAGAATTCTCCGTTTTTAGTTACTACTAAGTTTGCCATGGCTGTTTCCTATACGATATTTATAGTAAAAATAAACCACCCAGATAATGATTAAGAGGTTGACAATTGTGGTTTTTGTGCTACAATAAATACATTACTAGGAGACATATCCGTGGCTACATCCTTGCCAAGAACACCAGCAAAAACAAATTATCTCAACAATAGAGATATATTAAAAGAAATACACCTAAGTAAAAATACCTACTGTAAATATCGTGATCCTGTGCTAGATCACCAGTATGATATTATTTTACCTACTTTAGCCAAGATTAATCAGCGCACCGTTGCCGAAGCTAGACGTAATCGAGCAGATAGACTCAAGCGTGAAGGTACCATTGTAGACCCAAAAAAAATACCAAATACTGACTTGGTATTCCGTATTACTTGCTGGGAACACATACCAATGGCACCGAAAAAGATTCCAAAAAGTGCCGCTAAAAAGAAAAAAATTGAAGATATTTTTGAGTTAGAACTCGAAGTGGATGACCCATTGGCCGATTTACTTGATATTCCAGTCCTAGATGAAAAGCATGTGAGATTGAACTTCCCACCATTTTATCACTATCGCCTAGATGAAAACAAACAACCGTACCAAGTGGGTAAGAGTCACTGGATTGGCGAGTTTAACGACGGCGAGTTCTCTAAGGAGCACGGTAAAATGACTCGCACACTAGCCAACATGTTTATTAAACTCACTGAACGATATGCTACTCGATCCAACTGGCGTGGATATACCTACAATGAAGAAATGCGGGGGCAAGCCTTGCTACAGTTGAGTCAAATTGGTCTACAGTTTGATGAATCAAAAAGTCAAAATCCTTTTGCTTATTATACTGCCGCTATTACTAATAGCTTTACTCGTATTTTAAATCTTGAAAAGAAAAATCAAAACATTCGTGACGATATGTTAGAACAGGCTGGATTGAATCCATCCTGGACTAGACAGAATGCTGGTAAGAAGAATCCTAACTTTGGCGCTGTGGTTACTATTACTGCTGGCGAAGACTACGAAGTTTAGATTTATATATTATATCTAATTAATGGAAAAGCGCAAAATTGTTCCTATCGTTTATCCTCCCGGGTGTTATGGTAACTATCTAGAGTGGGTGCTAACCACATTAATTTCGGACTGTGAGATTTCCCCTCCGTTTAATGCCAACGGTAATAGTCATCGGTTTGTAGGGTCGACTATCTATAATAATTACGCCACTGTTCCTCTTATACCCGAGCCACTAATACCGGCGTGGGAGGAATATATGTTATCTGCAGCTCCTAGGCCAATTATGCGATTGCATCCAAAACAAATTGCTACCGAATTAGTTTCCGAAAACATAGAAACAATCTTGCGTAGTGTTGACCGAGTTGTTCAGATTTATCCTAGCCGAGACTCGGTATTATTAATAATTAATAATATGTTTACTAAGGTTTGGAAGGATTGGTGGGACCATCATATTACCCACAACTTAATTGATATTAATAGAATTTATAAAAATTGGAATATTGATTCTTCTACTCCGATTAAAGATATTCCAATCTGGGTAAAGCGTGAATTTTTAAGTTATTATTTGATGCCAGCTTTTCATAGCCAGTTGGATTGGTATCTTCCTGATATATGGAGTCATCCCCGGTGTTGCACTATATTTGTAAACGAGTTACTATGGAATTTTGAATTTATTGTTTCGCGGATACAGAAACATACTAATTTAAAATTTGTTAGGCCAATCAGTGATCTTGTTCCATATCATCAAACAATGCTATCAATGCAGGTACATGTAAACCAAGACAGATTATGCAAGAAAATTATGGAAAGTATACTTACTAACACAGATTTTGATTGGAGCGACCAAGAGTTGCCATTGGCCAGTCAAATTTGGATACAGTGGGAATTAAGAAATTTAGGTTACGAACTTCGGTGTCACGGCCTTGACTTATTCCCTACGAATAGTGTATACTTACAAGAACTAACTTATAAATTATGAATCTATTTAAAAAAACTGCGGTTTGTACTGACATACATTTTGGATTAAAATCAAATAGCCTAACACATAATCAAGATTGTAGTGATTTTATTGATTGGTTTATCGAAACTGCCAAAGCCAATGGGTGTGAAACTGGTATGTTCCTAGGCGACTGGCATCATCATAGAGCCGCTATTAACCTACAAACCCTGCACTTTAGCCTGCGTAGTCTACAAAAGCTCAGTGCCGCATTTGAGCAATTTTATTTTATTCCGGGCAATCACGATTTATATTATCGCGATAAGCGGGATATTCATGGTGCAGAATGGGCACAGCATTTGCCTAATATCACAGTGGTCAATGACTGGTTTAAACAGGATAATGTAATTATTGCCCCTTGGCTAGTGGGGGACGATCACAAGAAGTTACACAAAATGAAGGCCAAATATATGTTTGGGCACTTTGAGCTTCCACACTTTAAAATGAATGCCATGGTAGAAATGCCAGATCACGGTGAAATCAAGGTTGAGAGTTTTGGTGGCATTGAGAGTGTGTTCTCCGGGCATTTCCACTTACGGCAACAGAAAAAGAATATTAACTATATCGGTAATTGCTTCCCACACAACTTTGCCGATGCTGGTGATGATCAGCGAGGCATGATGGTCCTGGAGTGGGACAAAGACCCAGAATACCATCGCTGGCCAGGACAGCCATTATATCAAGTTATGAAGTTAAGTTCTGTTATTGATAACGCACCAAAAATGTTGGCGGCTAATATGCATGTGCGTGTAGAGTTAGACATTGATATTAGCTACGAAGAGGCCAATTTTATTAAAGAAACCTTTATTAAAGATTATAAGTTGCGTGAGATGGCATTGATTCCTGTTAAGAGCACCTCGGTTGATGCAGACATGGCTCCAGGAGAAATCAAATTTGAAAGTGTGGATCAGATTGTTACAGACCAACTTACTAATATTGAAAGTGAATTTTACGATCCAAAATTATTGTTAAAGATATATCAAAACCTATGATCTCTATAAAGAATTTAACTGTAAAAAACTTCATGAGCGTTGGTAACAGCACTCAAGCAATTGATTTTGATCGCAATGACCTTACACTTGTGCTGGGGGAGAATCTCGATCTAGGTGGCGATGGAAGTCGCAACGGCACAGGCAAGACTACAATTATTAATGCCCTGAGCTATGCCTTGTATGGGCAAGCACTTAGCAACATCCGGCGCGATAATCTTGTAAACAAGACCAATGGCAAAAATATGTTGGTTAGTTTAGATTTCGTGGTGGGTACACAAGAATACAAGATTGAACGAGGGCGTAAACCCAATCTATTAAAATTCTATGTAAACAACAAAGAACAAGAAATCACCGATGAAGCACAAGGTGATAGTAGAGAAACACAGGATGCTATCGAAACTACACTAGGTCTAAGTCATGATATGTTCAAACACATATTGGCCCTTAACACCTACACAGAACCCTTCCTAAGTTTGAAGGCCAATGACCAGCGTACTATTATTGAACAGTTACTTGGTATTACCATGCTGAGTGAGCGGGCCGATAAAATTAAAGAACAAAATCGTGCTACCAAAGACGGAATCACGCAAGAAGAGTTTCGTATTCGTGCTGTTCAAGAAGCCAACAAGCGTATAGAGGAACAGATCGAAAGTTTAAAACGCAGGCAAACATTATGGACTACCAAACATGAACAAGATATCACAGAACTCGAGAAAGCCCTATCTTCGTTACAGAATATACAAATCGAAGTGGAGATCCAAGCGCACACGGATCACACGGCATGGGATCAAAAACGAAAGGATATCAACGAACTATCAAGTCAGATCTCACGAGTCAAACTGGACATCAGCCGGGAGGAAAAGCTGGTCACCAAGATATCAGCAGAAATTGAAACGCTCGCTAACCATGAATGTCATACATGTGGTCAGCCCTTCCACGATAGTAAGCACCAACAGGTTATGGAAGCGAAACAGGCTGATCTGGCAGCGGCACGAGCGAGCGGCGCAGAACATGGCACCCTCTTATCAGAACTACAGACTGCCCACGACAGCCTGGGCACATTAGGCAAGCCGCCCACGATGTTCTATGACAAAGAGTCAGATGCGGTGCATCATCAAGCCACATTGTCTAATTTAGAAAAACAAATTGCAGACAAATCTACCGAAGTAGATCCTTACGGTGAGCAGATTGACGAAATGACCGGGCAAGCACTACAAGAGGTTACCTACGACCAGCTAAATACACTTACAAGACTTCAAGAACACCAAGAATTCTTGCTCAAATTACTCACAAGCAAAGATTCTTTTATCCGTAAAAAGATTATTGAGCAAAACCTTAGCTATTTAAACGCTAGACTTACGCATTACCTAGACCGTGTGGGATTGCCACATACAGTGGTGTTCCAGAATGATTTAACTGTCAGCATTGAAGAGTTGGGACGCGAGTTAGACTTTGATAACCTGAGTAGAGGCGAGCGTAATCGGTTAATTCTAAGTATGAGCTGGGCATTCCGTGATGTATTTGAGTCATTGTATCAACCTATTAATTTGTTATTCATAGACGAAATGATTGATAACGGGTTAGATACACAAGGTGTGGAAAGTTCTTTAGCATTATTAAAACAAATGAGCAGAGAGCGCCATAAGTCAATTTGGTTAGTAAGCCATAGAGATGAGCTTGCTGGTCGTGTTGAAAATATTCTAAAAGTAGTTAAAGAGAATGGGTTTACTAGTTATAATACGGATATAGAAACAATATAAGATGCTCGTTGAGTTTGATTTTGAATTTTACTATGGTAATTCGTGGCCCGAGCTGACTGTTGATGCCTCTACCGATTTGCTAATTCAAGACGATATTCTGTCTGAGTATGTAAAACATGTAAATTATAAATTTACTACAAATAATAATTCCGTTTTGTTTATAAAAGCTAACAAAAAAGATTCTGATACTATTAGTAAAGATGATGTTATTGTCCGCGATCAGTTTGTTAAAATTAAATATATACGAATTAATGATATATTGCTTGATTTGATATTAATTGGTCCTTACTTAAAATTTTTACCACAATACCCACAAGGTTATTTAGAGTATTGTGGTAAAAATAATATTGTACCTGCGAATGAATTATATGATACTACATTTTATTTTAATGGCGAAATAAGTTTTGAGTTCAAGGTTCCGTTTTGGGATTGGTATGCTGAGTTACGGCAACAGCATATTTTACAACACTTTGGTGGTAAAGACCTCGCTATGTATTTTGGTGTAAATCGGCCCGAGGACAAACTATTGCTAAACAAATTAAAAATATTAACACAATCTCATGTATAAAAAAGTTTCGTTAATTGCTCTGCCAAAGCAAGACCTATTACGGCCGCCAGCGGCCATTCCAATTCTTGCGGCAATTTGCGAGCAATTAGAAATCGACTATACAGTTGATGATTTTAACCTATGGTTGCATCGATCAGTATCTGCAGATGATTGGCATAATATCGATAGTAACTGGGAAGCAGTTAATCCTCTTAATAATCGTGATCAATTATATTATCGGCTATTCCAAACAAAACTTAAAGAATTTGTTACGAAGATATTAAGTACAACTCCTGATTTAATTGCTATAAGTGTTTTTTCTTTCTATAGTGCATATTGTGTCGTAGAACTTGTTACTGAAATAGCAAAGCAAGCAGAGCACAACTCCGTTGATATTGTTATCGGAGGCTATGGTATCCATTCTCAAGTATTTGACGGGCAAGCTCTTAGCCAGTACTTACTTGATCAGAACTTAATCAATTATTTTATCTCAGGCGAGGGCGAGATTGCATTTAAAAAACTATTAACTAAAGAATACAATTACCCTGGAATAAACAATAGCGATTCTATACAAATTACCGAGTTAGACCAATTTCCGTTTCCTAGCTATAAAAAAATTAATCCCAGAGATTATAATTGCATAGCTAACCCAGAAATTATGGTAACTAGCAGCCGGGGGTGTGTAAGAAATTGCACCTTTTGTGACATTGCAACCATTTGGCCCAAGTTTAGATATCGTAGCGGACAACGCACAGCTGACGAATTATATTATTATTATAAGACCTATGGGGTTGTAAATTTTGAATTTAGCGATAGTCTCATAAATGGTTCTGTAAAATCATTTAGAGAAATGAATAGGGCTATATTAGAATATAAAAAAATAGACCCAGATTTTAAAATTTCGTATCATGGTCAATATATTTGTCGTCCTGTAGGTATAATTACAGAGCAGGATTATGCCGAAATGAAGAGTGCCGGGTGTGACTACTTATATGTTGGCATTGAAAGTTTTAGTACTAACGTTCGACACCATATGGTTAAAAAGTTTAATAACGATGATATAGATTTTCACCTGCGTATGTGCGGACGGTACGGCATTAAAAATAACTTTTTAATGCTTGTTGGATATCCAACAGAAACACTCGATGACCATGAACAAAATTTAGAAACAGTAAAAAAATATCAACACTATGCACAAGCAGATATAATTTCTATGATTGTATTTGGGTATACTACTAGTATTCAAGAGGGCACACCACTATTCCACATGAAGGATCAATTAAATATTGTTCCTGAATTTGAGGATAATCCTTTTTTTGAAGCCGCATCGATTATGCCAACAAACTGGATTAGTCTAGATAATCCAACACTAACATTAGTTGAGCGTATTAGGCGATGGGCAGAATTGATTGAGCTTGCAAGCGAGCTTGGATATTTAATGCCGAGAACTCAGCACTATATTTCAAGATTTATCACGATCTTAGAAAATACAAAAAATAAAAAAACACATTATCAACTTAAAGAGTTATGAATACCATTGAGATAACAAATATCACCCCGTTTGAGTTTGTAAAAGTGTTTATAAACAACAACTTAGTCAACGAAACTTATGGCTTGAGTAGCGTATTAATTACCTTCGACACCGGGTTGCCCGCCAATGTTGAAATTGAATTTAAACCACACAAAGTCAAACCCATAGTCAGATACAATAATATTATGCTGGATTATTGGCTTGCCAATGTGTTGCTGCAAGATCATAAAATACAATTAACTATTACTGATACATTTTTTCAAGATTATAAAAATAAAAACATTGAAGGACGCATTTCGTCGTTGCCGCCAGAGCAAAAAGATGTTGAGCATTTTCATGACAAGTATATTGGTATCAACAACCAGCACCAAGATCTAGTAGATCAAATAAAAAATTTAATTACCCAATGAAAAATATTGTCTTTGTTTCCTTGCCCAAAGTAGAAACCAACTTTCCTCCTGGAGCCCTGGCTATTTTATCTAGCATAGCAAAAAACAATGGGTATGATGTTGGTGTGTTTGATTATAATTTAGATCTACTTAGAGAGTTAGAAGATCACGAATGGGAAAATTTAGAATCCTGGTGCTCGTTTGCTGCCGAGGATCTATTACCGGGTCTTGAAGAAAAATTAAAAGATATTTTTATCAAAGAACTAAAAAGTAAAATCACAGAT
>SESG01021625.1_pt1 | contig 17785 bp, 28 predicted proteins | sample 3171421 | NCBI WGS metagenome assembly SESG01 (sample SAMN10866946, study PRJNA518727) | freshwater metagenome | biome: subpolar coniferous forest; feature: holomictic lake; material: water; isolation source: holomictic Lake 227, 6 m and 8 m depth | place: Canada: near Kenora, Ontario | collected... | reverse complement strand
ATATTGTTTAATAATATCAAAATCGTGTTTTGAAATATTTATTGTTTTTCTTTCGTTATTTATTTTTTTTATTTTTTTAATTAATTTCATACTCTTTTTTTGTTAGTTCATTTATTCGTATAAATTTACATTTTAAAAATTGTTCTATTTCTTTTTGTCTTTTTATATCTTTTTCTTTTTGATAATTGTGGTGATTTTCATCTATTTCAATAACTATATTTTTCTCTTTACTATATCCATCAACCCAATAACCAAGTTCTTTAATATAAAATTCACCACCATTTTCCGCGTGTTGTAAATCTGTTATTCCTAAATCTTTTGCTTTTTGTTCTAAAATTGGAATTGAATTTTTATTATAAAACGGTGAAATTTGATTACCATTATTTTTATTTTCCTCTATACGTTTAATAAGTCGTAATCTTGCATCCTTTTTATACTCATCAGAATTGGTTCTTTTTTTTAAATTGTTTAGCCACATTTTACCACTTTTTGTCTTTATCCATACACCCATTTTTTCTTTAGTTATTTTACTATGTTTCTTTCTATTATTTTCATCAGAAAAATATTTTTTTACACTTTCACTAATTTTTTTAATATTTTCTGGATTACTAAATTGTTTAATAGCCGATTTCCTCAATTTCTCTTTAGTTATATCCGATAGTTTTTTCCCTTTTTGTATTTTAGACATTTTTTGTTTAGTAACATCTGAATGTTTTCTACCGATAGCTTTATTTCTTATTTTTTGTTTATATTCATCCGACTTCATTATATCTTGAAATACTTTTGATTCTTTATGTGATTTAGATAAATTTTGTTTATGTAGTTCTGAAAACTCGTGTTTATATCTACCATTTTTCCAATTTATTTTAACAGAACAAGAGCGACAATTTCTATTAGTTTTTAATGATAATGTTAATGCCCCCTTTCTTTTATATTTTATTTCTTTATTACAGTTAGGACACCGTCTAATATATTTTTCCATTATATTCTCCTTTATAAATAAATATAATACAAAAATAAAAAGAACACTTTTTTATACTTTTTTATTCAATTATATTTCAACCCAATTATCATCACCAAGAACCATTTTAACAAGATTATGCGTTTGTTTTGAAATATTTAATATGGTATCACAAGACTCATATGCCTGTTCATTATAAAACGGCGCGGGTATATCATCCCAGATATTTAGATATATCATTGGAATTTGTTGTCTAATTTCGTGTTCCATTTCAAACAACCATTGCCATTGTCTTGGGTCTGTAAAGAACATAATAGCATCGGGTTTATCAACCGTCATTATTTCTCTAATTAATTGTTGTGTACCATAACCATCAACAGGTAAAATTCTAACATCAGCATCTACTATTCCTAATTCTGCTTTAATTGATTCTTTTAAATCAATCAATTTACCCTTTTCAGGATGATTCATAGAACCACCCACTTGTATCCAATTATAATAATGACAAGTTCCTAATACTATTTCTTTACTAACTGTAGCAATACCACTTGGGGTTCTTAAATCATCTGATAGTAACAATATTTTTTTTCTTTGTTCTTTTGGTAAGTAAGGATAACCGTTTCTTATTTCGTTATACTCCATAACTATTTACTCCACTTCTTTAAGTATATTTAATTTTTTTAATGTTTGAGCCGATACACCATTTTCATATGCGTCATTATGTATTACTTTTTGAACCATTTCTAATATCATATTAAATGAATTAAATTTAAATACATAGTCTGGTAATTTTATTTCTTTTGACATTTCAAGTTCTATTAATTTTGCATAATCAATATAATACTTTTTATCTGATAATTTTATTTCTTCCATAATAGTTCTCCTTATTCTTTAATTATATTTTTTGTAGGTTCATCATAAAGTTGGTATTTTTCAGGTATATTAATATCTGCAATAGTGTGTCTAAAATCTTCATTTGTAATATATAAATATAGTGTTCTATTAACTAACTTTTGTAATGAAATTTCTGTTGAAATTGACAAGTGTTTAAAATCATTTTGAAGTAAAGGTGATAATTTTACTGATGTCAATTTCATTTTTAACTTTTTATCTGACATAATTTGTCTCCTATAATATTTAGTATTCATATATAAATATATAAATAAATATTTTTATTCCAAAATTACACAGCTAAATTAGTCTATTTTTTCATTAAAATTGAGTTATATGAGGGTTACTATATTTTTTTGTAACTTCTGAACATTATTTATTAAATATGTTCTTTCATCTATATCTCGTTTATCGTGAAATACGATTAAATAATCAATATAACTGGCAAACATTTTATCTCTAACAAATTCGTTTTTTTTACTATATTCTTGTCCATAAAAATTGGGTTTACTTACGGAATATAATGTTTTTTCTTTATGGGCAGGAATGAATTCTTTATATGCCATATCAAAATCTATAGCATATAATTTAACAAATTTTTCAAAACAATCTGTTTCACCAGTTGTTATAATCTCAACATCAGAACCAAGTTCTTGTTTCAATTTAAAAACCATATCTTTAATCTTCTTTTTAGCCTCAAAATGTTTAGTGACAATTATACCGACTCGTTTAACTTGTCTCTTTTTCATTTTTTTAACATTAGATATTTTTATACGACTTTGATTTATAGATGTTGTTAATATTTTTACTATACTCATTATAAATTCTTCCTACTGCAATGTTGTTTATCTTTTGTATTATACTCACACCACTTGCATGTCTTATCACTTGGATTTTTTAAATAAATAGCATTTTTATTTTGTTTTCCATCATTATCAAACGCATTGTCAACAAATTCCTTTAAATTATCATCTAAATTCTGTAATACTTTCTTTGTTTCAGCTGGTTTAAATGATTGAACTCTCTTCTGTGGGAAATCATAATTCTCATATAACTTTCTCTTAACAATAAAAAATTCAATGTCTATTTTTTCTTTCGGTATACTATATGCTTTTGAAAAATATTCTTTATATAATAATAACTGTGATGTTTTTGTTTCATCAGCTTTTTGCCATTTATTCCAACCATTAGTTGATGTTTTAATATCCTTTATATAGTATCTGTCAAGAATAGTGTCTCGGATAACTAAATCCAAATATCCTAAAATTAAAACGTTTGGATTTTCATCAAATAATGCTGTTAAAATTGGAACTTCAATACCTACTAACTCATATCCACGTATACCAAAATACTCAGCTCTTTTCTTTTTAATAAAATCAAGAATTGCTATTCCATCTTGATAGAATTCAGACATCTCCTCGGGAGTTGTGAAATCAGTGTGCCCTTGTTCGACTGCTTTTGAAAATTCGGCCTTCATTCGTTCTAATAATAATTTATGAAGATTTATACTGTCGGCAATTTTGCCACCATCTGTATATAATACACGAATATACTCTTGTAGTGTTTCGTGTACTGCAGTTCCAAATAATAAATGCACACTGTAATCACCAATACGAACACCTTCAACATATTTCTTATACCAACGATAAGGACATTGACTATACATAGAAAACTGTGAATATGATATTACACTCTTATTTTCTTTATCCTTTTCTATTTGATTTTCATTTAATATTTTTAATTTAGACATCTGTCTCTCCACTTATATCTTTTATAAAATTCGTTGTTTTTAACCAAGCTATTAATGTTGATACTTCATCATCTGTTAATGGTCTATTTAAATATTCATCGGTCAATAGAATATCAGTAACTTTCTCGTGTGCCCATATTGTTAATTTAAATTTACCATCCCAATATTCTAATTTAATTCCACGTAAACCTGTTTCATCACAGATTCGTTTCATTATTTTTTCTACTTCTATCAATGTCATACTTTAGTCTCCTTTTCTTTTTCAATTATTATATTTATTCTATCTTCGATTATTTCTTTTAACGCTACCAACATAAATTTAGTTATCAAATCTTCATTTAATATCTTATGTATAAGTTCTACACCAACATATTCAAATAATATACTTTCTATTTCTTTTTCTGGATTTATACTATAAAAACTATTTAAGTCCTCATCCATCATTTCAGTCCATTGACATTTTAATGGAATACCATTAGCACAAATTGGTGTATGTCCCAACCAATTCATATCTCCATATGTAAAAGTCATAAATGGATAAACTTCATTTAATTTTTGTATAAATATTTCTTTTGTATATTTTTCCATATTATTCTTCCTTAAATTGATTAAGTAATTCATTTACACAATCTTCACACAATATATATGCATTTCTGATTAAATTGAAATGTACACATTGTTTTATTTCATCACAATTATCACACTCACAAGGTTCTTCTTTACAATTAGTATAATTAATAAATGGTAATTTTATTCTTGTTTCACTCATAACTATTTTATTTAAATTTAAAAAACTTTTTACTTGTTTTAGTATATGATGTAACTTCTTTAACTGTAGATGTTTGTATTTCTAATTTAACATCTTTTATTAGTTCATCTATCGATTCTTCAAAGCCAGGTCTAATACTATATTTTGGATGTGAACTTTCAGGGTCATCAACAAAACCATTCCATAATAACCACCGTCTTATATATTGCCAATTACTATTTGTAGCTATGTTGCGTTGTACTTGATTTGTAATTTCACTTTTATATTGTATTCCATTTCTGATACAGTATGCCCACTCTAAAGCAGTTTTAGGAATAGCTCTTGTGTTCTTACTACAACTAATTAAATCAGTATATAAGTTCATTCTAAATTGTTCATCAAAATCAGGTAATTTCCATTCAAATTTTTCAGGTAAAACATCTAATAATTTATAAAACTCTTTTTCTGAATCAAAGAAGAATGGATAATCTATACCAAGTATTTTTTCTAATGTTGGATGCCTATATACTAACACAGGTTTTCCAAGTTTAATTCCATCTTGTACTGACATATTCCAAGTAGCATAAGTATCAACAAAACATACTGAACAATATGAATTTTCAAGTAAATATCTATATTCACCTCTCGATAATGGTTGGTGTATAAACTTTTCTGATGCATCATTAGCAGTACACCATACTTGATATTTTTTCGTATCTAAATTTTCCATATATGATTCGAATAAATTTATACCTGTCGACTGACTCCATCTATGATTAAATACAATTGTTTTTTTCTTAGGCATCTGTATAGGTTCTGCCGTTGGAAATGACGCATTAGATAATGGAAAATGTGATGTTTTAGTTTTTATATAATCAGTATTAATATTGACAGCTTGTGGTTTTTTAAAATTCGATGCTAAGTATTCAATTGACCTATCACTATGAAAATATGCTTTAGTACAAATATTAATCGATTCTAATTGTCTCATATAGAAATGAGTCAACGCTGGACTTCCTCTACTTGCAGGACAATCTATCCAATTAAATACTAAAAACTTATTAACAATTTCACCATAACGTTTATCACCTAAAACTGACATAACATTTGATAATAATTCAGGCTGATGCATAAATAAAAAATCTATATCCATTTCTCTGATTTTTATAAGAGATGAAAATACTTTACTATCAAAATTACTTCTGTTTGATACTAAATTTAACGGATATGGGTATTTCAATAATGTTACATTTGTTTTTGTAATATTTATTGTACTTTTTTCGGGTACAATAATATAATGATGACATTGTGGAAACCAATCTACAACTTTCATAGTAACTTGAAAATTTGAATCTCTTTCAGGTCTAAAAATATTAGATTCCCAAATTAATGGAGAAAGAAAATGTAAAAATCGTTTTCCTCGTAAGGAATCATATTGTTTAGACCCTTCGGTAAGAACATCTAACATATCTAAATCAAAACTTGAGGGATTATCTTTATAATGTTTATCTATTGACATCATTAATTCGTTTTCTATATCTATATTATTGTCCATTTTCTTCTTCTATTTGATTATTAAAACCATTTATATATATCATATTTATTTTAGTCTGTGTATTCATTTTTTATACTTTTAATTTTTATAAAATGTTGTGACCAATCAGGATATAATATTTGAGCAATCAATTTAGCTTGATTTTTTGTAATACTAACAGCACCAATAGTAAATACACTCATATGTGTTATTTTGGTGTCTGGGTCTTTGTATGACACAACAATAATCCATCTATATTGTTTTATTTTTTTCATAGGGGTTTCCTTATCTTTTTTAAATTGTCTTTTTAAACCATCGGTATTGTTTTGTAAAAATGGAATTTTCCACTTGTCAAGTTGATGGTCATATAATGTTCCACAATCTCTACACCAATAAAGTATCGGTTCATATATTTCTATCATTTCTCTTGTACAATTTTTACATCTCATATTTATTTTCCCCATTTTTTATTCGCAACTATTTGAGCAATAATAGCATATACAGATATGTCTTGAAATGTATCTAATACACTCTCATTTTTTGGTTCTTTGTCACCTTTTAAAGTTAAAGTAACCAATCTGTTAATTTTATCATTTAATCTGATTACAATACCTTTTAATGCTAGTTTTACATCTTCATCATTTTCAACATTACCACCTAACATTATATTACCTGGGCCGTAATCGTGTTGTTTTTCAACAAAAGTATTATATTGGTAATTTGATATGTTAGCAAACTCACCTAACATTCCTGGATATTTTTTTTCCATTTCATCTATTAATTTTTGTAAATCAGTCATTGTATTTTCTCCTTTAGTTTTTTCATTATATTGTTTTATTTTTTTCATTGAATACTCAAAGGCAGCTAATATAATATCATTTTCAACAGGAACTTTGTATCTACCAATTCCGTGTCGTGCTTCAAATGTTTCGTTTCGTTCTACCATAATATTTTATTTTTTATTTGTTAACATTTTAAGAGCTTTCTTTTCTTCAATTCCATAAGAACAGATAATATCAATTAATTCTTTCTTTCCACCATATTTTTTTAAAAAGATATTAACATATTGTTCTGCTTCTTTCTTACTTACCTCAAAATATCTTACAACATAATCTAATATTTCTTTATCATACGGGAATTCTTTTCTTGACTTCATATACTTGAGATATACCTTATTCTTCGGTATAAAGTCCATATAAACATCATATGTTTGTTTAGGTGTTAATATACCAATTGTATACTGTTGTATTAGATTAATAAAATCAATATAGTCCATATCCATAGATAAGAATCTATTTATGATATAAACATTAAATGTTTTCTTTTCAGAAACAGTTAAGTTTTCCCAAAAATTCTTTTTCTTGAATTGTGTAAGTTGATTTATATGGTCGAATAATGTAACTGATTTTGTTGTTGTAGTTTCTTTCTTTTTTGTTTGTTTTTTCTTTGGCATGTTAATATATTATATTTTTTATTCAATAATTATTATAAATTCACAATTTAAAAATTTTATTATTTCTTTCTCTCGTAATTTATCCTTTTGTTTTTGTTTTAAATTATGATGATATTTTTCATAATACTCTATAACAATATTTTTTTCTTTACTAAATCCATCAACCCAATATCCGAGTTCCTTAATATAAAATTCTCCACCATTTTCTGCATGTTGTAAATCTGTTATTCCAAGTTCTTTAGCTTTTTGTTCTAAAATTGGTATTGAATTTCTATTATAAACTGGATAAAATTGTTTTCCATTGTATTTATTATCTTGAATTCTTTTTATTAGATGTAGTCTAATTTTCTTTTTTGTTTCTTCACTATGATGTTTATTATACATTCCATTTAATACACCAATACGTCTAATATTTTTATTTTTTTTGATATTAGTAGATTGTTTTATTTTTGTTAAATCTGGATTTTTATTCCAACCATTTTTTCTTCGTGTATCACTTCTTCTTGTAATTATATTTGGATTATTTTTATAGGCTAATCCAATTCCACAACTTCTACATAATAGTTTTGATTGTTGTGCATATTGACAATGCCGTTTAGTTCCATAAAAAATATCAGTATTACAATTAGGACATTTTCTAATATATTTAATTTTCATATTTTTATTCCATATTATAAATAATATTATTTATCGTATTGGTATTATAATATCGTTTATCATATTTGTTTTAAGTGAAAATGGTGATATATATAATTTTCCTATTTTATAATCTGCATAGTCAACTTCTTTAAGTTGAAAATATACTTTGACATTACAATCATCTAAACTTCTAAATTCAATATAATATACTGAATCACTTGTCATTCTATATTCTTCAGCTTTAGGTATATGAAAATTTTCTATATTAATTTGTGTATCATTAAATTCAATATATGGGCCACGGTCACCAATAACAATTCTATCGTATCCCGTAGCAACTAATAATCCACTTTTTGTATAAAATATGGTTTTATTATTACCGTCAATTGATATTTTTAATCTATCCTCGTAATTCATACAATATAACTATTTTTTTAATTAATAACAACTATTTTCTTTTCTTAATTTTTTTAGCTACTTTCTTACTAACTTTTCTTTTCTTTATTGGTACAAGATACCAAAAGTCATATTCTTTCCAATTTTTTAAAAAATAATTTGTTGTTCTTCTTTTTTGAATATTATCAGTGTCACATGCATTCGGGTCTAAATAATGTGTATATTTTTTATTCATTTTTGTTAAAACAATATAATGAGAATATTTTCCCTTATCTAATATACAAACCAATAAAATCTTTTTATGTTTTAGATGTTCTTTTGCATAATCAACACCATTTCCCTCTTCCATTTCAAAATATTTAGATAGGTATTTAATTACATTTTTATAGGCTGTGCCATCTTTTCGCGTATTTAATATACTTTTAAACTTAACTTCACTTTTAATAGGAACACGATAATAACTCATCAACATTCGTACAGAAGTTGGAGCACAATCATATTCTTCCTCTTGAAGCGCAGGTTTAATTGGTTTATTGTTTATTCTAATCATCAGATTTCCTCACTTATTTTAAAATAACCATAACCACTATATATAAATATTACACCATTTTGTAAATAATACCCTTTATATATTCCTATATAAATATTATTCGTCAGCGTGTTGAACTAATTGTTGGCCACACGTCTGACATATGAAAATAGGTATTGGTACTAAAGCTTCTTTTCCTGTCGGGGATTGAAGTGCTGGTATCTTTTTTACCATAAATGCCTGAATAAATATGTTTGAACTTGGTTCATTTTCTTGTAAATGTAATTCACAATATGGACATATCACATCTTCTGCACTTTCGATGTCGATATTCATTTTTAAAGGTTGTTTATTTTCCATTATAGTTTCTCCTCACGATTTAAATAAATTAATTCAATTAAATTATGTATTTTTGTTTGTATATAGTGTAGTTGTGTTTCTAAATCTCCTAAATATTCTAAAGAAAAAACCTCTCCATCAAGTTCTAATTTGTTTCTTTCTTTTTCTATAGGAATATCAGGACTATCATTTAAATTGATTACATTTCCTACTTTATGATATGTTATTGTATTTATTTCTTGAAAATATTTTTGAATAGCAAAGATATTTTTTAATAATTCTTTCATTACGTTTTCTCCTTAATAAAATGGTTTAAATTGTTCTGGTAATTTTTCTTCTTTATTTTTATTCTTTGAGTTCAAATCTAATATTATTGAATCTATTGTTGGTATGGTATCCATATAACTCGCCGTTGAATCACTTCGTATTTGAGGCATAAATGTACTATATAACGCATTTTTAGCATTATCTATCGCATCTAATTTAATTTTATCAGCATCTGACATTAGCCCCCAAAGAGTATCTGTGAGTGAACCAAATCCTTTATTTTTTGCATCACTTATTAAAGCCTCTTTTATAAGAGATTCTTTCATTGTACTTTTTGGTGGTTTAGTAAGTCCCGATAATTCTCTAAATCTTTGAGCTATCATTTCAGAATCACTTTTTACTTTTTGAGGCATCATCGGTCTTGGTCTGGCTATATATCCCATAAATAAGTCTCCTAACTATGTATTGTTTTTAACAACTCAATTAAACAAGCTGCAAAATTTATCTCTTTATCAACAACTAATGCATCTTTATATTGATATTCGGCTAAAACAAGAATTATGTGTGATACTTTTCCCGTTCCATACTCATCAATCTTATCATATAATAACCGATAGATGTCAGTGAAATCTCGTATTTCAGAATCAAGTAATAGTTGACGACATATTTTCCAAGCTTCTCTATAATCCGGTATCAATAAATATTCAAGTAACTTTGTTTTATAATCTGCATTTAAATCTGAATTTTCATCAATAACTAAAATCTTATCTTGTATTTGTTGATTAACTGAATTTATTGTTGAACGAATATCAGGATAGTATACATCTACAATTTTTGCTATATCTTTAATATCATAGGTCACATTTTCTTTTTGTAATATTTCTAATATTTTCATAGCTACGTCCTTTCGTGTAGGTGGAAATATTTTATATACTTGACAACGACTTTGTATCGGTTCTATAATACTTTCAAGATTATTACAAGTTAATATAAAACGACAATGTGCACTATATGATTCCATAATATTTCTTAATGAGGCTTGTGCTTGTGGAGTTAACCCATCAGCTTCATCAAGTATAAGAATTTTAAACGGTTTCCACCCAACCGAACTTGCAAATCCTTTTACTTTATTACGAATATCATCAATACCATTTTCATCTGATGCATTTATATAGATATATTCACAATCTAAATGTTTTATGATTATCTTAGCTAAGGTTGTTTTTCCTGTTCCAGCTTTACCTGTAAATAATAAGTGTGGTATATCATTTGAATTGATATATGACTGAACTTTCTTTTTAACGGTGTCATTACCGATATACTCATCAAGTGATTGTGGTCTATATTTTTCTACCCACAAACTATTTGTTTTACCTCTATTAAACATTATTTTCTTCTCCTTTTGTATATAATGTAAATCTATTTGTATACTTTACCCAATCAATCCGTTCATATGTTTTGCCTGTCTCTGGGTTATACCCATCATTATAACATACTTTTTATATCTGTCTTTTATTTTTTCTATATTACGTGCCCTATATTCTTTTTGTCTTTGATATAATCGTTCTCTATTCTTCGAATCATATTCCATTTGTTTCTTAATAATTGTCTCTTTATTATTTTCGTAATATTCTTTTTGTTTCACTGTATATGTCGACATATATTTATTCCTCGTTTGAATAATTTTCACCTCTTATTTCATTTGGTAATCTAAAATCATCCCTATTAAGATACATCTCATCAATATTTTCATTTAACGTACCAATTTTTACGGAGATTATATCGGGCCAATTCTGAGCTTCTGCTATTCTCCAAATAACCCATGCGTTAGCACAAGTTTTTATATATATCTCACTTCTCGAAAATAGTACAGTATTTGTATAATCAATATCACCTTCGGTATCTTGAAAATTTATTTCAAATATGCCGTCTTTATCATCTTGTATTAACCAATTCTTAACCCTTTGTGTAATATTAATTATTTCAGTTTCTTTAATTTCAGGTAAAAACTGTTTTGTTATATCACTTTCAATAAAAAAATCTGAAAAACCTTTATCATATTCGACTTCGTTAATTTCTTTCCACTTATTTAATTTCATATTAATTACTCCTCATCTTTACAGACTAAATAATATTGAGCTTTATAATCATCACCCTCAAATACAACAGTCATTAAACCTTCACCAGAAATAGTCATATTTGCTTTTTTAGCATTCTTATTTGCTACAAGTACTTCTTTAAACATTACGGCGTCAAATGATAGTTTATCAATCTTTTTAAACTTCTCACAATTTACATCAAAACTAACTGTGTTTGATGCAATATTCGAATGTCCGATAACAAATTTAACAGCTTTTGAATGTGGAATAATTGTAAATGTTGTCACATCACTTAATGCATTCTTTCCTTTAATAAAATTTGTCATTAAATAATCATCTAACTTAATTACAATATCGGGTTCAGGTATATCTTCATTAAAATCTGGAGCTTTAGCGATAACACTTGTATTACCCGTGATACAATTAACTTCAGAATTACCATCTGAAAATATTATACCATTTATTGATTCTCCACTCTTATCATATGAATAAGTTGCATCTTTTATTACTTCATTCATAACCGATAATAGTTTTTTGAAATTACCAGTATTTACAATACCAAATTCACCGTCTTCCATTTCAATTCCTCTTTTTTCGAGAAATCCAATCATAGATGAACCTTTAGGTGATACAAAATCTGTTGTCATTTTATTTGTTTTTACTTTAATGACAACCTCTTCTATATTTCCACCTAAACTGTACTTTTCAATAAAATCTACTATTTTTGACTTTTCCATCTTTAAATCTCCTTTATTTTTCAATTATTTTAATATTTTAAATCGTCTTTTTTTGAATGATACAGAATATTATCCTTTTTTAAACGTATATCAAATGATAGTGAATATGTTCCATTCCACTTATTTTCTTCCTTATATTTTCTAATGATAGGTAAAATAACATTATCTATATCTGATTCCATTTGGTCTATTACTTTTCTTTGTCTACGGTGTTCCTTTTCATAGTCTTTTTCATTTAATCGTGGTTCTATCCAAGTACCTTTATTTTTTTCATCTTGAACACTACAATCATAACTACAATAAGTATTACATTCATCTGAATACCAATGTCCACAAACTTTACACGATGCTCCCATAACTATCTCCTTGTTATACTTTAAAAAACTTTCTTACTTTTGCTATATTACTATCACTAACTTCACCCCAATTTAATGCTTTGTAGAAATCATTTATTTTTGATTTTAATACTGTTGAGAATATCTTTTCATAATCAATAAATGTCTCTACAAAGGACAGTATTTTCTTCGGGTCATCATAACCTTTCAATGCTATCGTATGTATATTAAATTCATTGTCCTTTAAATATATCCATTTCATCTTATTGCCTTCAGATACTAATTCGTGTTTCTTATCTAATTTATGATACTTTAAAAAATCATTATAATTTAATGCAGCATTGATATGTGCAGGACAACCTTTAGCCCTATCTGTAAATAAGGTTTTCTTTACTTTGAAATCACTCTTTCTGACAGTTGAATATTTTTTTAATCCTTTACAACTTGTAGGTGTTGCAATATCAAGTATATCAAACTCTTTAATTTTCTTTCTAAAATCCGATATTACTATATCAGTTACACTTCTATCGTTTTCAAAAACTTTACCTTTTAATTTTAATATTAATTTAATTAATTTTAACATTACATCTCTAAAAGCTATTGGAAAGTTTGATTTCTTAGCATCTAACCCTTTTAATTCAAGTTTATTTTCACCTTTTACAATTAACCCATTTTCCATAAACTTATTCAATGCATATCTCTTCTTTGAAACCCAAAATCCACTTTCAGCAACAACTTCTTGTTTTACTTGGAATCTATGTTCATCAGCGTTTAAAAAGTTTTTAGCAAATAAATTAAATGAACTATTTACATATGTTTCTACCTCATTAACAATTTCAAGTGTAACATTAGCAACATTTTCAAAGTTTTCATAATCAAGGTTATCACCATATCTACTTTCTAATAAAGGTAATACTGATACAAACATCGAATCGGTGTCAACATATATAACATAGTCATTATCTGTATTTAATTGTTTATTATAATAATAATTTACCATTTTCTGTGCGTATTGAATCATATTTACACCCGTAAGTGTGACGGCTTCAGCATTATCTATATCAAAAAATCTAAATGAATTTAATCCTAATACACCATATAAAGAGTTCGATAATACTTTTTGAATAGACTGTCTTCTATTATAAAATTGAAATTTATCCATATCATAATCTTCACTACCCAATTTACCGTATTTCTTTTCAAGTGTACGATATTCATCTCTCTCTGTGGCCCATAATTCAAGAATTGATGGAATAAGACCTTTTGTATTCATTCTATATAAAGTTCCATTTGGTGCTATTGAAATTTTTAATTTTTCATCACCTAATAAATCTTTAATTTCACGTCTTGATAATTCACGCCTATTATTAGAATTAGATGTATCTATAAGATTATATTTCCTATTCTTGTTTTCCATATAATCCATAACATCCCAATCAATAACTCTACCTAATTTAGTTTCTGGAGAAATATTTAATGTTATTATAATATTAGGATACATTGCTTTAGCATCTAAATCATATAACCATGCATATCTACCAGCTATAGGTTCTTTAACAAACGCTCCAGGAAATGAAAGTTTAAATATATCTGTATCTAATATATTTGCGGGAAGATTATTCACAAGAAAAAATTCATTATTTTCTACATCAATACCATTATATTTTAACAATATTGTTTTTCCACCAACCGTTCTTTCTGATTCAAGAGTACCATTAATTGGCGTCAATTGACTTATATTCTTAACTTTGAGTCGATTACTATTTAAATTTTGATATACTCGTGATTCAAATTTTACATCAATTTTTCTTTTATTCGGACATACGATATTATTACGTCTCATATAGGTTAAAATAGCTCCTTCCAAAAATCGTGATGACATATAAACATCTTCATATGGAACGTGACATTTGTGACAAATACCTTTTACTAAATCAATAAATTTATACTTGTCATCTAACTTAACAACTATAAGAACGTCATTCAAGTTATATTCAATAAACTTCTTAATATCATTTTTAAATAAATCATCTAATGAACCAGAATATTCTACTTTACCAATATTTATACGTCTTTTACCTATAGCATCTAATCTATAACTTGGTTCTTCTGAATATGTAAACTTTTTATATAATGATAAATAATCAAGAATAGATACTCCAGCAATAACATATCTCTCTCTTAAATCACTCCATTTAACAATACCAATTGGACTTAATGAATTTGCAGCATCTTCACCTAAAACATTCATTAATCTATTATACAGATATGGAATATCAAATTGTTCTATATTCCATCCCGTTAATACGGTGGGTTTTATTTTTTCATAGATATCTAAAAATTTAATTAATAATTCTGTCTCATTCTTACAAGAACATATTATCAATTTATTAATCGGTACACCATTAATTTGTGGGTTGTCTATTTCACCCGATTGAATATTACCTTTTGTGTCTAAAATAAATAAATAATATGTATCACTTGAACGTTCATACATTCCAATAGCTGTTATTTTATTTTTAGCTTGTTTCGGATTTGGCATACCATTTGTAACTTCACATTCAATATCAAAAAATACATCTCTGTGATTTTCTGAAACATTGTCATCATTTTTATACATATCAATCAAAGCTTTGGTTTCAATAGGAATATCTGATTCTAATATTATTCCTTTTTTAACATCTTCATCAGTCCAATATGTAATTTTTTTACAACTATCACCGTATAATGATACTTGATTACCATTTGGAGATTTTATATATGCATAATTATTATAGTCGGATTGTATTAAACCTTTCTTATCATCAAAAACATATAATTGTTTTTTATCTCTGTCGTAATATATTGACTGGTACATCTCATTTCTCCTACGGTTTTTAAATTTCCGGTTTTTTAGGATTTAATTTAGCCTTCGTGTGTATTTGGGTTATTTAATAAAACATCGTGTATCACATTACTATCTATTTCAATAATTAAATAAAATTTCTTTTCATCAAAAGTATATACATCACCCACATTAACTAATAAATCATTATCTTTATTTCTAAAATGATTTTCTTTAGATAATTTCTTAACAAGTAAATCACCTAATTTCATCCAATGTAATTCTGAACTCATATTTTTTTCTCCTTATTCCACTTTTACGGTATATTCACATTTATCAAGATGCTTTAGTAAAACCTCGATATCTTCAAAGTCTTCTTTTATTGCTCTTTTAATACCTTTTTTTGTTACTCGTTTTCCGTTATCATCTAAATCCCATTCCTTTAGATTTTCTGTAATATTAAATTTAATTGTAACTTTAACTTTCATATCATTATCCTACCAAAATCGTCTACTACCAATAGTAAAGTTTGGGTCTTTTAAACTGTTTTCAATAGACAATTCTTTTATTAATTCATTAACTTCATCTATTTTTTCTGGTCTTATATGCATCTTTGTATAATTTGAAGTTGGGTCATCATATGCTCCATTTTCTAAACACCATAATCGTATTCGTTCCCACGAATTTGATAAGAATAGATGTGGATGTGTGTTGTATAATAAATTTTTCTTATGATTAATTCCATTTTTTATATGATATAACCATTCTCTTGAACTACCAGGTTCTTTTACAATTTTTGGAATATAATTAATCATATTAGTAATAATATTATTTTCCCATACAGTATTATGGTCTGGTAAAGTCCATTTAAAATCGGTTGGTTTACCTTTTTCTATCAATTCTAAAAATTCTTTCTTTGTTTTAAAGAACATAGGATAATCTTCACCAATAACAGTACTCATAATTGGATGATTATATACTAATGTTGGTAAATCTAATGAAATACTATCTTGTACCGATAAATTCCAAGTCATATAATCGTGAACAAATGATAATCCAAAATGTGCATTTTTAATTAAATATTTATACTGTCCTTTTGATAAAAATTTACATTTCATCCAATCTGGTGCAGGTTCTCCTGCTTTTGGATTCTTAGCATCTCTATCTGTCAACCAAACCAAATATTCATTTCTATCTAAATCTTTTGTGTATTCAATTAATTTTTTTATTCCAGTAGATTTATTCCATCTATGATTAAATAATAATATTTTCTTTTTTGGTAATTCAAATGGTTCTTCTTGACATTTATCCCAATTTGAACTATCAACACCTAATGGAAAATAACTTATCTTCTCATTAATCTTATCATCAATAATCTCACCGATAAATTGTTCTTCTCTCCAATTATCTTTTAAATAATCTAATGTCTTTGTACAGTGAAAATATGCTTTACTTGATAAATGAATTCCCTCAAGTTGTCTAAAATAACCGACAGGATAATCACTCGTAGGTCTTGATTTTGGACTATCAACCCAATGGAAAAATACAAATTTACCTATTGTCATTCCATATCTGCCTGTCTGTAATCCATTTAATACATTATATAATATTTCGGGTTGATGACACATTACAAAATCAAAATCCATTTTTGTAAAATCAAGTTCTTTTAACATCGCCTTTGTATCAAAAAACCCTCTATTATATAATACTGATGCTGGATATGGATGTGGTATTAGTGTAACATTGTTTCTTCTTTCAATAATTGAATTGTTTTCAGGTACTAATGATGTATGATGACACATTGGTAAAAAATCTACGATTTTGTTATAAACATAATAATTAGAATCTTTATCATGTTCAAATTTATTACCGCTCCATCGAACTGGTGACATTATATGTAATATTCTTCTGCCGAAGAGTGGGTGATTTCCCCACTCCTCATATATGTCCATTTTTTTCATAACTATTTTTTTATTAAGTTTTTTATAATGTAAATATAGTCATTTTTTTATTAACATCAAACTATTTTACATATTTAGCAGTGATTTGGTTGAATCTGCAGGATTATGTGACTATTGATACTATATCACCTTCTCTAATTACCATATATTTAGTACCGTCTGAATCTTCTATTTCAGTAGCGGCTAAGCTATTATATAGAATAATATCTCCAGCTTTAACTGTTACTTCAACGAGTGCTCCAAATTCCATATGACCACGACCTACTGAAACTACTTCTCCTTTGGCTAATTTTTGGTCAATATTTGGTAAATATAATCCACT
>SESG01039163.1_pt1 | contig 17791 bp, 17 predicted proteins | sample 3171421 | NCBI WGS metagenome assembly SESG01 (sample SAMN10866946, study PRJNA518727) | freshwater metagenome | biome: subpolar coniferous forest; feature: holomictic lake; material: water; isolation source: holomictic Lake 227, 6 m and 8 m depth | place: Canada: near Kenora, Ontario | collected... | reverse complement strand
AAATTCCCCGCGTTGCACACACGTTGCAAATGAAAATAAAAAGCCATAAAACACCCACAACACTTGCCAACAATTCAGGCAGAGCCATTTGCGCTGTTCTGTAGGCCTTGATATTCCTTGCCTATAGAGCTTCGTAAAAATTGTTTACCCCAATTTCCGACGGTAGAATCAGGGTTTGAGGAGGTAGGTTCAATGCAATTCGCATTTTTGGCTAATTTTCACCCCAGAATTAAATTTAATAATAACAATTGGTTAGAAGTTGAAGAGAATTTGTGAAAAATAAAAATCCTTATAAATCAGAGCATTATTTCACAGCGCAAACGCCTTAGGCATAAAAAAGGTTGAAAAAATCCAGCCTAAGTATTACGCAATCACATTGCGATTATATGATTTTCTAAACCACATCCATCAATCTTTATTTTAATGCGCCAACCATAAAAGCATGAACTCCCGTTAAGTCAGAATCAACCACTGACCCTTTTAAGTGTTTCATAAGTTCATCCGTTGTTTCATTGAGATTTCTATAAACCTCTTTATCATTACAAGTATAGCCAATGTGGTCTCTGTTCCCGGACTCTACATCACAAATAAAAATATTCACTCTTGGCATATCACCAACACCTTCAGACACTAAACTCTCCAGCCAGTTGTCCGAGCAATTCATCGGTTGGGGAGTCAATAACATGCTGTTTGTAATATAGTCGACTATTTGCTTGCGCGACTCATCAAGATGCGTCTGAAGTCCATTTTTAACCGTGCTTATTTTTTGTGCTTTTATGGCGCTCTAAAGCCAGTCTGGATTTTAAGACCGACAGGTTCCTGGAGCCTGTATTTAAAAATCCGGACAATAAAAACTAATAAGATTTTTCCTAAATCGTTTAAAATTAACCTTTATTAATACCGGATACAGTCCAAATGCTCGAAAACAATTACGAACAGGCGGACCACCTACACGATGCCTAAACCGTGACCACTTACAACGCAGAAATTTCTGCTGGCTCACTCATGCCTTTAGAGAGTCGCCGTATTGCCGCTTTTTTATTAACCCATCCAGATGATAATGCCTGGAGACGGGCGTTAATCGAAGATAATCTGCTGCAAAAGAAGGCACCTGCTACGGCTTTACGCCAGGCCGGTTTAATCAGAAATCGTCTAAATACACTTGAGGTAACCGCTTGGGAAATGATTGCCCATCGTGAACAAGAAGTTGCTATTCAGTTGTTACTGGTCGCCGCAATTAGACATAGCCAGCTTTTAGCCGATTTTATTAATGATGTTTACATGGATCACCAACATCGATTGAATTTGGCCATTTCTCCCCGTGATTGGGAGGGTTTTTTAACCGAATGCGCACACAAGGATTCATCAGTGCCCCGTTGGTCTGCATCAACACAGGCTAAACTATTTCAAGTCATCTTACGCATCCTTAAAGAAGCCAAATATCTTGAGAGCACACGCAGCATGAAAATTACCCCGCAGTCGTTACACCCGGATGTCCGGCGTTATCTGTCAGCACAGAGCGACCATTCGTTATTAAAACTCTTGGAGCGGGCTTAATGGCTTTAACGTTTGAAGAACGGCTCAATCAAATTCTACCCAAAATCACTTCCGATGACTTTCTAAACAGCAAAGGTCTGGGCAATGAAATCGGCTTTTGGATTTTCGATTACCCGCCGGATCGGGAAATGTACATGCGGGACTTTCTGGCCCGAACAGTTCTAGCCAGTCTCAATAAAGCGCAGCCCCCTATTCGGGTGGGAGTGATAAATTTATTTGATTTTGTTATCCAATTGCTTGATGAGCGTAAATATCTCGATAAAGCTATTGAGATGCAGCGGACAAAAGGTGATAAAGCGGTCATGAACGCTTTGCGCCCGATGCTAAAAGAAGACAAATTGGCTCAAAAAGTTGTTTCTCTGATTGATCTTGATAACGTCGATGTGCTTATGCTTTGTGGTGTCGGCAGTGCTTATCCTCTGCTCAGAACCCACACCCTGCTTTCTGCGCTACATCCCTTAATGGGTAGCAAACCTTTACTGATGTTTTATCCCGGCCGTTATGATGGCTATTCACTACGCCTGTTTAACAAACTATCCGAAGACCATTATTATCGAGCTTTCAGGTTGGTTCCTGAAGCACAATAACCTAAGAGAATGACATGCAAATAAGGGAACTATTTATCAAGCCTATCGACCGTCCAATCAACGGCGTCATCAAGGCTGACCAACTAGATGCCGAGAGTATTTGGCAAGAATTGGAAGAGTATGTGGTTACCAAGCAGCTTACCGAATACTTTCGGAAGTTTTTCGATGCTTACCTGGCTGCCGCCGAACAACCCAAAGATTCCACCATTACCGCACGCGTGGGCGTCTGGGTTTCCGGATTTTTTGGATCAGGAAAATCACATTACATCAAAATACTGTCTTATCTATTGGAAAATAGAGAGGCAGTTGACCCCAAAACCGGTAACTATAAAAGAGCGGCCGATTTTTTTGACGAACACAAAATCAAAGACCCGCTGTTGTTGGCCGATATCCACAAGGCCATTAAAGGCACAGCCGATGTCATTTTGTTTAATATCGACGCCAAGGCCGATGCAAAGTCTGACCGAGATGCCATTGTTCAGGTGTTTCTGCGTGTATTTAACGAAAAGCAGGGGCTTTGTGGTGATGCACCTCACATTGCTGAAATGGAGCGTTACCTGATTGCCAAAGGCGCTTATGACACGTTTAAATCAATCTTCCAGACCCGAAACGGCAATACTTGGGAACAAGAGCGCGATGCCGTCGATTTTTTGCGTGATGAAGTGATTGCCTCGCTAGCCGAATCACTGAGCATGACGGAAGACTCTGCCGGTCGTTGGTTTGATAAAGCGCGTGATGATTACCGCATCAACATTGAAGGGCTGGCAAAACTGGTGCGTGATTATCTGGGCACCCAACCTGCCGACCATAGAATCATATTTTTGGCCGATGAGGTTGGGCAGTTTATCGGTGATAACACCCAGTTGATGCTGAGCTTGCAAACCATTGTTGAGCAGTTGGGCACACTGTGCCAAGGACGCGCTTGGGTCATTGTCACCAGCCAAGAAGATATTGATGCGGCCATTGGTGAAGTTAATAAAGCCAGAACTCAAGACTTTTCCAAAATTCAAGCCCGTTTTCATACCCGGTTATCCCTGGCCAGCTCCAATACTGACGAAGTTATTGGTGAGCGTTTGTTATCCAAAACCGAACAAGCCCATGTCGAGTTACGGGATATTTATGCCCAAAAAGGCGATGTCATTAACAACCAGCTGTCTTTTCTGGGCAATACTGTCAATCTGCGCGGATTTAAGGATGCGGCTGAATTCGTCGCCTATTACCCGTTTACCCCTTATCAATTCCAATTACTGCAAAAAATCTTTGAGTCGATTCGCAAAGTGGGAGCCACCGGTAAACATCTGTCGCGTGGCGAGCGTTCCCTTTTGGATGCTTTCCAATCTGCGGCTGTGCAAAATGCCAACAAGCCCGTTAATGCCTTGATACCGCTTTATGATTTTTATCCGTCCATCGACAGCTTTATTGATAGCGTCGCCAAAAGGTCCATAGATCAAGCCCCCTTTAATGAAGCCCTGGAACCTTTCGACACCCAGTTGCTCAAGGCCTTATTCTTAATCCGCTACATTAGCGAAACCATCAAGCCCACCATCGATAACATTGCAACACTCTGTATTGATGAGGTGGATGCCGATAAACTCAGTCTTAAACGCCGTATCCAGGAATCGCTGGCCAGACTGGAGCAACAACAATTAGTGAGTCGTAACGGTGATCTCTGGTTTTTTCTGACCAATGAAGAGCGTGATGTTGCCCGTGAACTGGGTCATGTAGAAATCTCGGCATCGGAAAGAACGCGTTTGCTGTCCGAGTTGATTTTTGAAGACATTCTTAGAGGTCAAAACAAAGTCCGGCATCGCGTCTCTAAAGGCGACTATGACTTTAACCGCCTACTCGATGGCGCTCCCTGGAAAACGGCTAACCATGCCTTAACCCTGGAAATTATCAGTCCCTTGGGTGATGACTATGACCGGATGCACGAGGCAACTTGTATTCTACGTAGCACCGAGTCAACAGGCCGAGCCATCATTCGCATGGCAGAAGGCACGCGGCTTTATGAAGAACTGACACTTTACCTGCAAATCGAAAAATACATTATCAGTCCTAAAGCCGACCAAGCGACGCCGTCATTAAAACGTATTCTGGCTGACCGTAAAGATGAAAACCGAGAGCGAAAATTGCGTTTGGTCGAACAGCTTGGCACACTCATGGCTACCGGTGATTTTTATGTGTTGGGGCAAAAGCCCGACATCAAAGCCGGACTGCATCCGACTACGCTGTTAGATGAGTTGGTCAATTATTTGATTGCCAATACCTACAGCAAACTGCCTTATCTTAAATATCAGACACCAGACCCCGTTGCTGAAATTAAAGCCGTTCTTTCCGGCGATGATATTAAGCCACTCCTGCAAAATACCCAAAACGAAGACCTTAACCCTTTGGCAGTCAATGAGCTGCGCCAATACCTGTTATTGGCCGCCTCGGAAAAGCGCGTATTACTGTCCGATATAATTGACCGTTTTACCGGCATTCCTTGGGGCTGGAAACCGGAATGGGAAATTGTACTGCTGGTTGCCAGACTTTATATGGCGGGCGAGATTAAATTAATGTTCGAGGGATCTGATATTGAACCCAAAGCAGCCATAGACCCGTTAACCAAATCCGTCCGTTTTAAACAGATTTCCATCCTCAAACGCAAATCAGCCGATAGTGTTTCGCTTAAACGCGCACGAGAGTTACACCGCGAACTTTTTGCCAAATTACCCAGGGAAGAGGAAGACGGTTTGGTCACCGATACCCGTGACAGCTTTACTGCCTGGCAAACTGAACTCAAAAACATCAGCCATGCTGCCGCCGGTAAATATCACCCCGGCAAAGCGGTTATAGAGCAAGCCATTATCCGTATCGGCAAGCAATTAGCCATTCGGGACAGTTATGAATTTATTGAAAACTTTCTTGCCAACAAAGACGATTGGCTTGATTTGAGTGATGATATTCACGATGTCATCAGTTTTTATAAAACCCAGATAACCCTCTGGCAACGCATGTTGGAGGCCATGACCGCCTTTAACGACAACCAAGAGGCCCTGCAACAGGATAGTAACGCCGCTAATGCGCTCAAGCAATTGACCTCCATTCGCGACAATCCTGCGCCCTATAGTCAAATCAACAGTATCGAGTCCTTATTAAACACGGTTGAAATCATCAACCAACAACTGGCCGCCGCTGAAAGAGAAATCGCGTTACTCGCCATTGCACAAAAACTGGCCGAAATTGAAACAGCGCTAAATCAGGTTCATGCGAATGATGACTTGCGCAATAAAGCCTTGCGACCCCTGCAACAACTTAAAATCAGTATTGCCGCACTTAGCAGTATTCCTCAAATTCGTTACCTGGCCGAGCGGGCGGGAACCCATTTAGATGCGGCAATGGATAGCATTGCGGCCGCGCAAAAACAGCCTGAACCCGGTATCAAAGAAACTGGCGCTGGAGTTACGGTTACGATACCGCAAAAACCCGTTAAAGTGATTCGTGCCCAAGAGTTAAGCAACAAAACTTATCTGGAGACAGAAGATGAAGTCGATGCCTACCTGACTAAATTAAGGAAGGCATTACTAACTGCCTTGCAAGAAGGTAAAAAAGCGCGGATTCAATGAAGATCATTATTAAGTTGCTCTTTACTCGACAATATTCAATAATTTGTTGAAGATTTCAACAATAATGGAGGTTACTATGTCTACCATGAATTTCAGCGTACCCGATGACGTTAAAAATGCGTTTAATGAAGCCTATAAAGGCCAAAACAAAAGTGCCGTCATTTCCGAATTGATGCGTGAAGCAGTTGAACGTGCGCAGCGTAAACAACGCAGTCACGATGCGATTGCAAATATACTGGAACGGCGTAAGCATGCGCCGGCTATTACCGAAGAAGAATTTAGTGCCGCGCGGGAAGAAGGCCGTCCATGATTTTGGTGGTCGATGCCAGTGTAGCAATTAAATGGTTCTTTCAGAACGGGGATAATGAAACTGATTGCGACTTGGCATTGATCATTTTGGAAAGTGTGGGCACGGGGCAAATCCAACTACTGCAACCGCCGCATTTTATTGCGGAAGTGGCCGCTGTACTTGCCCGCGAAAAGCCCGGTGAAGCCCAAGATGATCTATTTGATTTGTTGTGCGTCGAATGCCAGATCAGCCAAGGGCCAGAGATTTATACCACAGCAATCGATCTCTCCATTCGTTATCGGCATCATTTGTTCGATACACTTTACCACGCCATTGCCTTACACACCCCCGGATCAACATTCATCACTGCCGACGAAGCCTACTGGCGCAAAGTGCAAAACATGGGTCATATTGTGCGTTTACAGGATTTTGCTATATGAATAAAGCGCTGTATTTCACAAGTATAAAAAGATTAATTGGAGAAATTACCATGAACCCGGAAAGACTCGTTTTTAATGATACCACGGCATTCATCCCGGTACCGGTAGCGTTTCAGCATCGAAAAGTTGAAGTAATTCTTTGGCCATTGGATGAGAACACCGCGCCTGTTAAAGCGCCAATATCCACATGGACTGATTTTTTCAAACGATATAGTCGTCAGGTTGACGATGCAACGCCTTGTGCGAGGGATGAGCTGTATATCGAGCAATCAAATTTTAAAGGAGTTCCCCAATGAGCGCATACCGTCAAGTCTACGAAGATGCCCCGGAATTTATTCCTGTTCCTAAATCCATGCAGCATCATCGGCTTGAAGTGGTGCTATCGCCACTGGATGAAATATCGCCAACACAACTCGTTCGCAAGCGCACACCGCCGCCGCATTTTGCCGGGCGTGTCAAAGAACTGGGTGATGTCATGAACACACTTTCTGCCGAGGACTGGGGATTGTCGGAATGATTGTACTGGATACCCATATCTGGCACTGGTGGACAAATCAGATTCCCGGTCGACTATCGGCAACCGTTATTGAGTTGATTGAAAAAACTGACGATGTCGCAGTTTCCGCCATCTCTTGCTTTGAAATGGCCTGGTTGGTACGGCATGGGCGAATTGATCTGGGTTGCCATTTTGAACAATGGCTGGAAGACGTGGAAGCCGCGCAATGTGTTCGCTTTCTGCCAGTCACACCACGCATCGCAAGTTTGGCACCGGCACTGCCCGAACATCACAAAGATCCACAAGATCGTCTGATTATCGCCACTGCAATAATACATGACGCCCAATTGCTCAGTTTTGATACGGCATTTCCTGCCTATCAAGAACTCAAGGGCCGTTTAATCGACCGCAGCCTATAACAGGTTTTTACGCCATTTACCCTTAACCGATGAACAAAGCCAAACTCAAAGCCTACGCTCCACAAGCCCGTAAAGACTTTATTGCCGCCGTTACTGCGCGTGCCCAGCAAATCGGGCTCGCAGAAAAAAACGGCTCGCTGGCGGTTGCGTCTGCCGAGAAGAGTGGCGATTTTGTCATCATTGCCGGACAATCCTGGCCTGCCAAGATCAATCAGCAACGGGCCAACCTGATTACCCGTATTGAGAAAGAAGGCTTTACTCAAACCATGGAAGCGGTGGCCTATACCTGGTTTAACCGCTTTGCCGCTCTACGCTACATGGAAATTCACGATTACTTGAGTCACGGTTATCGGGCGCTGTCCAGCCGGGAAGGCGGTTTGCCGGAAATACTTAACGTGGCAGCAGAACTGGCGCAAAACGGCGGACTGCCTGGTCTTAATGCCCAACAGGTGATTGCTCTTAAACTGGCAGGCGACAAGGACGGCGAATTGTACCGCTTAACGCTGATTGCCCAATGCAACGCGCTGGCTAAGGTCATGCCTTTTCTGTTTGAACGCATCGACAATGAAACCGAACTGCTGCTGCCCGACAATTTATTACTGACCGATTCGGTTATTGCCAAGCTGGTTGCGGCCATTCCGGAAGAGGATTGGCAGGAAGTCGAAATCGTCGGCTGGCTTTATCAGTTTTATATCAGCGAGAAAAAAGATCAGGTCATCGGTAAGGTGGTTAAATCTGAAGACATTCCCGCTGCCACCCAGCTTTTTACACCCAACTGGATTGTAAAATACCTAGTGCAAAATAGCGTAGGGCGCTTATGGACGATGGCAAACCCGGCGTCTGATTTAAAAAATCAATGGGAATATTACATCGAACCTGCTGAGCAAACGCCCGAAGTACAAGCGCAGCTGGATGCGCTTATTGCCGCGCGAATCGCGGAAGACGAAAAACAAATTTGAAATGGAGTGATTGACTGTGCCTGAAATATGCCCGCAAAAGTGCGGGGTTTGGTTGAAGAATGGGCAGAGTTACATCAATCTGAATTGATGTCCATGTGGGATACCAAAGAATTTCATAAACTTAACCCTTTAGTTTAGGCAAAAATAATGATAGCAATTACAGAAGCGAACTACCAAAGTGGTTACCGAATTAAATTAAAGTTCAACACAGGTGAAGAAGGCGTGGTCGATTTGTCGGATCTTATCAAACGTTACGCTGTTGCAGCGCCTTTAAAAAACGTGAGCGAATTTCAACAGTTTTACCTTGATGAATGGCCTACATTGGCCTGGTCATGCGGGTTTGATGTCGCTCCTGAAACGCTTTATGAACGAGCCACAGGCAATAAAATTGCCTGGCTCGAATAATTACAAGTTTTGATAAACAAAAGAATTTCCGAATAGGAGAACATCATGCAAACACTAGAATTAGACGATAACACTTACGAAAATCTGGTGAAATATGCTGCGCAAGCAGGTAAAACGCCTTCTCAATGGCTACAAGAACTCATTACTCAATTTCAAAATAAATCACGTCCTGTTGGTTTGGCAAAAGATAAGGGTATTCCTCTGCCTGGCGCATTTTTTGAGCCATTACCTGATGAATTTTCAGAAAATGACAGTTTGTATAAAAACGACAAAGGCGAACCCGTTACCGTTGAAAATCAAAATTTTCCTGACCTTTCGGAATTTCGTAAAAGCCTGTCGTCTGAAAAAAAGCACGATGAAAGTTTGTTGATTTCAGATGCCTTTTTTGAATCACTCGAAAATATAAAACAACCGCGCACTTTGCTAGAACTGATTGGAAAAGGGAAAGGCTGCTTTAAAAATGCGCTTGAAATTGATGCTTTTATCCATGCGGAGCGTGATGCGTGGGAAAAATAAGGCAAGGTTTGCAAGGTAAAAAAGTGTATTTTGACGCGAACATTTTTATTTACACACTCGAAGGCATTGCGCCTTGGGATGTTGAATTGAAAGATGTGTTCTCTGGACTTTTGGCAGGTGAATTTTCAGCCGTTACCAGCAGTTTGAGTTTGGCAGAATGTTTAGTTTTACCGTTTAGACAAAATAAAATAGATTTGGTAAAAACTTATCGTGAAGCATTATTGCCAAGCTATTATCTTGATGTTGTGCCTATCAATGACAGAATTTTGCTTTCAACCGCTAAAACTCGCGCACAAATAAATCTAAAACTTCCTGATGCGATTCACGCAACAACTGCTTTAACGCAAAAATGCACCACCATTCTGACCAATGATACGGATTTTAGTCGTGTACCGAATATCGAATTGTTTTTATTGTCTGACTGGATTTCACCATGCTAAACCCGGAAACCATCACCGTCATTGATCCGGCCTGCGGTTCCGGGCATATTCTGGTAGAAGCTTATGATGTGTTAAAAGCGATTTATCTGGAACGCGGTTACCAGCTTCGCAGCATTCCCCGTCTGATTCTGGAAAAAAATCTCTACGGCTTGGACATCGACGACCGCGCCGCGCAACTGGCGGGCTTTGCCTTGTTGATGAAAGCCCGCGCCGATGACCGCCGGTTATTTGATGAGCTGCCCAAGATTAATGTGTATTCGCTTCAATCCAGCAAAAACCTGAACCTGCCACTGTTATGGCGACAGCTGGACTTAAACGGGCAAAGTAACATAGGCGTGACCAGTTCGCTGTTTGATGAGCCACAAACCGACTTGATTCAGGTTATTGACGACAGCAACTATCAACTCATCAAAAATACCCTGGCGTTGTTTCAGCAAGCACAAACGCTAGGTTCCTTGATACAAGTGCCCGTTGAACACACTGAGCCGTTAAAGGACTTATTGGCGCAATTGCAAGCCTTGACTACCGAGGGCGATAACTTTCAGACAATCGCTGCTACTACGTTAATCCCGTTTATTAGGCAAGCGGTCATTTTAGGGATGCAGTTTGATGCGGTGGTCGCTAATCCACCGTATATGGGCAATAAATATCTAACTCCTTTGTTAAAATCCTATTTAAAAGAAAATTACAAAGGCTTTGAAAAAGACCTGTTTTCAGCGTTCATGATTCGGGGTTTGTCACTAACAAATGAGTCTGGGCAACTTGGTTTTATGTCGCCGTTTGTTTGGATGTTTATTTCGTCTCATCAAGAATTGCGGATGCATTTTATTGACAATGCAACGCTGAGCAGTTTGATACAGCTTGAATACTCGGGGTTTGACGGTGCAACCGTTCCAATTTGTACTTTTACACTGGGCAAAGCTCATGTTCCAAATTACACAGGCAGTTACATCAAATTGTCGGATTTCAAAGGGCATGAGAATCAAGCCCCCAAAACATTAGAAGCCATTAAAAATCCTAATTGCGGTTGGTTTTACACCGCCAAACCCGATAATTTTAAGAAAATTTCAGGTAGTCCTGTGGCTTATTGGGTGAGTGAGAAATTCAGGGGAATTTTCACCAATAATCCGTCGATTGATGAAAAGTCGCCTCCAAAGACAGGAATATCAACAGGTAAAAATGGAAAATATATTTTGAGGTGGCATGAGGTTGATACTCAACTTTTTGGTATAAACCAAACAAAACGTAGTCAATATAAATATTACCCTCATAATAAAGGCGGTGATTTTAGGAAATGGTATGGAAATCAGACGGATGTTTTAAAGTATTCTGATATTGATATTGCTGAAATGCAATTAGAAGAAGGATTTAGGCATGATAACGCTAAACTTTATTTTTTACCTTCCTTATCATGGACGAAAATTACATCTGGTAATTTCAATGCGCGATGGTATCCAGAAGGATTTACTCTCAATAGTGCAAGTGTAGCTATTTATCCTGAAAACCCAGACTTAATGCTAGGCTATCTTAATTCTGTTGCTTTTTCTCATTTAACAAAAGCAGTTAGCCAAACTTTGAATTTTACGGTTGGTGAAATAGCAAAACTTCCCGTTTTAAATTTTTCATCTGACGTTCAATCTGGTTTAGTAATAAGGTTAATTGAAATATCAAAAACAGATTGGAATAATTACGAAACCTCATGGGATTTCACTGCGCTACCCTTGATTCGCCAAAAAAAAACTACCTTAAAAGCCGCTTTTGAGCCCGTAGGTTGGATGAGCGATAGCGTAACCCAACAAACCGAAGCGACCGATGTTGGGTTACGCGATAAAGCCGCTAACCCAACCTACGCATCAACCAACCTCGAACAATGCTTCAACCGGTGGCAAACGCAAAACCGCGCCGCCATCGTCGAAATGAAACGTCTGGAAGAAGAAAACAACCGCCTCTTCATCGAAGCCTACGGCCTACAAAATGAACTTTCCCCCGAAGTTCCCGAAGCGCAAATCACTCTCGCCCGCGCCGACCGCGAAAAAGACAGCCAACGGCTGATTTCCTACGCCATCGGTTGCATGATGGGGCGTTATAGCCTGGATGAACCGGGTTTAATCTACGCTCACGCTGGTAATGTCGGTTTTGAGCCCAACCGCTATAACACTTTCCTCGCCGATGTTGACGGCATTGTGCCGATTACTGGCGAACTCTGGTTTGAAGACGATGCCGCCAACCGACTCAACGAGTTTCTGCTGGCAATATGGGATGCCGAAACACTGGAAGAAAACAGGGCTTGGCTGGCGACAAGTTTAAGTCAAAAAGGCAATGAAACTTCACAGGAGACCATCCGCCGTTATATTGCCGGCAGCTTCTACAAAAATCACCTGCAAACCTACAAGAAACGCCCGATTTATTGGTTGTTCTCCAGCGGTAAACAAGGTGCCTTTCAGGCGTTGGTTTACCTGCACCGTTACAACGAAAGCACACTATCCCGAATGCGAGCCGAATACGTTGTGCCACTGACCGGAAAAATCCAGTCGCGTATCGACATGCTGAAAAAAGATGCAGACGCAGCGACTTCCAATGCTGCAAAAAGCAAACTGGGAAAAGACATCGACAAGCTCGGGAAAAAATACGTCGAACTACTCAGCTTTGACGAAAAGCTTCGACACTACGCCGACCTGCGCATCCAGCTAGACCTGGATGACGGCGTAAAAGTCAACTACGGCAAGTTTGGTGATTTGCTGGCGGAAGTGAAGGCGGTGACGGGTGGTAAAGATGAATAATTTTGATCGAAGAATAGGAAAATTAACATGCTTAAGTCGCTAGTTATCAAGAATTTCAGAACCTTGGCTGATTTCGAGGTCGCCAAATTGGGTCGTGTTAACCTGATCGTAGGCAAAAATAATTCCGGCAAAAGCTCGGTGCTGGAGGCGTTGAGGATTTATGCAGGAAATGGTCAGAGGGTGCTGCTGGAAACAATTTCGGCACAACACGGCGAAAAAGTTCGCTTCAGAAAAGACGTGCAAACCGAAGATGCAAGTGTGCCTTTTCAAGACTTTTTTACTGGTAGAGAATTTCCGACTGATAGTGAGAAAGCAATCCAAATTGGAAGCTTCGAAGACGGAAAAAACATCTTGCGTATTGAGCATGCGTTTATATCAGAGTCCGAAGAAACCATTACTAATGCAACAGGAGAGATCAGTACCCGCTTTCGGCGCCAAGTCCTATCAAAGCCTGAATTACAGGAGTTTTTGGGTGAAGTGACTCAAGCTTTGATAATTACTAAAGGCGGAAAATCATACCCTCCATTTTTACTGGATTCACTGGATTCACGATCTAAATTCCCTATTAATCCAATCATGTTCGCTAATGTTATTTCATGTAGTGTTATCCCGACCCAGTTTGTTTCACCAGATGAACTTGCTGACGAGTGGGACAAGATTGTTTTGACAGAATATGAAGATGTAGTGAAACAAGCTATGCGTATTATTGCGCCGGAGTTTGAGAATCTGACTTTTGTGCGTAATGAAGATGCGCCAAATCGTTTTCGGCGCAGCGCGATAGTTAAAATGTTAAATATTCCCAAGCCTGTGCCGTTGAACAGTCTGGGTGATGGTGTGTTACGTATATTGCAATTAGCACTGAAGATATTTTCCGCCAAAGGAGGATTTTTTCTGATTGACGAATTTGAAAACGGCCTGCATTACAGTGTTCAAGAAAAAATCTGGGCTCTATTGTTTGAAATGGCTGAAAAGTTGGACATCCAGGTATTTGCCACCACGCACAGTTGGGATTGCATCGAGAGTTTTTCCAAGGTTGCCATTGATCGTAAGGACATTGATGGTGTGTTGTTTCGTGTTGGCAAGAGTGTTCGGGATAGTGATCGTGGCCGGGTTATTGCCACGGTATTCGACGAAGAGGCGCTTTATAGCATCACCCAAAGTGACGTGGAGGTGCGGTAGTGGCCAATCAAGACCGTGTTCTATTGGTTGAAGGCGAAACTGACCAGGGTTTTCTTATTGAGGTGCTAAAAGCCCTGAATCTTCAAGTGGATGTAAAGGTTGCACCACCGAAAGAGTTGGGAGGTACTTATAACAGTAAACAAGGCGTGTTCAATTATTTACCAAACCTGCTTAAACAGTTGGCAGATGGAAGCCTCATCAACCTGGCAGTAGTAATTGATGCCGATACCGCTCCCGATGGAGGCTATCAACGCACTTACGATCTTGTGAATGCGATCGTCGAACCAATCGGCTATAGTCTTAAGGCGGATTCGATCAGCGGATTGATTTTTGAACACAATGACGGTTTGGCAGATTTCGGCTTATGGATTATGCCAGATAATACTCAGGAAGGTATGCTGGAAGATTGGTTAAAGGAATGTATCCATCACAATGAACAGGCTCTTTTTGTACATGCGCAGTCCGTAGTCGAAGAGCTACCTAAACCCCAAAAATTCAAATCGATCCATCGCAGTAAAGCGGAGGTCGCAACATGGCTGGCTTGGCAGAAGCAGCCTGGACATGGGCTTTATCGAGCGGTAACCGATCAGTTGCTGGATTCAAAAAAACCGCTTTATAGTCAAATGACTACTTGGTTAAAGCACATTTACGCATGAGCCTACAACGTATCACCGACTCGCTAAAGGACTTGTTTACCTCGCATCCCATTGTGTTTTGGCATGATTCTGAAGGCGAGTTTTTATCTACAATAGATAATCTGGTTTTGGATAACGTTTATGTTGTTCGTTTGGATGAAGCGCCCGCGCTACAAATTAAAATCGATGTTGAACGGCAGCCGGATCAGCATTGGTTATTTTATAGTACCCAACCAGAACCCGATCCTGACCAGGATTGGTTATTGGATATTCGGTTGCGGAGTAAACCCTTTAAAGCTGACTCGACGTCTATTTTACTGGATGATTTGGGGCTGGTTTCGCAAACTTTACGCGGGCATTTAAAAGAACGGGCCAAGTTTTTACGAGCCAAAGATCGGGTTGAACGCTTAAAACGGCTCGTGGTTGCCACGGATAGTGCCGACGACCTTGACCGGAAAATGTTGGCGGTTTTAACCCGTGCCGACCAGCCTGAACTGTTCTCCATTTTGCAACGCTTGTTTACCGCTTTGGTTAGCGACGGTGAAGTCAATCTCAATGTTCAGCCGAAAATATGGCAGGACATTATCGCCAATGACCTGGAAGATGCCTTTTGGCAGTTGGTAAAAATCCACTTGGGGTACGCTGAGGCTGAACCGGGTTTACGCGACTTGCTGTTCCGTATTCTGGTGACTGATTTTGCCCGTTCATTGCTGGGTGAGCCACTGGAATCACTCAAGCATTTTGTTCTGCCTGAGCGAAACCTTGCCGCCAATGCGTCGGTATTTGCTTCACGATGGCGGTCAGATTTGGCGCACTATGCCAGCTATAACCTGATTACAGGGGTAATAGGGCGTGACTTGGAGCTCAGTCAATTATTGGCCGGATTGTCTGCCGATGACCTGGCTGAGGTGATGACGTTTGAGGAAGTTGAACGCCGTATTATCAGTGATTTGAAAGACCGGATTCTGGGAAGTGCTGGAGCTGCCATGGATTCCGTGCTCACCCTGATTGCACGGCGTAGGGATGGTCATTGGGCAAACCAGATTCTGGCAAATGTTAATGATGTTAACCGGGCTTTGGCCGCCAGTTACGATGCACTGGAAGCGGCTATTTACTTTTTAATGCTAAAGGATAAGTATAAAGAGGGCTTTAGCTTTGCTTCCAGTGCAGCGGGCTACGCGTGCTATCGGGATGAGTTATTTCGTTTTGACCAGCTTTATCGGCATTTTAACCGGGCAACCGAGTATGTCGAGCCTATGGGTTGGGCGGTATTGCATGAATTAAAACAGCGTATTGAAGCAACTTATTCAGGCTGGTTTATCCCTCAGTTAAGTTCCGCTTGGGGCAAGGTTTTAGAGGGTGAAACAGGCTTGCTGTCATCTTGGCAGATACCCGGCATTAATAATCAGCAACACTTTTTTGATAATCGCGTCGTGCCTTTGTCTGATAAAGGTACTAAACGGGTATTTGTCATTATTTCTGATGCGCTTCGTTTTGAGGTGGCAGAAGAACTGGTTCAGGCCATCAACAGCAAGAGCCGGATTAAAGCCGTCCTATCAAGCCAGTTAGGGGTATTGCCCAGTTATACCGGCTTGGGCATGGCGTCGTTGTTACCCCATAAGACTTTAGCCTATAAAATAAACAGTAATCTGGATCTTATGGCTGATGGCAAATCCGTGTCTACAACGGAGCAACGCAGTGCTTATTTAGACACTTTTTCCGGTACTGCCATTAAAGCCGAAGATTTGTTGGCATTGGGCAAGGATAAAGGTAGAGAGTTCGTTCGTGACCGTCGACTCATCTATGTTTACCATGACCGCATCGATTTAATTGGCGATAAACAGTCTTCCGAGACCAAGACGTTTGAGGCGGCGGCGGATACCATTATTGAGCTTGCCCGGTTGGTGGGTTTTATCATCAATAGTCTGAACGGCTATAATGTCTTGGTGACTGCCGACCATGGCTTTATGTATCAGGAAGCCGCACTGGAAGAAGCCGACAAATCGGCACTGACTGAAAAACCTGAAGGCACGTTGCTGGCAAAAAAGCGCTATTTATTGGGGCAAAATCTTGGTAGCAACGATAAGGCCTGGTCTGGAAATACCGGTTTAACAGCCGGAACAGAACCGGAAGGCAGTCTTGATTTTTGGATACCCAAAGGTGCCCGCCGGTTTCATTTTACCGGCGGCGCACGCTTTGTCCACGGCAGTGCCATGCCCCAGGAGATTATTGTCCCCGTTATTACTATCCATTCTACAGAATCGGAGTTGGCTAAAACCAAGGTAGTCAGTATCAGTTTGTTGGGCGCGTCCAATAAGGTCGTCACCAACACCCAGCGTTTTGAGTTTATTCAAAACGAGGCAGTTTCTGAACGAATATTGCCACGCTCACTGGTGGTCTCTTTACGCAATGGTGACCAGTCTATCAGTGATGGGCAAACCATTACCTTTGACAGTAGCTCGCAACTGCTTGAAGAACGTAAACGTTCCGTGTTGCTGACGGTGTTGTCGGGGTCTTATGACCGCAACAAAGATTATTATCTGGTTGTCCGAGATGCAACAACCCAAGTGGAAATATTACGAGTGCCATTAAAGATTGATCTGGCATTCAGTAACGATTTTTAGGAATGATGATGAACGACACCGCAAACGCAACCGTTAAGGACACAAGCCTGGATACTTTGTTAAACCAAAGTTTCGCGGGTAAGGTGGTTCGCAAGGATTTGACCAAGCTGATTAAGGAAGGGGCCAATGTCCCGGTTTATGTGCTGGAATACTTGCTTGGTATGTATTGTGCCAGTGACGACGAAGAGACTATTCAGGCAGGCTTGATTAGCGTCAAACGTATTTTGGCAGAGAACTATGTACGCCCCGATGAAGCCGAGAAGATTAAGTCAAAAGTAAGGGAAAGTGGCAGTTACAAGGTGATTGATAAAGTTACCGTCAAGCTCAATGAGCGGCGTGATGTTTATGAAGCCATTTTGTCCAATCTGGGTGTTAAAGGCGTTGAAATTTCTGACCGTAATGTTAAAGATTATGAAAAATTGTTGGCTGGCGGTATCTGGTGCATTATCACTTTGCATTATGTTTTTGAAGAAGGACAGGCGGGATCGCCCTTTCAAATTACCGAATTAAAGCCCATTCAAATGCCCAATATGGATATGGAGGCTTTGTTTGAAGGGCGTAAGGCTTTTGATGCGGGGCAATGGCTGGATGTATTGCTACGCTCCACCGGTATGGAACCCACGCATTTTACTGAACGGGCAAAATGGCATTTGCTGGCACGGATGATTCCGTTCGTTGAGAATAATTATAACGTCTGCGAGTTGGGGCCGAGAGGTACAGGGAAAAGCCATATTTACAAGGAAGTTAGTCCCAACAGTATTTTGATTTCCGGTGGTCAAACTACGGTCGCCAATCTTTTTTATAATCTGGCCAGACAATCGATAGGTCTGGTCGGTTTATGGGATGTCGTCGCTTTT
>SESG01018263.1_pt1 | contig 17795 bp, 12 predicted proteins | sample 3171421 | NCBI WGS metagenome assembly SESG01 (sample SAMN10866946, study PRJNA518727) | freshwater metagenome | biome: subpolar coniferous forest; feature: holomictic lake; material: water; isolation source: holomictic Lake 227, 6 m and 8 m depth | place: Canada: near Kenora, Ontario | collected... | reverse complement strand
CCTGTGGGACGCCAGTGATTAAGCTTATGAGAATGAAGATTGCGAGAATGAAAAAAGGCTACTCGCCGAGGGATCGCAAGTAACGTTCCGCCTCCAGGGCCGCCATGCAGCCCGAACCGGCCGCAGTCACCGCCTGACGATAGGCAGAATCCTGTACATCTCCACAGGCGAAAACCCCCGGCACCTTCGTACGTGTATTATTCGTAACGATGTAGCCGTGCGCATCCATTTCGATCTGGCCTGCGAATGGCTTGGAATTGGGTTCGTGGCCTATGGCTACAAATACCGCACTAACCGTATGCACGGTGGTTTGACCGGTTTTAAGATCGCGCAAGCGTAGTCCGGTAACTTCATTTTTGGCCACGTCCAGCACCTCTTCGACGAGGCTGTTCCAGGCAATTTTGATCTTAGGGTGCTGTTGAACCCGCGCGGACATGATTGCGGAAGCGCGAAAGGCGTCGCGCCGGTGTACAACCAGCACCTGCGAAGCGAAGCGTGTCAGGAACAAGGCCTCTTCCATGGCCGTATCGCCACCGCCAAGCACGGCCACAGGAAGGTTCCGGTACAGCGCACCATCGCAGGTCGCACAGGCCGAGACGCCGCGCCCGATCAGCGCCTGCTCGGAAGGCAGACCCAGGTAGCGGGCGCTGGCACCGCTGGCCACAATCACCGTGCGCCCCTCGAAAATGCGCCCGTCATCACCGATAAGGCGCAAGGTCGAGCCGGTAAAATCGGCGCGTTCAATCAATGCGCTCTCGAAGCGCGCACCGAAACGCCCGGCCTGTTGCTGCATCCGCAGCATCAGATCGGGGCCTGACACAGCTTCCGGAAAACCCGGAAAGTTTTCTATATCCGTGGTGGTCATCAATTGTCCGCCGGGCTGCAAGCCTTCAAAGAGCAGCGGCTGCAAGCCTGCGCGGGCGGTGTAAATAGCGGCGGTGTATCCAGCCGGGCCGGCACCTACGATTAAGATTTTTTCCATGTTGGCTCTCTTTTGTCTCTTAGATGGTCACTCGTGTAGGGTGGTCAAGGGTGGTCTGAGTTGGGATCCGAGTTCAAACAATTCAGACTTTGGGAAACGCAGACTCTCCTCATGTACCGCCAGATGCAAACGCCGCAGTTCCTGATACACCCTCAGATCTCGAAACGAGTTCAGTTTCTTTCACCCTCCACCTTCCCTCACTTCCCCATCCTACAGCATCGTCACTTCCTGTGCCGCCCGCGTCAGCGAATAAAAACCCATTTGGTTATAGAACGGGACAACCGCATCAAAAGATTCGGCCTGCCGGGCCAGCACTTCCCAGGCGGGAACACAATCGAGCGTCGCATCAAGCCGCACAAGCCCGAGGTTGCGTATCAACTCCTCGCCATGGCTGCGCAAGGATTCACGTACATTTTCAGGCCGGACTTCATTCAAACACTCAAGAATTTTCGTTAATGAACCGAACTGGCCCAGTAATTTAGCTGCTGTCTTGCTGCCGATTCCCGGCACACCAGGAATACCGTCCACGCTGTCTCCTGCCATTGCCAGCCAATCCACCACTTGTTCTGGGCGTACACCCAAACGCGCCATAACCTCAGCCGGGCCGCAGCGCAGGCCGCCTTTAACCGGAGGTATCGCTGCGACTTTATCCGAGACCAGCTGCAGCAAATCCTTATCGCTAGTAGCAATCAGGATTTCGTCGGACTGCTCCGCGCACTGCGACACCAAACTTGCCAGCACATCATCCGCTTCCTGTCCCGGCAAACGAATACGGCAAATTCTGGCGCGCTCGAGATATTCGTCCAGCATAGGTAATTGTGCACGCAATCCATCCGGCATCGGCGGCCGCTGCGCTTTGTAACCCGTCCAGAGTGAACGGCGCCATTCCGGAACACCACCATCCAGGGCAACAGCCCAGTGAGTGGGCTGCCAAGCGGCGCCAAGCGCCTGCAGCATACGGATAAAACCGTACACGGCGTTGGTTGGCTGTCCAGAAGGCGAACAAAGCGCTGGAATCGCGTGGAAACAACGATATGCAACGCCGGTCCCGTCAACTAGCAAAAGGCGACGCATAACACTAACCACGGATTCTGCGCATCGCGCTTTAGTTACGGGGCAACGGTCACCGGGATGACCGGTGCTACGGCAACCGGGACTGACGAAACAGCTTCGCCCTGCACGGCACGGTCGCGCGTTGCGCGTCCCGCCGGGTCCACGACATTGGCGGTCACAAAGATCAGCAGATTACGCTTTGCGCTATGTTCACCCTTGCTTCGAAACAGCGCGCCCAACAGCGGGATATCACCGAGCAGCGGAATCTGGTCGTTGTATTTTTCGACGACCTCAACGATCAGACCGCCCATAACCACCGTCGCTCCATCGTAGATCGAAATTTGCGTCGTGATTGACCGTGTATGAAAAAACGGCTGCGGCATGTTCACCTGATAGCTGCCCCCGAGGCCGTCCGGGATCGTGGCTCCGTACTGGTACCACGTCGGCTCACGAATAACCTGCGGCGTCATCGTCAAGTTGATCACGTTGCCATCCGCGCTCAGCTCCGGCATCACTTGCAGGATCACACCGACCTCGCGCGTTACGAAATTTGCAGGGATCGCCACCAGGGGTTGGGGCAGGGAGGCTGCTCCACCAATAGTGGTCGAAGCCGCCTGCGGCGGCGTGGTCATGGTGAACTCGGTCGGATAGATGTACTCCGTAACTACGCGGATGGAGGCCTCGGTGCCAACGCGGGAGGTGACCTTCGGCGCCGACAGCAGATCGGCATTGCCGTTCTGTTCAAGCGCGTGAACAATCACACCGAGCTCGGGATTCGTCAAAATGCTCGAGACGGACAGCAATCCGCCCAGCGCACCAGCACCACCAGCTTTCGCAACCACGCCGCCGCCCTGCGCCGCGTCCGTGCCCCAGAAGTTCAGTCCCTTGGTGAAGCCACCGCTGCCGCTGTTGGCATCTATCTGAATGCGCTGCCTGCCACCAAGCAACGTGCCGGAATTCTTGTTCTGCAAAATCTGCCAGCTGCTGTTGAGCAACCATTCCAGCCCAAGCTCCATCAGGTCGGTTTCATTGACCTCGACAAAGCGGGCTTCGATTTCAATCTGCTGAATCTTCTGCAACGCCTTGTTGAGGCCATCCAGAATCTCTTCGAACTTGATCAGATTTTGCGTCGTATTCGCAACAATCAACTTGCCAATAGCCTGATTGTACGTAATGGATGCAGCCTTCGGAAACAGCACTCCCATTTTCTCAAAATAGTCACGCAGGTCTGGAATGGCCGACTTCATGTCAACGTTATCAATTCTCTCGATCTCACGTCCGCCCGCGTTTGCCCTGGCAGGAGCCGCCGCCGCCGCATCCTTAACACGGCCGACAAAATCCGGCTCCACCGGGTACATGCGGGTGACGATTTCGGCCGGATCATAGTCGGAAGGCACTATCATCACCACGTTGCCATCCACCAAATACTTGAGCCCGGAGACCGAAGTGATAATCTTAAGCGCTTCCACCAGATTGATGTAGCGCGCCTGGAAAGTAATTTCGTATGCGTTACGCCCGCCACCACCTGCTGCGGCGCCACCTGCCGCAGGGGCAAATGGATCGGCAGCCGCCGCTGCTGGTGCTGCGGAAGCCCCCGCCTGACCGGGGTTCAGGTTGAGAATTATGTTGACGCCCTTTTGCGTCGGATCGGTAGTTTCCTTGTCCCCTTCGCGGCTGGCCTTGTTGAGGAAATCCACGACGTCATGCACATTCGCCTGACGGAATTCGATCTCCGGAATAATGATCTTCCGCATCTTATCCAGAATTGGCTGCGAATTTACAATCCTGGCGTGCTCCACCTGCTTTGGAGGTTCAACAATCTTGTAGACCGGCGGATTCCACTTGGCGCGTACATCCGCGCTCATTCCAGCCACAATCGCATTACGTTCAAGCGTGTTTTTAGCGTAGCGCCGCTCGTTGACATCCTTCAAGATGCGAATTGCCTCACGATTGCCGGGTTCTAAGGCAAGCACAGACTCCAACGCAACCTTGGCTTGCGCGTAGTCCCGCACTGCCAGAAAACTAGCGGCCGTCTGCATCAATTCATTGACCCGGCCCTGCGGCGGGGCGGCGATTTTGGCGGGCGTGTTAACGGTGCCAGGCGGAGTAACGCCGCCGCCGCGCACTTGTTGTCCATCCTGAATGCGCGTCATCAATTTACGCAGCGGCTTGCTGTCCGGGGTGACCGTCAAGGCCTGCTGGGACAGCTCTAAAGCTTCCGGCAGCTTACCCTGCTTGTAGAGCAAACGCGCCTGCTCGTATACGGCTTCCGCAGCACGCTCGGTGGCACGCGTTCGCAGTCCACGATTTTCCTTGCTGACCGGCAGCTTGCCAAGCGCATCGCGATAAAGCTGGCTGGCGTGCATGTAATTCTCTGCTTGATACGCATTATCAGCAGCATCTAAAAGCTTTCGCCCTTCGATGGTACTGGCCTCGCGTCTCACTTTTTCCTGCTGGGCAATGGCCGCACCGGCCTTGATCTGAGCTGGATTTCCAAGTGATTCTTCAGCAGCCTTGAGCTCTTCCAAAGGCGACACCTTAGACGCACCGGCCACGGCCGGCTTGGCCACAGGCGCAACCGGATCCGCTACCGGCTTGGCAGCTTCCGTCAAAGCGGCCATTGCTTCAGCGGGCTTACTCTCAGCAGCAGGCACCACAGCAGCTTCAGCCACGGCGGCGGGAACAACGGCGGGCTCCGCCACAGCGGCCACTTCAGCCGGTTTGGCAGCTTCCGTCAAAACAGCCATTGCTTCAGCGGGCTTACTCTCAGCAGCAGGCACCACGGCAGCTTCAGCTACGGCGGCGGCAGGAACAACGGCGGGCTCCGCCACAGCGGCCACTTCCGCCGGTTTGGCAGCTTCCGTCAAATCAGCCATTGCTTCAGCGGGCTTACTCTCAGCAGCAGGCACCACAGCAGCTTCAGCTACGGCGGCGGCAGGAACAACAGTTTCCGGCTGTTTGACCGCTGCAGGGCTTACCGCAGGCTCATTCAAAACCGGAGCAGTTGGCGGGTTTGGCTCATCTTGCGCAACACCTGCGCTTGTGATAATCCAACTCCCCAAGACGGCAAAAACGACAAACATTCCTCTTTTCACAAGGCATACTCCTTAAGCCAAATCATAAAGGCGCACCGCTGCCGCTTTTCATTCGCTATTCGCCCCAGGGACCATTTTTCCGTTATCCACGGAACGATCCTGCTCCGCCGGGCGACTTATCCACACATCCTTACTGGACGTGGGATCATGTATTAGTACGCGACCACCGTTACTGTCAACCTCTTTCACCTCATAAACATCGTCCCGAATGGTTATTTTTGAAGGTACACCAACCTTATAAACGTGGCCGTCCACGACAAAAAGCAATTCGAGCTCGTATTCATTATGAGGCACGGGTTCGTCTCTGATGAGGGGTATTCGCTTATCGCCGCGCTGTATGGTTAGCGTCGGCTTGCCTTTAGCCCCCTGCTCGTCGAAAGATACAAGCTTAAATCCTTCAACATCCTCACCCAAACGCTTCCAATACGTCCGTCCCCCGTTGCGAAGATTGATTTGGAACAGAAGTTGTTCAACGCCGATCTTGTTGACCCCCCGGAAGACCAGATTGAACGGCTTGGGCGTGATGGCCTGCACCACCAGCTTGCCAACCCATGCGGGATGACTCTTCAAACTGGTTGGATCGGTGCCGGCCTTGCACTCCTCCAGATTTGAGAAGCCATCATGGTCTGGATCGCCTTTAGCGTCGTCGGGATCCAGCGCATTGAGATGGAAGCGTTTTTCCCACTCGTCGGGCATGCCGTCGTGATCGCTGTCCTTGTCAATGCTAGGCACATCATTTGGCTGCCCGGCCTGACAATAAGGACACTTGATCGCCTGCAGCGGAATCGGGCGTTCGCAATTAATGCACCGGATGCGCGGTTCAGGCGCGAACATGCGATTGGACCAGACTCCGACCTGATCTGGCGTTTGTAATGCAGCCAGAATCTTTTCAAAGGGCGTTTTTTCCACCGGCGTAACATCCGGGTGGCTGGCCTTCAACGCATCCATTTGGCGCGAGTCATCGGCCTGCCTGAAGCGCAGTGACTGGGCCATCGTTCCCAGCACGAACAACGCGGCCACAAGCACGCCCAATGCGAGTACGGCAATCAGGCGGTCGAAAGAATTCCGGATCCATTCGAATAAACTGGACGCCATCTCAACCTCCCGGTGCTTTCTTGCCTTTTGGCACAGCGACCGCTGTCGCCGCGGCCTTACGGAACTGATACACGTCCACATTCATGCGAACCGTCAGCAAAGTATCCAGCCCCGCCAGCATACGTTGCCCGGCAGGCTCTGCGCCAACTGCGGCGACAGGTGGCGACAAAGGCTGACGACCGGCCACAGCGGCATCAGCGCGCCCCGGCTGATTAACCGCAACCGCGAGCACATGCGGGTCGCCTTGTACTTCAACTCGCGTCACCGCCGCAAACGTATTGCAGCGCGCCAGACGGTCCAGAACATCTATCAGCGCTGCTTCCTTGGCCGTAAACTCCACCGTAAAGCGCCAGACCCCGTAGAGCTCTTTATCTTGAATCTGGCCGGCATCGGAGTTGCTCACATTAGCGACCGTGGCCACCTCCGTAGCACGCCGCCGCACGCCGCGTGCAGCCGTCTTTGCCGCATCCGCATTCGCATCTTCACCGTTCAGTGACTGTTCGAACTCCTCGCGCCCGATACCGCGCAGAGCCGTAATCCGCGCCGCATAAAATTCGTTGCACAAAGCTTCGACAATCAGCAGTTGCTGGGTCAGCCGCCGCACATCCGGATGTGCGGGCGGGTTGCCGGCCATATGCCGGCCAAACCCGAATGCAAAATCGCTTTTCGGCACCAGCATCACGCCATTCGCGGCGGCCAGACGCTCCAAACGGCGGCGCGTCTCGTGAAACTGGCTGATGAACCGCTCAGGGGACTGCTCTTCAGGTTCCGCCTGACCCTGGCTCATCGCCTCCAACAGGTGCACCAACTCCCCTTCCAATTCCTGCAAATTTTTCCGCTCGCCGATCAGATTGCGCGCCGAAGGAAACGGATCCTTTCCATACAATCCGCGCAGTTCCAGATCGCGTTCGTGCAGCTGTACCTGAGCCCGCCAATACCGCGTCAGGCCAAGAAAGAGCATGACTCCAGCACCCGCCATAACCAAAAGTCCGATCACACCGCCAGTGACCACTAAAATTCGTCTGCGCGACGCCATAATATTTCTCCCCGGTCAGCGTAGCGCCGCGTCTGCCGCGCCACCTGTCAAGGGGTTACGCAACCCCGCCTCAATGACAAATTCGGTCGCATAGTCTGTCCCCAGCACAGGCTTGATGCGCTTAAGCTTGATCCGGTCGGGATTGTCGCTAAGCGTCCCCTTGCTGCGCATCGCCGCAATAAACTTTTCGCTGATCACGTCATCCTTGACCTTATCGCGAAACGCCATGCCGCTGATCTCGATTGCATCGTAGGTCCCCGCCCCGCTGCCCAGAGTCACAGGACGGAGCCCGGTCAACCACATTCCGTCCACCATGCAACTATGCACTTCACTGAAAATATGCAGCCAGATCGTGCGCGTCTCGCGAGGCGCGTTCAACTCACGAACTTTCTTCAACACAGCCAGCTTATCCGCTTCGATCTTCATCATGCTGCGATTCGGATTCTCCAAAGATTGCAAGCGCGTCTGCAAGCGCGCGAGCCGGTCCTCGTGCAACGCCTGCATACGCAGCACAAAAATAGCCCCCGCCAGCAGAACCGCCACAACGGACGCCAGGGCAATCGCGTAAAATGGCACACGCCTCCGCAACGACCGCTTACGCGCTGCCGCAGGTGGTATGAGATCAATTTCAACCGGGCAAACCACCGCACTCCGCAACGCTACCCCCACAACTTCTCCCAGCGAATGCCGTTGCTTGGAAATGCGTTCGTCCGAGATTGAACCGCTCACCGCCACATTGCGGAAGGGATTGATGTAGTCCACCTCGGTTTTGAGTTTATCCCTAAGGAAGGTAGCCGTGTTCCGGATTTGCGCCGTTCCACCCGCCAGCAGCACCATCGCCGGTGCGCTGCCGCCTTGCTGGCTGCGGTAGAAGTTGATCGTCCGATTGATCTCGGCGTGCATCCGCGTCATGACATTGCGCACAATTTTGGATGTGCGGTCAGCCACCCCGACGTCGGGCCCCTCATAGGCGCCGCCCAGGCCTACAAAGGCATGCGACAGCTTAAGCTGCTCGGCATCGTCAAAGGAAAGCTCGAACTCCTTCATGAGCTCTTTGGTGATGGCAATGCCCGCCACCGGAATGCTACGGCTGAAAATCCTGCCGCCCTCCACAAAAACTACATTCGTAGCCCGCGCCCCCATATCCAGCACCATGGTGCAACCATTCAGGCCACCGTAGTTGTAACGCACGACATTGTAGAGCGCCATTGGCGAAACATCCACCCGCTCGGTCTCCAAACCGGCGGCTTCGATGCAGGTCGTGAGATTTTCGACAATGTCTGTCTTCACCGCCACCAGCATGACGCTCAGATCACCAGAGCCCTCCTGTCCGATGAGCTGATAGTCCCAGACCACCTCATCCATCGGGAATGGCACATTCTGCTGGGCTTCGTAGCGCACCATCTGGCCGACCTTATCCGGCGTGGTCGGAGGCAGCTTGACGTAGCGCGGGAATACCACCTGACCGGCGATGGAGACGGCCACCGGCCCGGGCCTGATACCACTTTCGCGCAAAAGGTCGCGCAAGGTAGAGACAATATAGGCGGACGAATCAGCTGTGCTGTCGGGATCCACCCCCAGCGGGGCAATTCCGTAACGGAGCAGCTCCAGGCCACCGCTCCGTAACATCCCGAATTCGGCCAGCACCAGATTGCTGGCCCCGATGTTCAGCGACAGAATGCGTTTTGATGCGAACATATCAAATCTTTATTTGACGTACTCGTAATCGTCCACCGCCAACATCGCAAACGGTGTATCGGATTTTTTGAGCAAATACCCTTCGCGAACGGTCAGCTTGTCGTTTTCCCACCACTTGGCCGGAAGCTTCTTCCCGCCTGCCGGTTTGGAATCGCCAAGCACATCCACCACCTCGCCCTTGACACGCAGTTCCACGGCCACGCCCACAACGTCGCCGTAGCGCAAAAGTGCCGCAGGCCGCACAAACATGGCGCTCTGCCGGTTACGTCCGGGCCCCACATCAAAAAGTTGCTGGCTGTTTTTCAACAGCGAATACTCGTCGCGCATCCGGTTGTGTAGCAACACGTAAAATTGCACGCCCAGATCGTCTATCCAAACGTCCTTGTCGGACAGGGTGTCAAACAGCACGGAAACCTGAGCCCAGTCCTTCGCGGGAAGCTTGGCCACCAGCCCCGAGGCGTTGTACTGCGGCGTCTTCACCAGGGCGTTGCGTCCCAACCCCGTGACTTCCCGGACCCGCACGCTGCTTCTGCGTCCCGCCGCCGCGGCTTCACCTGCCACTCCCGCCGCTTGCTGTGCCAAGGCCTCGCCACCAACCAAACACACCGCCAAGCCAATCCACGCCAACTGCCGGTTGACAATCATTTTACCAATCCTTCCGTGCGTCGTGGTTATTCATTCGCGTAACCATTGGAGTATAGACAACCACCATGCCATGTCGCAACGGAAATCCGCACAGTGCTAACTGTTGCCCGTCACTACGACAAGGCCCGGATCGTACCCCTCGGGTGGCTCGAATCCCAGCAGGCAGAGGCAAGTCGCGGCCAGACTGCTGATGCCCAGCCCCGTCCTCTCCGTAAGCCGCACCCCGGCCGTGCCTGCGGGGTCGTACACCACTGCCGGCACGGGATTCAGCGAATGACTGGTCTTGACCTTGATCCGCCCGGTCGCTGCATCGCACTTGACCTTGCCGCTGCGTTTCTCGTGTTCGTACATGTCGTCGGCATTGCCGTGATCGGCCGATAACACCAGAATGCCGCCCGTCTCGCGCAGCACCGGCAGCAACCGGCCCAGACACAGGTCCACCATCTCCACGGCAATCTGCGTTGCCTGATAGTTGCCAGTGTGGCCAACCATGTCCCCGTTGGGATAATTCAGACGGATGAACTTATGGACCCCGCCGCGGATCGCCTCAATCACCCGGTCGGTGATCTCCGCAGCTTTCATACAGGGCCGCTGATCAAAGGGCACGAGGTCGGATTTGATTTCGACGTAATCTTCCAGGCCCTTGTCGAACTTTCCGGAGCGGTTGCCGTTGAAAAAGTATGTGACGTGCCCGAATTTCTGCGTTTCGCTGATTGCCAGCTGGCGCACGCCGGCGTGCGCCAGATATTCGCCCATGGTGCGGTCTATCGCCGGCGGATCCACCAGAAACGCCTTGGGAATCTGCAGGTCGCCGTCATAACGCATCATCCCGACGTAGCGGACTTGCGGCCGCGCACCGCGGTCGAATTCCGGCATCGCTTCGTCCTCAAAGGCCCGGCTGATTTCAATCGCGCGGTCACCGCGAAAGTTGAAGAACACCACGCTGTCGCCGTCGCGGATCGGCCCCACGGGTTGCCCGTGGTCGGCAATTACAAAACCCGGCAGGTCCTGATCAATCACGCCCGGGCTGGCCTGACGCGCGGCCTCGATGGCGGCCCGCGCCGAAGGAAACTGCGGGCCCTGACCCAGCACATGGATTTGCCAGCCGCGCTGCACCATCGCCCAGTCGGCATTGTAACGGTCCATCGTAATCGCCATGCGCCCGCCGCCCGAAGCAATCCGGTAATCGCTCCGGCCACCGGCGTTCAGCGATGCCAGAAAGGCTTCGAAAGGTTCCACATAATCCAGCGCCGAAGTCTCGCTCACGTCGCGGCCATCGAGCAGAATATGAATGCGTGCGCGCCGCACGCCTTGCTTATGAGCCTGAGCCAGCATGGCCTTGAGGTGGTCAATATGGCTGTGAACGTTGCCGTCGGAAAGCAGCCCCATGAAGTGCAAGGTGGCGTCGCTCTCAACGCAGGGCTCCGTCAGCGAACGCCATGCGGGGCCGCGAAAAATCTCGCCGCTGGCAATTGAAGCGTTGACCAGCATGGCGCCCTGTTCATACACCCGTCCGCAACCGATGGCATTGTGGCCAACCTCGCTGTTGCCCATATCTTCGTCGCTCGGCAACCCGACAGCCTTTCCGTGAGCCTTCAGCTCGCTGTAAAGGGCGTGCTCACGCAACCATTCAAAATTCGGCTTGAGAGCGGAGCGCACCGCGTCGCCCTCAGCGTAGGCCCCGACGCCGACGCCATCCATGATCACCAGCACCACCGGCCCCCGGGGGCCGGGAAAGTTCGTTCGCTTTAATGTTTCCATTTTTTACTCTTTTTCTGACCTGATTAATATGGCTGGCCTCATTGCCAATGCGGTCACTCGGCTCCCTGCTGTCAACACGCTCACGCCGGTTTCGTGCCTTTGCACTCCGGGACGATGGAACAACACAACGCTCCAGAAAACGCCCGGCGCAACAGCGACGCCTTAACTCAGTGTTTAAAACACCTCTGTCCTGTGAACACCATGGTGGCGCCGAATTCGTTGCAGGCCTGGATGGTCTCAAAATCCCTATCCGAACCGCCGGGCTGGATGATCGCCGCGACACCTTCGCGCAAGCCCACCTCGGCGCCGTCGCGGAAGGGGAAAAATCCGTCCGAGACCATGCTCGTGCCGATCAGTCCGCCCTTGCGCCGCGCCACTTCGGCGTCAATTTCCGCCTTGAATCCAGCATCGGCTGCCGCGAGATTGTTGTAAGCCACCTGCCGCTGTTCCCAGCACAGGCGATCGGCCAGCTTGCGATAAGCTTTGTCGCGGGCGATTTCGGCCACCCCGACGCGATCCTGCTCGCCTGTGCCAATTCCAACTGTCACCCCGTCCTTCACAAACAGCACGGAGTTGCTGGTCACGCCGCATTCGATCAGCCATCCGAACAGCAGATCGGCGAGCTCCGCGTCGCTGGGTGCGCGGGTCACGCGATATTCTTGACCCTTATATTGCGCCACCGCTGGCAGCAGATCCCCGCGGCCGAGCGTGACCGGCACGAAGGAGGTCTGCACGATCAATCCGCCGTCCACCAGCGCCTTGAAGTCCGGCGTGACTGCGCCGGCAAAATCCCTCAGGCGCGCCATGTTGGCGATGCGCATCACCCGCAGATTTTTCTTGCGGGCAAAAATGTCCATCACACCGGGGGCAAACTCCGGCGCCACCACCACCTCGGCGTACTGCGCCGCAATCTGCGTGGCCGTCTCGCAATCAACTTCGCGGTTGAGCGCAATCGCGCCGCCAAAGGCCGCCAGGCGATCGGCCATGTAGGCAGCGTGGTAAGCCCCGGCCAATACCGGGCGACGGGCGATACCGCAGGGGTTGTTGTGTTTGACGATCACCGCGCAGGGTTCTTCCGGCAGGTAGCGCAGAATGTTCAGCGCGTTGTCGGCGTCGGTGATATTGATCTTGCCGGGGTGCTTGCCGGACTGCAGCAATTCAATATCTGAGGCCAGATAGCGACCGGGCTGGATGGTCTGAACCTCGCCCAGCGTCAGATTGCCGCCCGTCAAACGGTAAAGCGCCGCCTGCTGCCCCGGGTTTTCGCCGTAGCGCAGACCAGTTCGCACGCCGTCAATGGTCCATGCGACCTTTTCGTAGGACAGCGTCTGGCCAGGATTGGATTCATCGAAAAAGCGGATTTCCATCCGCCCTGGAAAATGATCTTCCATGATTGTTCGATAAGCGTTCTTCAAGTCGGTTTTGCTCATGGCTGGCGCGCCTCCCTCAGGGTTAAAACGGCAGAATACCGCAAGCCGTCGCATCACTCAAGCCGGCACAGTTCCCCAAATTCTTGCGTCTCTATCCCATTTCTGTCACCATCTTGCCATGTTACCCGATGATTTAGACGCTCAATTGGTGAAAGCCAGCGCGCAAGCGCTCCGGTATACGCCGGGCAAACTGGCCTGCTTTTCGGAATGGTCGAAGCAGGTGCAGGCCCGGCTTCGCGAATTGTTGCGGGCCGATCTCTGGCCAACTTCCGCCCTGAAAATCAGCGTCCTCAGCAGGGAAGACGGGGATGGTTTCATGCGCGAAAAGATCGATTTCTCGGGGCACCCGCTTTTCTCGGGATCGGCCTACGTACTGGTTCCTAATCATCGAAAGGGCCGGGTTCCAGGCGTACTTTGCCTGCATGGGCACGGCGGTTATTTTGCCGGAAAAGACATGGTGGCCGGGGTGACCGGGACACATCCGATAGCCCTTGAGTGTGCTGCGGCTTTGAATTACGGCTATGGCGTTCAACTGGCCCGTGCCGGCTACGTGACGCTTTGTCCGGACGCCTATAATTTCGGAGAGCGGCTGTTTGAAAAGCACCGCTGGTCAAAGGAACACATCTGTTCGGAGTATTTTGCAAATCTTATGCTCTACGGCTATTCATCCATGGGCATAACTGTTGGCACCAACATCCTGCTGCTGGATTACCTGTTAACACGCCCGGAGGTTCTGCCGGATCAGGCGGGCTGCGCAGGGCTTTCATATGGCGCGGTCCAAACGCTTTTTACGGCGGCGGTGGATGACCGGATTCAGGCATCCGTAGTAAGCGGCGGCTTGCACAGCATGGGCGAACTGGTGGCGGCAGGCGGCAGCATTTGTCCAGCCCAGATGCTGCCAGGCCTACTGGAATGGTTTGATTTGGATGATGTGGCCATTTCGATCGCCCCGCGTCCGGCGCTTTATGAGCTGATGAAGCAGGACAGCTGTTTTGATTTCGAGAGCTCCCGGCGAATCTGGCAGAAGATATCCGGCGTCTATGGCGCGTTAATGGCGGCGGACCGGACATGCCTCGATGCACCGGACACCGACCACCGGTATTCCGGGGCCCATGTCCCAGCCTTCTTAAAACTGCATCTGGGCTTACGTTGAGTTACAGCTTGTTCCGTGCTAGAATCAGTGCAGATGACTGAGCCTTTTAAGACAATCTGCGCGTGGCCACGATTCCAAGTCTGGATCGTGCTGGCGGGGTTGCTGCTGCTGTCCGGTTGCGGACTCTCCACAGACGAAAAGGTGAATCGCGCCGTTAATGATCTGCGGGCCGGCCGCGCCGCAGCTGCCGAGCGGCAGCTGAAACGCATTGTGACACACTCGCCCAACCAGGCGGATGCCTGGGCTAATCTTGGTATCGCGCAACTCGGCCTGGGTCACACCAACGAGGCGCTGACCGCCTTCGCTCAAGCAGCCAAACTAGCGCCGGACGATCCGCGTCCTCTCGAGTTCATTGCTGATGTACATGCCCGCCGCAGCCACTGGAGCGAAGCGCGGGCGGTGCTCGTTGCAGCCGACCGCCGCGACCCGCGTTCCCCGCGCCTGCTCACGGCTCTGGCGCTCTCCGAATGGCATGCCGGCACCCCTGCCGCCAGCCTGGTTCACCTTGAACGCGCCATCACATTGTCACCCCACTACGGGCCCGCGCTTTTTGCCATGGCCGTCATTCAACGCGACACGCTTCGCAACGAAAGCGCTGCACGCTTGTGGTTCGAGCGTTTTCTGGCCGCCGCGCCCGGTGATCCACACGCTATCGAAGCGCGCCGCTGGCTTTTTGCCACACCGGGGCGGCTGCACTCACTGACCGGTCAGGACACAAAAGAAGATGGCGCAAGCTCAGCGAACACGCTCTGGCAGGCTGCTCTGGCCGCCGAAAAAGAAGACGCCGACAGCGATGCCGCCGCACTCGCCTGGCGCGAGTTTCTGGCTCGTTGTCCCGGCGACCGGCGCGCTGCCGAAGCCCGGGCAAAATTGGTGCGCATCGCTAATACGGTATACAACTACGGCATTCGCGCCCAGCAGGCCGGGCGCCCGGCGGATGCGATTCCTTTCTATCTGCGCGCCGTGCAGTGCCGCCCGGAAATGGCCACGGCCCACTACAATCTCGGCCTCGCCTGCCGGGAAACCGGCGACGCCAGCCAGGCTCAGACAGCATTTACCGCCGCCGTCGCCTCCAAGCCTGACATGGCCGCCGCGCACTACATGCTGGGACTTACCCTGCGGGACCTCGGCCAGACGAATTCCGCGCTAAAGTCGTTTTCCGAAACGCTGCATAGGGATCCGAACTACGCCGACGCCCATTTTGCTCTGGCGCTTTCTTATGCGCCACACCCGCAAGACCGCGCCCTCGCCAGGCACCATTTTTTGCGCTACCTTGAACTTAGCCCGGAAAGTTCCTGGGCAACCGAAATCCGTCGCTGGCTTTCGGAGCACCTGTAAATTATAGGCTGTAGGCTGTTAGACTGTAGACTGTCAGGAAAAACAGCGAAAAATGCGACATTATTCATGCACGGTTCTTACTCCGACCTACAACCTAACAGTCTGACAGCCTACAGCCTAAACAGCCTTGTGAGTAGTTACGAAAACACACACGCAAAAAGGGGGTAAAAATGGTCATGCCAACCTGGCTGGCGCAGATTCATCCGCTGGATGCCATCGGCGTCTTATTTGTTATCGTTTTTATTCTGATCGGTTTAAAACGGGGGTTTTCTGCAGAACTGGCCGGCTCGCTGGCGATTCTCGGAGCCATCGCGGCTGTATTTCTACTCGTGGATCCGGTCTCCGACTGGCTTGTCTCAAATACGCAATGGAGTCAAAGTCAGGCTTACATCGCCGCCTTGTTCGTTACCTTCGTAGTCGTCGTGATGATCGTGGGACTGACTTACTCGTTGCTGATCCGTGTTGTGAAAGTGAGTTTTATTGCACCGCTGGAATTGGTCGGCGGCGCCATAATCGGCGGACTACGCGCCATAGCGCTGGTTTTCATTGTCGTGTTTCTCTGCCAGATGTCGCCTTACCCAAAAGTCAATGCATGGTTCGGGCCGCCTTCCCGGCTGGGCATGTTTGTCCAGCAACATCAGGCACGGGCTACAGAAATCATCGTCCGGGAAACGCAGGATACCCGCGCAACTATTCAACAACACCGCTCGATTCATAAAAAGTGACCAGCTTTTTTCGCTGCCCAATCTTCCGATGATCGCCAAAGCCGCCATTGAAAACATTCGCGCCCGCAGCGACATAGCGGACGTGATCGGCACCTACGTCACGCTTCGCAAAAACGGATCCGCCTTTAAGGCGCTCTGCCCTTTCCACAAGGAAAAGAGCCCGTCTTTTCATGTCAACCCGCCGCGCCAGATTTTTCACTGCTTCGGTTGCGGAGTCGGCGGCGATGTTTTTAAGTATGTCATGCTTCAGGAAAATGTGGACTTCATGGGGGCTGTGCGCCTGCTCGCCGAACGCGCCGGCGTACCGGTCGAAGACGAGCGCCAGTCCGGCAGCGGAGCAGGAGCCAGTCAGGATGCGCGCCGCATCAAAGACCGTCTCTATGCAATCCATGAAGACATCGCCACATATTATCAGGAGTGCCTGGCGCACGATCCCGCCGCACAGGAGGCCCGCGACTACCTCGACCGCCGCCATCTTGACAACGACGCCCGCCTGGCTTTCCGTATCGGCTACGCCCCAAACAGTTACGACACGCTGATTTCATGGGGCGAAAAGCACCGCTATACGCCAGAGGAATTGGAGCAGTCCGGACTGATCGCCCGCGCGCCAGACAGCGGCCGGCTCTACGATCGCTTCCGCCACCGGATCATGTTCTCAATCCGCAACGAACAAGGCCGCGTAATCGCCTTCAGTGGACGTATCCTCACCGCCGACAAGCAATCTGCCAAGTACGTCAACAGCCCTGAAACGTCGCTCTTTCACAAAGGACATGTGCTCTTCGCCCTCGACCGCGCCCGTCAGGCGATCCTCGAACGCCGCGAGGCGCTGGTCTGCGAAGGGCAGATTGACGTCATCCGCTGCCATCTGGCGGGAGTGGATTGGGCCGTGGCTGCGCAGGGCACCGCCTTCACCGAGGATCACGCCCGCACGCTTAAACGTTACGCCGATAGCGCGCTGCTCGTGTTTGACGGCGACGAAGCCGGGCGCCACGCCGCACTGCGGACAGCCGGGGTGCTGCTTCAGGCAGGGCTCGTCATCCGCGTCGCCGCGCTCCCGCCGGGCGAGGATCCCGATTCATTCATCCTCAGCAACGGGCCCGACGGCTTCCGCACTCTGATCGAAAGCGCCACGACAGCGCTTGATTTTCAAATTAAAGCCGCGCAGGCCGGCGGCTCGATCAGCGACGAGGCCACGCATCTGCGAACCGTTACCGCCGTGCTGGACTTCATCGCCCTCGCCCCTCAAGCAATGCAGCGCGAAGAACTGCTGCGGCAGGCAGCGCAGCGTCTTTACATTGCCCCCGAAGCACTGCGCGTAGAATTGATCCCGCGCCTGCGCCGAATCGCATTGCGGACTGATCCACCCGCCCCGCCGCCTGATCCAGTATCCGGCCCGACGGTGGCAACACCTGAACCAGATGCACCGCCGGCGGCAGATGAGCGCGTGCTGGCCGAACATCTGGCGGCCAATCCGGCGTTGGCACCACTTGTGGAACAGTACCTGCCGCTGGCACTGCTGCGGCATACGCTCTGCCGTGAATTCATCGCCGCCGTACTCGCCGCCCACACGCAGCCGGACGGAAATTTCATGGACATGATTGCCGAACGGGACGACGAGTCGCGGCGGCTCACCACCTTCGCAGCGCTGATCGTCAGCGCTCCCAGCAAACCAACGACAGAGTATGCCGACGATAAAGTCGTTAAAGACGTCATCCTGCGCCTTTGGCGCGCCCGGCTCACCGCCAGGCGCAGCACTCTGGCAGCTCAGCCCAACGCCGGCAGCG
>SESG01017289.1_pt1 | contig 17801 bp, 15 predicted proteins | sample 3171421 | NCBI WGS metagenome assembly SESG01 (sample SAMN10866946, study PRJNA518727) | freshwater metagenome | biome: subpolar coniferous forest; feature: holomictic lake; material: water; isolation source: holomictic Lake 227, 6 m and 8 m depth | place: Canada: near Kenora, Ontario | collected... | reverse complement strand
AATTGCCTGACAGGACACTATCTAGGCTTCCAGCTTGTAGCGAGCCGGTCCGACTTTCTTGATTCCGGCGATCTTCTTGCCGGTGGTTACAAACCAAATATAGACATTCTTGTAGTTCGCGTTGAGCTTTGCCGCCAAGTCTTTGATGGTAATGCCTGCCGCGCCTGCGGTCTTTAACGCATCCAGAATCTGCGCTTTCAACTCGCCGCGCCCTGACCTTGCCACTTTGGCTTTCTTACCAGCTTTGGCGGCCTTGGGAGCTTTCATCACTTTGACAGACTTCGCCACTTTCACGGCTTTCGCCTTTTTGGGCACCTTGGCAGCTTTGCCTTTCTTTGCGGCCTTGCTTTTTTTGGCCGGTTTTGGGAAAGGAGCAACTACACCATTGATTGCATAGCGTGCTTCGCCAATCTTTTTAAGTTCCGCGATTTTCTTCGCGTTAATGCTAAACCAAGAATGGATATTGGCCGTCTTAACACCGATACGATCTGCCAATTCCTTTACGCTGACGCCTGCTTTTCCAGCAGCGTTCAACATTTCCAAAATTTGCCCCCGGAGTTCACCACGCCCTTTGCGCATTCCGGTTGGCTTGCGTTTCACAAATGCGGATCGCGCAGCATCGCCCAGCTTTTTTGCAACGCTATTGCGGCTTGAGCCAGCCCCATAAAGCTCACTTTGGATAATGGAAAGCCGCTCATTGACGGCCTCAATATGGCTAAGCAACGAGGCGCGTTTCTCCTCAAGAGCTATCATTTCTTTAAGGCGTGCAATACGAATGTTAGGGTGCTTCATGGAACCCGCATTTTTTCAAGACACAGCCTATATAGCAAGTCATTTTTATAGCGACTGACATTTATGAGGTTACGCAAAGCATGCCTAAATCACATAGACACACGCATCCGGTTTTCCGCTCTCCATTCGATTCCGCTTATGCTTATGCGTGGATGAAATTTTATTGATTCCCTCTCACGTCTTTCTTTTATCGGGATGCATGCTTGCAGAACGCCCGCTTTGGACGCACTATTAAGTCCACTCTTTAAACTATGCCGACTTATATTTACGAGACCATTGAGGAACCGAACCTCCAGTTCGAGGTCAAGCAAAGCATGCATGACACCCCATTGACGCACCACCCCGAAACTGGCGCTCCCGTGCGCCGGGTCATCTCGGGAGGCTATGGCCTCCTGCAAAAAAGCGTTTCCAAACCCGCCTCCAAGCCCCAGAGACACGGCTGCGGCGGCGGCTGCGGTTGCGGAAACCATTAGTATAGGGATTCCCATATGTCTGATAAACGCTCACCGCTTTATTTGATTTTCCTGACGGTCTTTATCGACCTGGTCGGCTTCGGCATCGTCATCCCCGTGCTGCCGCTCTATGCCAAGCATTTCGGGGCGAGCGAGATGACCAACGGCTGGCTGGTGGGCATTTATTCGGCCATGCAATTCCTTGCCACCCCGCTTTTGGGAAGGCTTTCGGATCGCGTGGGGCGGCGTCCAGTGCTGCTGGTCAGTTTGCTGGGAACCGCCGTGGGCTTCTTCATCATGGGCGCGGCGCAAACGCTTGCCTGGCTTTTTTTCGCGCGGGTCATCGACGGCATCAGCGGCGGCAACATCTCCACCGCGCAAGCCTATATCGCGGATGTGACCAAACCGGAAGAACGCTCCAAGGCGATGGGGTTGATCGGCGCGGCCTTTGGCCTTGGCTTCATGTTCGGCCCCGGAATCGGCGGGGTGCTCTCGCTCATCTCCCTCAGCGCGCCCTTCTACTTTGCGGGGGCGCTCGCGGCGCTCAACGCCGTGCTGGTTTACTGGCGCCTGCCGGAGAGCCTGGCTCGCGAACACCGGGTGGCGCGCGAGGAAACCGCCACATTGCGCGAAGTGTTTGCCCACGGCTGGCATCTGCCCGTGTTGATGGGGAGTTACTTTTTCGCAATCGTCGGATTCTCGATGATGACCACCAACTTCGCGCTCTTCACCTCACAACGCTTTGGTTATGACGCGAGCCACAATGGTTATATTTTCATCTTCATCGGCTTTGTGGGCGCGTTGATGCAGGGCGGGGTGCTGCGCCGGATCGTGAAAATTTTCCGCGAGAAAAGCATTGCGCTCGCAGGCGGCGTCGTACTGGCGATCGGCCTGATCTTGCTCCCGCTGAGCGGCAGCTTGCTCTCGCTGCTGGCCTTCGCCGCGCTGGTGAGCATCGGAAACAGCCTCATCACTCCCACACTCAACGGCCTTGCCTCGCAAAGCGCCGACCGCAAATGGCAGGGCCGCGTGATCGGCTTGATGCAATCGGCCGCAAGCCTCGCACGCTGGGTGGGCCCGTTCCTGGCGGGATGGCTGCTCTCCAAGGACGCCGGCCACCCGCACCAACTCTACGGGCAGACGCCGTTCTGGGCCGCAGCGGGGATTCTCGGGGTGGCGCTGCTTTGCATGTTGCGCCTGCCGCAAAAACCGATCCGCGCGGAGGACTAGCCATGTTCATCCCCATGGAAGACAACTTTGCGGATGTTGTGGGCAAAGCGCAGCGCGGCTTGGGGCTTGCCGACCGCGATCTGGCGGCGCGCGCCGGAATTTCGCTCACGGAGTTGGATCGGCTAAAAGCGGAGCACTACGACGCAGAGGCGCTCCGCAAACTCGCCACGGTGCTGGGCCTCAACGCGCGGGCTCTCACCGCGCTTCCCAAGTATCGTCCGGCGGCAGTCGAAGTGGCTGGGCTCTCCCATTTCAGCACGGCATACGGAGGGATGCTCGTGAACTCCTATCTGGTTTGGGATGCGGCCAGCGGCGAGGCCGCGGCCTTCGACACGGGGACGGATTGCGCGGCGATGCTGGATGCCTTGCGCCGCCAAAACTTGAAGCTGCGCGGGATCTTTCTCACACACACCCACGGGGATCACATTGCCGATCTCGACCGTCTCCAGCACGAGACCGGCGCGACGGTGCATGTATCGAGCCGGGAGCCGTTGCGCGGCGCGGAAGCGTTCGAGCCGGGCCACACGTTCACATGCGGCGCACTGCGCATCGAGGCGCGCCTGACTTGGGGCCACAGCCGGGGTGGGACAACCTATGTCCTCCACGGCCTGGAGCGTCCCGTGGCGGTGGTGGGAGACGCGCTATTCGCCGGGTCGATGGGCGGCGGGATGGTCTCTTACGCCGACGCCCTGCGCACCAACCGCGAGGAACTCCTGACGCTGCCGCCCGAGACCGTTCTCTGCCCCGGTCACGGCCCGCTGACCACGGTGGCCGAGGAGCGCGAACACAACCCGTTCTTCGCGTAAGAACCATCCATCCGGTTTATTTGGTAGAATTGGCAGAGGGCTTCGCTTTCGCGTCCCATCGGGACGCCCTGAGAGTAGCCCGGCGTTTTAACGCCGGGTAGGGAAAGCGAAGCCTTTCGTCCCGGCAGGGACGGTTGAAAATGAGCGTGCTTTTACCTCGTCAACCGTCCCTCCGGGACGAAGCGTTGTTCTGCGGGAACCCGGCGTTAGAACGTTTCTCCAAAAGAATTTCCGAATCCCCAGCCGCTCTGCGGAGGGGGTGGTGGATCGGCCGCTCCGCGGGCGATTCTTCAAAGCACATCGAGCGTAGCGAGCTGATTTTGTTTGCAACGCCCACCCCCGGAATCGCGCGCGGAGCGCACGATCCACCTTCTGCGTTTTCATGCGGCGTCCTCTTACGAGATGCGCATCGGCATGATGACGTAGAGGAACGGGCCTTGGATCTTCACCACGCCGGGGCTCATTTCGTCGATGAGGTCGAGGAATACCTCGTCCACCGAAAGGTTCTTGAGCGGCGCCATGAGGAATTCCGGGTTGAAGGCGATGGCCATGTCGCGGCCTTTGTAGGCGATGGCGAGGGATTCGCGGGCTTCACCGACGTCCGGGGTGTTGGCGGCGATCTCCAGGTTGTTCTTCGTAAAGACGAGCTTGACGGAGTTGCTCTTTTCGCTGGCCAGCAGGGAGACGCGGTGCACGGCGTCGTGGAAAAGGACGCGCTCCAGGGTGACGCGCTCCTTGGTTTCCGCCGGAATGACTTGTTTGTAGTTCGGGTAGTTGCCTTCGATGAGCTTGGAGACGAGCAACGTGTCGTTGACTTCAAACGCAGCCTGGTTTTCGCCGATGCTGACTTTGATCTCGCCGTCATCGGTGAGCAGGCGGGCGATTTCATTGACCGTTTTGCTCGGGATGATGACGTCGCCTTCGTGGCTGCGCGGGAATTCCAGTTCGATGTCCACGAGCGCGAGCCGCCGTCCGTCGGTGGCGACGAGGGTCAGCTTGTTTTCGCGGAAGGAGAAGAGGATGCCGTTGAGCACGTAGCGCGTCTCGTCAGTGGAGATGGCGTAGGCGGTCTTCTTGAGGGCGTCCTTGAGATCCTTTTGCCGGAGCGTGAAGGTCTTGGCGTTCTCAAACTTCGCCAGCGGCGGGAATTCTTCCTCCGGCAGGCCGAGGATTTTGAAGAAGCTCGGGCCGCTGCGGATGGAGGCGACGTTTTTGGAATCGACTTCCACCGTGATCTCGTTGGCGGGCAGTTCGCGCACGATGCTCAGGAGCCGCCGGGCGGGAAGCGTGGTGGCGCCGGCTTTTTCGACGTTGACTTCCACGCTCGCACGGATGCCCACGTCCAGATCCGAGGTGGTGAATCGGAGTTGGCCATCCACCGCCTGCAACAGGACGTTGGAGAGGATGGGCAGGGTGGTGCGGGTGCTGACCACGTTTTGGACGGTTTGGAGACCTTCGAGGAGCTTCTCTTTGCTAACGCTGAACTTCATAAAAGGTGGATTTGGATTGAGGGGTGCTACGGTTCGTTTTTAACAGGGCACGTCTTGACGCATCATGGCAATCGTGGCCCGCGTGTCAATACGGTATGCTAACGGTTGAGTTGATTATCGAGGAAAGAGACGACCTGGCGCACTTTTTCGTCGCCCTGCATCCGATCTTTTACCAGCCGGTGGGCGTGCAGGACGGTGCCGTGGTCGCGCCCGCCAAAGGCGTCGCCGATTTCGCTCAGCGAGGTCTTGGTGAGCTCGCGGGCCAGATACATGGCCACCTGCCGAGGGAAGGCAATGTTGGCGGGACGGCGTTTGCTGGTCATGTCGGCCAGGCGCACGTCATAATGTTCCGCCACTTTGCGCTGGATCTGGTCAATGGTGACGCTGCGCCGGGCTTCCTCTTGCAAAATGTCCTTGAGGAGGTGCTCCACGGCGTCAGGAGTCAACTCGCGCCCGCTCAGGGAGGAGAAGGCGGCCACGCGCATCAACGCTCCTTCAAGCCGCCGCACGTTGGTCTTGATGCGCTCGGCAAGGAATTCGAAGATGGCGGGATCGAGCTTGATCTGAAGCGACTGGGCTTTTTTCCGCAGAATGGCCACACGGGTTTCAATATCCGGGGGCTGTAGCTCCGCGGTCATTCCCCATTCAAAGCGGGAGACCAGACGGCCTTCGAGATTCTGGATTTCAGCCGGGGGCCGGTCGCTGGAAAGGATGATCTGCTTGTGGCCGTCAAAGAGGGTGTTGAAGGTGTGGAAAAATTCCTCCTGCGAACGCTCTTTGCCCGCGAGAAACTGGATGTCGTCAATGAGCAGCACATCGGCCTGCCGGTATTTGTTGCGGAACTTGACGAGCTTGCTGTTCTGGATGGCATCGATGAACTCGTTGGTGAACTTCTCACTGGAGAGATACATCACCTTGGAGCCTTTTTTTGAGGCCGCAACATGCTGGCCAATGGCGTGCATGAGGTGGGTTTTCCCCAACCCCACGCCGCCGTAAACAAAGAGCGGGTTGTAGGTTTTCGCCGGGTTTTGGGCGACGGCCAGCGCCGCCGCATGCGCAAATTGGTTGTTGGCTCCCACCACGAACGAGTCGAACGTGTTCCGGGGGTTCATCCCATTGGCAGCGGCAGGTGCCGCAGCAGGTTGTACAGACGAGGCCGCTTTTCCCGCAGGGGCGCTTGAGGAACGCGCCGCGTCGACTTTTTCGCACGGTTCCTCGGTCACCTCTTGCCGCTCCAGCGCATCGCAGATGGTGAAGTGGACTTTGCGCGGGCTGCCGAGCACTTTGAGAATGGAGGATTGGAGCAGCCCCATGTAGTTGGTCTCAATCCAAAGCTGGTAGATGTTATTGGGCACCCGCAGCGTGATCTTCGTTTCGTCCGCCTGCAAGAGCTGGAGCGCCTTGAACCAGCGCTGGAACGTATCGCCGCTCACCTCGGGGCGGATGGCGTCGGCAATATGCTTCCAGATCAGGGCAAAATTTTCATCCATAAGTAACTTATGCACACGCCCTTAATGGCGCGGCTGGAACAGGGTAAACGAGGGGGGTGATGCACGGAAAAACCCGAACCGGAGAGGCATTTTCCCGGTTTTGGATTTCCGTAGTTTGCCGGAAGGATGAAGTGGAACAATCCTTTAAGTATCTGAAAAACAAGTGCTTGCAAAATACGGATTCGTGGAACCAGCTTGCCGCCGCCGTTCCACACCAAACACGGGCACCGAAGGCCGTATTCACGGTCTTCGGGAAGTTCTGGGGATGTTTTTGATTCTTATTCACAAGTTATTCACAAGGGAGGTTTCCCTCGCTCGCCGTGCGGCGTGAGATTAGTAAGAGGCGAAAATGGGAACAAGAAAAAAGGTGTAAACCCTCAAATTTTTATTTGCGAAAAGGGCTTGACGCCCAGGGGCAATTTCAAGTCTCCCGCCGTCACGCTTCCTCCGCTGCGCTCAATGCCTGCCAAAGCTCTTTTTGTCGCGGCGTGATCGTGCGGGGAATCACCGCCGAGAGCACCACATAGAGGTCGCCCCGCGCGCCCCCGGTTTTCGGCATCCCGTGGTTTTTGAGCCGGAAGCGTTGCCCGGGCTGACTGCCGGGCGGGATCTTCAACTTGGCGCTCCCCCCCATCGTCGGCACGGTCACTTCGCCGCCCAAAACCAGGCGCCAGGGCGGCAGTTCCGCCTCGTAGTTCAAATCCGCGCCGTCCACCAGGAAATCCGGATGCGGCGCAAGGCGGACATTCAAATAGAGATCGCCCGCAGGGCCGCCGTGGACGCCCGCTTCCCCCTGGCCACCGAGCCGGATGCGCTGGCCTTCGCGCACACCGGCTGGAATAGTCACCTCGTAGGTCTGCGGTTTGTGCCCCTGGCGCTGGAAAGTAATCTTGCGGCGTGCGCCATGGAGGGCTTCTTCCAGCGGCACCATCAAATCCGCCTCCACATCCACCCCTTTGCTGGAACCGGCCGCGCGCCCACTGGCAAAGGGATTGGCCTGCCGACCGCCGGAGCCGAAGAACGCCTCGAAAAAGTCGCTGAACCCGGTGCCGCCAAAATTGAACTCGAAATCCTCCGCACCTTGGCCCGCGCCCGCCGGGTGTCGGCGGCCCGCCGCGCCTTGGTGCCAGCCGGGAGGCGGTTGCGCGCCGCCACGCTGCCAATCCGCGCCCAGCGTGTCGTATTGGCGGCGTTTTTCGGGATCGCCGAGCACTTCGTAGGCTTCGTTGATTTCCTTGAAACGCTCCGAGGCGGCGGCGCGTTCCTTCGGCTTGACCATGTCCGGGTGGTGCGTGCGGGCGAGCTTGCGAAAGGCGCTCTTGATCTCCTCCTGCGAGGCCGTCTTCGCGACTCCGAGGGTCTGGTAGTAATCCTTGAACTGCATCCCAGAAAACATAGCGTCCCCGGGAGCGAAGCGCCAGCATGGAAAACAAGAGGCGAAACACCTCTCCGCCTCTCCCTACTTCCCTCCAAGCGTAAAATACCGGCTCTGGCCTTCGCCCCAGGCTCGCAGCAGCACCGGCTTTTCCTTTTGCACATTTTGCGCAAGCGCCGTTGCTTCGGCGGCGTTTTTCACCGGCTTGCGGTCGATCTCCTCAATCACGTATCCCTGCCGCAGCCCAGCCCGGTAGGCGTCGGAGTCCGGGTCGATCTCCGTGATGAGCGCTCCCTTGAGACCTTCCGGCGCGTGCAACGCCTCGCGGCTGTCATTGTCCAAGTCCGTGATCTGCATGCCTTCGAGAAGCGAGGGAGCAGGCGACGCATCGCCATTGGAGGAAATCGCGGCCTCTTTTTGTGGAAGCTCTCCCAACTCTACGGTGATCTCCTTTTCCTGGCCGTTGCGCAGGAGTTTCAACGCAGCTTTTTTGCCCGGCGGCAGCGCGCCGACCATGAGCCGGAGTTCCCGCGGCCCCTCCACTTTTTTGCCGTCGAAGGCGGTGATCACGTCGCCGTGCTGGAGTCCCGCTTTTTCGGCGGGGCTGCCCGGAGCCACGTCAGAGACCAGCGCCCCGGTCGCTTCCTTGAGATTGAAGGCGGCAGCCAGCTCCGGCGTGACGGGTTGGATCACCGTGCCGAGGTAGCCGCGAATGACGCGCCCACTGGTCCGGATGCTCTTCAAGATTTCCTGCGCCAGATTCGAGGGGACGGCGAACCCGATCCCCTGGTTGCCTCCGGTGCGGCTGAAAATGGCGGTATTGATGCCGAGCAGGCGGCCCGACATATCCACGAGTGCGCCGCCGGAGTTGCCGGGGTTGATGGAAGCGTCGGTTTGAATGAAATTTTCGTAATCGACGATCCCCATGCCGCCACGGCCCATGCCGCTGACAATCCCCATCGTCACCGTTTGCGTGAGCCCGAACGGATTGCCCACCGCCAGCACCACGTCGCCCACGTGGGCCTTGTCGCTGTCGGCAAAGGGGAGCACCGGGAGCCCCTTGGCGTCGATTTTCAACACGGCGATGTCCGTGCCGGGATCCGCGCCGATTTTCTTCGCCTTGTATTCCTTCTGGTCGGCAAGGTGGACGACGATTTCATCCGCGTTGTCGATCACGTGGCGGTTGGTCAAAATATAGCCGTCTTCGCTCACGATCACCCCCGAGCCGAGTCCCCTCTCCCGTTCCTGGCCCGCGCCCGGCCCCGGCATGCCAAAGAAATCGCGCAACCCGCGCGGAATCCGCACGGTTTTGCTCGTGTTGATGCTCACCACGCTGGGCGCAACCTTGGCGACCACCGGTGCAAAGGTCGTGACCAGCGTCGGAGCCAACTCCGGCTGTTGCGCCTCCGCAATCCAGAGGGAAAGCAACGTCAGAAAGAGAACCCCCGCACATCCCGCACGCATCATCCTGTTCATAAGTCTTACCTCAAGGAACGATGCGCGGAGAAAATCGGCCGTATAAACCGTCAACGCTTGGAAAAATGTCTCACGCAAAGCCGCGAAGGGGAGAAGAGAGTTTGTGAAACAGATCTTTTCTGCCGAGCTTTAGCCGGCACCTCCGCTTTGCCTCCGACTTCAGCCGGTGGTTGCGATTGGAGAAACTCTTGAGCCGGCTTTAGCCGGCTGGCGGGTTGCTTTGCATGGAATCCACCAGCTGAAGCTGGTGGCAAAGCATTCAAAATGCTGGCTGAAGCCCAGCATCCCCGTATTTTGAGGTCGCAAGGGTTCCTTTCTTTGCGCCTTTGCGCCTTTGCGTGAGACCAAGGCAAACGCATCAAAAATCTATCAGGAACTCAGGAAATCAGGAAAAAGACAGAAGCAACCTCTTCAGAACGGGTATTTTAGCTGGGATAGGATACAGTTTTTCAAAAGGGGTGATTTATTTCCCCATTCTTTTCCTGCTTTCCTGAATTCCTGATCCGCTTTTGCCTTTCAATGGAGATGCGTTTGCTCTGTGCCTGAGACGCTTCTGCATTGCGTTTTTTGCGAATTTGTTCTTCTTTGGGGAAATCGCAACACCCATGAAAATCTCCGACCTGCGCGGCATTCTCCAATACGTCCCCCGGTTCCGCGAAAAAATCTTCGTGGTGGAGATCGACGGCGATGTCGTCGCCTCTGAAAATTTCGGGAACATTCTGCTCGATCTGGCGGTGTTGCGCTCGCTCAACATCAAGCTGGTGCTCGTCCACGGCGCGGCCCAGCAGATCGAAAAACTCGGCGCGCAACGGGGCGTGGCGATCAGCAACAGCGACGGCACGGGCATTACCGACGAGGCAACGTTGCGGCTGGGCATTGAGGCGGCCATTCAAATCACCAACGAGATCATGCAGGGGCTGACCTCCGTGGATCTGCGGGCCGCCTACGCCAACGCCATCATCGCCCATCCGTTTGGCATCCGGGGCGGGATCGATTACCTGCACACGGGCAAAGTCGAGCGCGTGGACACGCATTCGCTGCGGCTGTTTTTGGACGAAGGGATCATCCCCATCATTCCGCCCATCGGCTTTGACGGCGAAGGCAAAACATTCCGGGTCAACTCAGACTCCATCGCCTTCGAGGTGGCCGAGGCGTTGCGGGCCACCAAGATCATTTACCTGATGGCGGAAGACGGACTCACCGTCAATGGCGAGGTTGTCCGGCAGCTTTCCATCACCGAGGCCGAGGAGGCTTTCAAGCGGGGCAAGCTCAATCCCAACCTCGCCTCCAAACTCGACTACGGCGCACACGCCTGCCGCAACAACATCCCGCGCGTTCACCTGCTCAACGGGCTCGTCAACGAAGCGCTGCTCACGGAGGTGTTCAGCCACGAGGGGATCGGCACCATGATTTATTCCAACGAATACCAGCAAATCCGGCGCGTGTTCAAAAAGGATGTGCGGGCCGTGATGGGGTTGATCCGGCAGAGCGTCCACAACGAGGAACTCATCCGGCGCAACCGCAGCGACATCGTTGCGCGGATCGACGACTACTGGGTGCTGGAGATCGACCGCACCCTGGTGGGATGCGTGGCGCTGCACTGTTATCCCGAGGAGCAAAAGGCCGAGCTGGCCTGCCTGCACGTGAGCAAGAGCCACGGCGACCAGGGTTACGGCAAAAAACTCATGACGTTTGTGGAAAAACTGGCCGCTGAAAAGGGGATGCGGCAGATTTTCGCCCTCTCCACGCAGGCGTTCTCGTTCTTCCAGCAAAAGGGCGGCTACCACGAAGTCCCGGCCTCGGCGCTCCCCCCTGCGCGCCGGGAGAAATACATGGCCAGCAACCGGAACTCAAAAATCCTCATCAAGGATGTGACCGCAACGCCCAGCGCCGACGCGCCCCGGCACGTGTAGAGCATTGGTGGATCGACCGCTCCGCGGGCGATTTTCCAAAGCGCAGCGAGCTGATTTTGCTTGCGAAGTCCACCCCCCCGGAATCGCGCGCGGAGCGCACGATCCACCTGTTCCCAAAATTTTGGAACAGCCGCCCTTTCCTGCTACCGCGCGGGCGTGGAAGCCTCGAAGATGGAGAGAATCTCCTGCGGGTTCGCCGCTGTGCCCAGATGCTCGCGCACGGAACGGTCATTGAGGAACTTGGCGATGGCCGCCAGAGTGCGCAGATGCGTCTGAAATTGATCCTTGGGCACAATGAAAAGCACGATGAATTTGACCGGGAGGCCGTCCAGGGAATCAAATTCGATCCCGGTGCTGGAGCGTCCAAAGGCCGCCACCACTTCACCGACGCGATCCGACGAAGCGTGCGGAATGGCGATGCCAAAGCCGATGCCAGTGCTCATCGTTTCTTCGCGTGCGCGCAGCGCCGCCAAAACGGTCTCCTGGTCTGCGGCCTTGATTTTACCGAGGCGGACGAGCATCTCGACAAGCTCGACGATGGCAGACCAGCGTTCGGTCGCCTTCATCTCGGGAAGGATTTGATCAACGGATAATAAATGCCCCAGCGTCATGGTTGCCTATGGAAAGGTTCGGGGACTTTAGGAGGTCGAATCCCGCAACGCAAGAGACTTTTCGAGGCGTTTTTAGAGAAAAATGCCGCTTCGTCCCCCGTCCATTCATTTTCTGCTATCGCCCGGCGAAAGGCCACTGCTATAAAGCCGGGATGAAGATACTGATGGCGAGCACGGAAATGGCGCCCCTGGCGCGGACGGGCGGTCTCGGCGACGTAATCGAGGCGCTTTCCCAAGAACTCCAAAAACGCAAACATGAGGTAAGCGTGGTGTTGCCCCTCTACCGGAGCATTCGCGAGAACCCGGCGCTGAAAATCAAGAGCACCGGCGTGGAGGTTTCGGTAAACGTCGGCAGCAAACGGCTGGACGCCGAAATCTTTGAGTGCGTGGCCCCGAATGGCGTGCAGGTGTTCCTCGTGCGCCGGGATGAATACTTCGACCGCACCGGCATCTACGGGGCCGACGGGCGCAGCTACGATGACAACGCCGAACGCTTCATCTATTTCTCCAAAGCCGTGGTGGAACTCGCCCGCCATATGGATCCCGCCCCGGACGTTCTCCACGCGCACGACTGGCAGGCGGCGCTCGTCCCCGCGTTCGTCAAGGAGCGCGGATTGCCCTTCGGCACCGTGCTGACCATCCACAACCTCGCCTACCAAGGGAGTTTCTGGGGAGTCGATTTCGGGCTCACCAACCTGCCCGGCCATTACTTCGGCGAGCACGGCGTGGAATTCCACGGGCGGCTCAACTTCCTCAAAGGCGGCGTCGTTTTCGCCGACACCGTTACCACGGTGAGCGAGCGGTATTGCCGCGACATCCAGACGCCGGAATCCGGGTGCGGCCTCGACGGCGTCCTCCGGGCACACGCCCGCAAGCTGGTCGGCATCCTCAACGGCGCGGATTACTCGATCTGGAATCCGGCACTCGACAAATCGATCCCCGCCCAATACACGCCTGCGTCCCTGGGAGGCAAAGCCTGCTGCCGCAAGGCGCTGCTGGAGGAACTCGGCCTCGCGCCGGAGCCGCGCGGCCCGGTGTTTGCCATGATCAGCCGGCTGGCGCAGCAGAAGGGGATCGATCTCTTGATCCCGCTGCTCGACCGCCTGCTCTCCGACGACGTGCGCCTCATCATGCTGGGCGAAGGGGAGGAGAGCTTCGAGCGCGAACTGATGGTCGCCGCCCGCAAATACCCCGGCAAGTTTGTCTTCAAGAAGGGATTCGACGACGCGCTGGCCCACCGGATCGACGCCGGAGCGGACGCCATGCTCATCCCCTCGCACTTCGAGCCGTGCGGCCAGACGGCGATGTACACCCTCAAATACGGCACGCTCCCCGTGGCGCGCATCACCGGCGGGCTGCACCAGATTATCCAGGATTACGATCCGACCGAAAGCACCGGCAACGGCTTCGTCTTCTTCGACGAAACCCCGGAAGCCCTCTGGGACGCCCTCAATCGCACCAAGAAAATCTTCGCCGACCGCAAAGCGTGGGAGGCGATCATGTTGCGCGCCATGCAAAGCGACTTCTCCTGGCCCGCTGCGGCGGAGAAGTATGAGAGAGTGTACAAGAGCGTTGCGAAGCCTTTGCCGAAACGGAAGTAGGGGGGCAACTAAATCTGGCAATGGAATATCGCGCAAAGGAACGCAAAGGACGCAAAGGGAAAACTCTGTTTTTTGCGGTCTGTCCTTCCGAAAATTCTGTCTTTGCGTCCTTTGCGTCCTTTGCGTCCCTTTGCGCGAACCTTTTCGCCGTTTTTAGGTTAAGTTAGCCTGCTCAAGCCCGACGCCCCCTCATCATGCTCCCAGCCCTCCAAACTCCCATTCCCGGCCCGCGTTCGCTTGAAACGGCGGCGCGGCTGCGCCGGGTGGAGTCGCGCAATGTGACTTACATGGACGCGGAGTTCCCGGTTTTCTGGGCGCGCGCCGAGGGGGTGAATGTCTGGGATGTGGACGGCAACCGCTATCTCGATTGGACGAGCGCGTTCGGCGTCGCGGGGCTTGGACACACGAACCCGGCGGTGCGCGACGCGCTGGTCGCCCAAGCGGGCGCGCTGCTGCACGGGATGGGCGATGTCCATCCCACCCCGCTCAAGGCGGAACTCTGCGAGCGCCTGAGCGCGCTCACGTTTGAACGCTGGGGCGCGGGCGGCGGAAAAGTGATCCTCGGCAACTCCGGCTTCGAGGCGGTGGAGGCGGCGCTCAAGACGGCGCTCCTGCACAGCGGCAAGCCGGGGGTGATTGCGTTTCAGGGTGCTTACCACGGGCTCGGCTACGGGGCGTTGGAGGTGGCCGGGACGCCCTATTTCCGCGAGCCGTTCCGCGCACAACTCAAAGAATTCGCGGCGCTGCTCCCGTTCCCGAAAGGCCCATCTGCCGATCTCGAAAGCCTCAAAGCGGAAATCGAGCGGACACTCGCCGCGCGCCCCATTGGCGCGATCCTGGCGGAACCCATTCAGGGCCGGGGCGGGGAGATTGTTCCGCCGCCCGGTTTCCTGCCGATGCTGCGGGCGATTTGCGATGCGCACCACATCCTGCTCCTGTTAGATGAAATTTACACCGGGTTCAACCGCACTGGGGCGCTCTTTGCGTGCGACCATTCGAGTGTCATACCGGATGTGATCTGTTTGGGCAAAGGCCTCACCTCCGGGTTCCCGCTCTCGGCCTGCGTGGGTCGCGCCGAGGTGATGGATGCATGGCCGGAGTCCACCGGCGAAGCGTTGCACACCAGCACGTTTTTGGGGAATCCGCTCGGGTGCGCCATGGCGCTCGCCTCGCTGGAGCAACACGCGCAGCCGGAGTTGGCGGCGCACGTGCGCGAGCGCGGAGAGCGCGTCAAAGCGGCGTTGCAGGCGATGCGCGCGCCGCATGTGGTGGATTTGCGCGGGATGGGGCTGCTCGTTGGTCTGGAACTTGATTTGGACGGCGCGGCCACCAACGATCTGGTCAAACGCGCACTGCGCGACGGCTTGATCCTGCTGCAAAGCGGCCCGGCGGGCAACGTGCTCGCGTTCACCCCGCCCTTCGCCATCAGTGACGAGGAGATCGCTTTTACAGCAAGTAAGATTAGGGAATACCTCACGGCGCTGCCATGAATCAAAAAACCAGCAATTCCATTTCGCGCAAAGGACGCCAAGAACGCAAAGAAATCCAGAAGGTAGGGGAGGCACCCCGTGCCGCCCGCCCGCTTCCATCCATCCCTTCCACGCCTCGTAACTCAACGCGCGCTGAAGGGGACGGCACGGAGTGCCATCCCTACCGTTCCCCCTTTGCGTCCTTTGCGCTCTTGGCGCGAGACCTTCTGCTGAATCCTTCATGAACTGGCACATCTTCGCCATTGGAAAGCCGAAGCTCGGGTTCGCCCGTGCGGGTGTGGAGGAATACGCCGGGCGGCTGCGCGGGTTCGCCCCGGTGACGCTGGAATACCTGAAAGCCTCCACGCGCGAAGCCGAGAGCGCGCTGCTGCTGGCGCGGAGCGAGGGGATGTTGCGCATCGTCCTCGATGAGCGCGGAGAGGAGCCCACCAGCCGCGCGTTTGCCGCGAAGATCGCCACGTGGGAACAGGCAAGCGTCAAGTCCGTGGCGATCCTGATTGGCGGTGCGAACGGCCACAACGACGCCCTGCGCCGCGCCGCCGGGTGGACTTGGGCGCTAAGCAAACTCACCCTGCAACACGAACTGGCCCTGGTTGTCCTCTACGAGCAGCTCTACCGCGCCTACACCATCAAAGCCGGTCTACCGTATCACCGGGATTAAGGCGTAGGCGACGGGTTGGGGCCCTCGTGCTTCCGTTTATCGGGCGCAGTGGCCTGTTTCTGTTCCTGAGGTTGAGGTGGGCGAACTTGTTTGGCCGCTTGTTCTTGCCGGGCACGCTGAGCTTGCTCCTGTTGCTGACGTGCGGCGCGCGCTTCGGCTTCTGCACTTCGACGCTGCTGTTCCGCTTGCGCTTGAACCTGCTGGGCACGCTGCGCTTGCTCCTGTTGCTGACGTGCGGCGCGGGCCTCGGCTTCTGCGACTTTGCGCTGCTGCTCGGCTTGCTGCACCTGTTGAATCTTGGGCTCCACAGGCTGGATCACCTGTCCTTGTGGTTGCTCCTTATGGCGCGGGTATTCTTTCTGCACCGGCGTGGGCTGCTGAATCTGCATGGGCAACGGGGTCGCCGCAGGCTGGATCACCTGAGCCGCCGCCGGTTGAGGCGCTGTTTTTTGGTGCGTGCGCGCCTCGTTCATCATGGTTTGTGCTTGGGTTGTGTTGAGCGTCCAGGCCGGAGCGGTGGCGCGGGTAAGCCCTCGAGTCTGCTCATGATAGCGCGCTTTGATCTGCTCCCGCTCGGCGGGATTGGATACTGCGTTCCACCCGCTGTCGATTCTCGGCGCATGGATTTGCTGGGAGACCACGGCGGGCGCAAAGCGCGTCTTGGGCGCTTCGACCTCCGGGGCGTTGATGAAGAGCTGGGCGCCCACCCTGCGGGAGAGTTCCGAGCGGTGGTGTTGCGCCCAGTCGCCATCCGTCTGGCGCACGAGTTGCAGGGTCTCGATGCGGTTCTGCGAGCGCGCGGCAACCTGGGCGTAAGTCAAACCGCCGTTGAAGACCATGCGGCTGTGGTTGTTGCCGGTGACAAGGGTGATATTGGTGATGTTCACCGTGTTATTGATGATGGCCAGATTCCGGTGGCGGGGAATCAGGACATTGCGCATCACCGGCGCGCCAAAGTAGCGGTACTCGCAGAACGCATAGGCCGAGGGGCCGATGTCGTAATCGCGATCCACCCAAACGCCGATGCCCGTTTGCGGCTCAAACACGGCATCTGGAGGCAGCGGCGCCCAACCAATGTAATCGTCACTCTGGCGCCAGGAGACCCAGGCCGGGCCCCATTCGTAATCCGGCTTCCAAACCCAGCCGTAATCCTCCAGGTTCACCCAGCGGCCATAATGGTAGGTGATGGAGCCAAAATCCTCGTAGGAAACCCACGTCCAACCCGCATCGGTATAACTCCAATAGCCGTCGGTGTAGGGACGCCAGTCGCGCTCCATCCCCCGGGGCTGCCAGCAATAGCCGTAAGTATCCACATCCACCCATTCCCCGTAGGGCTGAAGGCTGTCATAGAAATAAGAAAACGTGACGCGCGCTTCCGCCTGGCGCGGCAAAACCACGCCAAACAAAACGGCCAAAACAAACGTGAGCAAGAGAGCTTTAATTTTCATCGGAAAAATGGATGCTGAATATAAGACTCCGAATTTCGAAAAACATTCATTCAATTTCAGGCCCATCCCAAAAAAGGCAAGTGCCAAGAGGCCCCCCATGCAACAGGGCAAACGCATCAAAAATCTATCAGGAACTCAGGAAATCAGGAAAAAGACAGAAGCAACCTCTTCAGAGCACGTAATTTAGCTGGGATAGAATAGCGTTTTTCAAAGTGGGTGATTCGCTTTCTCTCATTCCTGTTTTCCTGAGTTCCTGATCCTCTTTTGCCTTTCAATTTAGATGCGTTTGCCCTGCCCCATGCAACAAGACTTCTTTTCAAAACCCCGGTTTTCTGTTTGCCTGTGGCGTATTCCTAAAACGCCGCCGATGAAAACGTACTCCATCCTCCTTGCCCTCTTGGTCGGCGGGCTCGCCCTTGCCCGCGCCCAAGAAGCCCCCGCTCCAGGCTCCCTGGCGGAACCCATGGCGCCCACGCTGCAAACGCCGGACTTGATGCTTGCGCCGATCCCCCCTCCGCCAGCGGCAACGCCCGCTCCAGAAGCGCCCGCACCGGCACTAGTCACCCCGCCGGTTGCCTTGCAAAAAGGAACCGCCGAACAACTCCGGCAGGCCATCCGGATTCGCGAACTGCGCACCCTCGCCGAGGAAGACCCTGCCGTTATCGCCCAAAAAACCACGGCTCAATGCGCGAAAACCGAAGCGGGCCGCTGCGTTGCCATGCGCAACTACTACACGCTGCTCTACACGCAAATGGAGAAGCTCGACCCAACGCTGAGACCCCTTCTGGAAACGCAACTCCACAACACCCTGATTCGTTACGAACAGCACAATGTGCGTCCCACCGAGTTGATCGAACAGATTGCCTCCCTTCCCGGCAGCAGTTCCGCAGACCATACGGCATCGACTTTGCCGGACGAAGCGCCCGCGAAAAAGAAAGCCCAGAACCACTAGAGCGTTTTCCCTGA
>SESG01015741.1_pt1 | contig 17802 bp, 30 predicted proteins | sample 3171421 | NCBI WGS metagenome assembly SESG01 (sample SAMN10866946, study PRJNA518727) | freshwater metagenome | biome: subpolar coniferous forest; feature: holomictic lake; material: water; isolation source: holomictic Lake 227, 6 m and 8 m depth | place: Canada: near Kenora, Ontario | collected... | reverse complement strand
CTTTTTCTACCTTCTCTACTTCCTCTGGGACTGCTTCAATCAAGTCCTTTGGTTTGTTTTTTGTTTGTTTTTCTGCCATTTTATAGTTCCTTGTTTAGTTTAGCGAATATCTTTGCCGTCTTTTCATTCTTTATTAAATCTGCTTCCGTTGGAAGGATTGTTGAATCACAAATAACTTTAACTCCACCAGCAATTGCTCCGGCAAGGACTGCATAAATTCTTGATTTTTTAACGTTTCTGTTCATCCCCATGTCAAGGATTGCTTCCTTTGTTTTTCCTGCAGATTTCTTTGCCAAAAGTTTTCCAGTGAGATATGCTGCGGCAAGACTCTTAAGACTTCCAAATAATTCTTTTGGCCATCCATGGTCTAGCAAATCTCTAGAGGTAACGCCGGTAAGTACTTTGTCCTGGGCAATGTCTGTTGAAACAAGCTGTGCCGTCAAATATCTATTTGATTTTCTTATAACAAGTCTGACTTTTTCAGACTTTAGAAGGCTAAGTCTTGCCTTGTAGTCTGTTCTTGATTCTAGTCTTCTTCTTCTGATTGATCTCATTGTGATATTCTCTCCTTAAGGTGTGCCTTACTTCTAAATGAACTTGCTTTTATTTCTTTTCTTATCTTCCAGTATACTTCTTCTTTCATTCTTCCCTTATTTCTTAATTCTGCAATGTATGCTCTTAGCTTTCTTGTTAAAATCATGTATACTTTCTTTCTTTTGTTTACCACTTTCTTGATACTTCCACGTCTTCTTCTTGTTTTTCTCTTTTCATTAGCATGACGTCCTTTTATTTCTCTGATTGAGATTGCTCCATCGGCAAGAAGATCTCTTATGTCTTGCTTTGTTAGGGCTTCTTTTATTTCATCTAGTCTTTGAGTATTGAATATGATTCTGTCTTTACCAATGCCCAGAGTCTTTGCTGCCAACTTCTTTTTCTTTCCTAGATTCATTTTTTACCTCCAAGGTTTGCAATCTGTAATCCTTTTTCCTGTATCTTTTTTATCATTTCCAATTTCTTCTTTGCTCCAACTCTTGCAATTATGATGATATTTTCCTTTGTTGCCTTGTCAATGTCCTGAAGATTATTTACAAGAAGAGGATATAGTCCCTTCAATCTTCCAGATTCTGCTTTGGAGGTTCTGTGTCCTACGGTTGGTAGGGCTGGATGTCCAACTCTCTTCAATCTTAATTTGTTTCTTGTTCCCCTAGGTCTTCTCCAAACCTGTAACTTGCGTCTCTTCTTGCCCAAACGCAGGTGTCTGAAACTATCTGTTCTTACAAAACGTCTGGTGACCATTAGATGTCCCTCCCAGGTCTTTCAGTTAAAAATATTCCATCTTGGAAAATTCTTCGGTCTCTATTTCTTACCTTCGTTGCCTTTTCTATATTAGCCATTGTTTGTCCAGCTAATTCTCTGTTGTGTGAAGAAACTAATATCTTTTGTCCCTTGATTTCAACGTTAACGCCTGGAGATATTACTGCAAATCTTGGCACCTTTTCACCAAGGAAGTTATTTATTATCAATTTGTTTCCATCAAGTTTCATGGTCATTGGGAAATGGACATTGCAAGCTTCAAGGTGATATTCAAATTTCTTACCCATGCCTTTGAACATGTTTTTTATGTGTGCAACATAGGATTTGATTAATTTTAGTTGTATCTTATTTCCTTTCTCTGCTGTTATTGTTATCTTTCCAGATTCTATCTTTGTGTCAACTCTTGGCAAAATCATTTCTCTTTCAACTTTTACGCCAGATTTTTCACAGGAAAATCTGCCATTCGCATGAATGCAGGTAACTCCCTCTGGGATTTCGATTATTTCTTCTATTTTGTTTTTCATTAGTACATGTAGGCAATTAGGCCGCCTCCGATATTTGTATCTTGAGCAGTTTGATGAGTCATTAAACCCTTACTTGTTGAGACTATGATTGTTCCCAGATGTTTTGCAGGAAGGTATCTTGTTACATACTTTTCAATGTCACTGCATGAAACAATGAATCTTGGTTTTATTGCATTGCATCCGTTAAGTTTGCCAAGTTCGATGGTAAGATTTGTTTTGTCAACTTTGTAGGACTTGACATATCCCTTCATCTTGGCAATTGCTAGAACTGACAAAAGTAATTTTGAATGTCTTTTGACGGTTATTGATGACTTGTTCGCTCTAAGAGCGTTCATCATTTGATTCATTGTGTCCGATAGTAAATCTTGTGACATGTTAGTTGTATTTTTGGAAACCGATCTCCTCCGCGATCTCTCTGAAGCATTGTCTGCATAGGTTTAGATTATATTGTCCTAGATGTGCACCAAATCTTCCACATCTTTCACACTTCTGTGCGGCGATGCCCATGGTTCTGTCTTTGGGTTTGTTGTGACGAATAAATTTAGCCATTTTTGCAGGTTTTTTCCTTAGCTGCTTCATTATCTTGTTCCAATCGCTTGCTGTCATGTTAGTTAAATTGCGTGCTGAAATGCTCCCCCATGTATTTGATTATTTCATCCTTGTGTACGTATTGTCTTCTTGGAACGGCACCAGTTTTTATTTTCTTTAATTTTACTCTAAATCCAGGTCTTTGGAATACGACGGTAACATTTAGACCTCGAATACCTATATCTCTTTGATATTTCAATCCTGGAATATCAATATATTCTTTTATTCCAAATGAGAAATGGTTTTCTGAAACTTGTCTTACCTTTAATTGATTGTCTATTGCCCCAAGCAATCTCTTGAGTAATTCTATGGCATGTGCACCACGTAGTGTTACGGATGTTCCAACTTCCATTCCTGGGCTAACACCAAAGTCAGGGATTCTTTTCTGTGAAGCAACTATCTGTGCCTTGGCTCCTGAGATTATGCCAAGTAATTTGTTGGCTTTAACGAGATTATCTCCAGTTGCTCCAGAACTTAGAACAACTTTTTCTATTTTTATATGTCTCATTATGTGTCCTTCTGATTTTAGAACTTTATTTGCAACAATTGCTTGTTTGGCTTTCATTGTGCAACAACCTCCCTGGCTGGAATTGTGACACTACCCTTCTCTAATTTTAAAGTTATCAATTTTCCTGAAACTGATTCTACTTTCCCAGGCTGACCTGCATTTTTTCCAGAGATTATGAAGACATTCTTTCCCTTTTCCAGAGCAACATGCTTCTTTATCTTTCCTGCGAAATCTAGATAAACTGAGTCCTCGACTGCAATCTTATCTTTAGTAACAACATTTGAACCATCGTGCATGTTCAATTGAATTTTATTTCCAGTGATCAATCTCTTGTTTGTTACTTTGCAAAGTCTTATGTTATCTTCCTTTGTTGGTTCTAGAATATATTTATTTGTTGGAAGAAGGGAAAGAATATATTTTTTGTCTGCCTCTAGCACATTGAATATGAGAATACTCTCTCTATAATTTTTCACAATTCTACCATTGATTTTTAGAATTTTTTCATTTATCATCTTTTGAACTTCCTTTGCAGTTCTGGCAAGCTTGAGCATGTCTCTAATGGCAATGAGAACTGGAACTGAATTGTGGAGAGAACGCATGGATCTAACTACGTATTTGTTTCCCTTTCTTGGGATGGGCATTTTTGTGGTTATTTCGTTTCTTGTTAATCTCATTGTTTCTTTTCCGTTGATTCTTTAGCTTTAGCTGCTTTCGATGGTTTAGATTTTGGTTCCTTTGCAACTGCTGGTTTAGTTTCCTTGATTTCTTTTACTTGCGTAACTAGGCCAGGTTTTCTGTTTAAACTTGCTAATCTTTGTTTATCATCTGTTGCCAGAGTTTGAATTTGCAAGTTGCTTGAATCAAATGGCACGTTTACCTTTGTTCCGTCTTTCTTAGATCTTTGAATGCCCTCTAGAGACACTACTGAAGTTTTATGATCAACGGAAGAAACTTTTGCCTTTTTCTTCTTGAAGGAACCACGCATGATAAGCACCTCATCCCCTGTCCTGAGAGGAAGATTTCTCTTACCATACTTTTGTCTTAACACTTTTGATAATTGGGCACTTAAAAACTTATGCCTCAAATGTAATGGAGCATTGTATTGATATTTTCTCTGCTTTCTAGGTTGAACGCTAGAATTCCAATGTGTCGAGAATTTATTTTTCATTTTAAAGTACGAATGAAGCTAACTTCGCGACCTCCTTCCATCTTTCGCCAATTTCTCTTGCAACTGGACCTTTAATCTGAGTTCCTTTAGGGTTTCCCTTTTCATCCTTAAGCAAGGCGACTGCATTATCCTCAAACATGACTCTTTCGCCCGTTAATCTTCTGTATGATTTTTTCTGGCGTATAACGACTGCATCAAAAACTTGTCCAATCATGTCTGGCTTGCCGGCACGAACGGAAACTTTTACCCAGTCACCGACTCTTGCTGTTTGCTGTCTTCCTTTCTTTGTCTTTCCATGAACGACACCTGTGATTCTAACTATTCTTGCCCCACTATTGTCTGCTGCCACGACTTCACTTCCAATATTTAAACCACGAGAAACTCTTGCACCTATTGCCTTCATTTTTTAGCCCCCTTTGCTGCTTCAACGAAAGTGCCATCAGCTTTTCTCACCACTTCTATAACTATTGCATGAATAATTTTACTTAGTGGTCTGCATTCTCTGATTTTTATGTAATCTCCAAGATTTACATCCATTCCCTGAGGTAATCTTGCATGTAATCTAACTAGCTTTTTGTAGAAACGCTCATATTTCTTTACGAATACTGTACGTTCGAACTCAACGACAACTCTATTTGGGAATTTCTTGGTTACCGTACCTTCGAATGTTCTTCCTCTTGTCTGAGAAAGAGTGTTTCCACTAACCGTTTTTGTATTTCCCGATGTGTTTTTGTTTGTTTTTGTCATTTTAGTCTGAAATTGAATTTTCAGGGAATCCGAGTTTTACAAGAACGGCCTTAACCTGTTTCCTGTGGTTCCCTTGGAGCTCAATAACTCCATCCTTTACTGTTCCTCCGCAAGCCAAAATCTCCTTGAGAGATTTTGCGGTCGACTTGAGGTCAATGCCGTTGTCGAACCCGCTTACGAGGGTGATTATCTTTCCATATCTTCTTGATATGGTGGATACCGTTATCTTCTGCTCGCCCTTGGCGATTTCTTCGAAAACTTCTTTGGTGTCAGGCAATCCGAACGGATTCTGGTCAAAGCTCATTTATTTGAGCCTCCTTTAGCCTTTAAAGCTGTTTCGAATGTAAGTATGCGTGCGATGGCCCTTTTAATCTCTTTCGTTTTTGCATTTGTCTTATTTGCAGTTAGTCCTGCTTTGACTAATTCCATCTTCAAATCTTTTAATTTTTCCATTCTTTCCTTCTCTTGCATCTTAGTTATGTCTTTGTATCTTAGTATGGCCATTATTTACTCTCCTTCTTCTTTCTTGGTTTTTTTACTTTGACTACTTCCAAATCTTGGACTAGGGCCACTGGAAGAGATAATACTTTTGCCCTTAGAGCATCGTCAACAACAATCTTATCGTGAATGTGTGCATTTGGTGGAAGAATGCGTACCTGTATTCCCACAACTCCTGGAAGAGTTATTGCCTGGGAGATTGCTCCGTCGACAACTTTTGCTGGATCTCCAGTTTTCTTTAATAATCCTTGAGAGAATCTCCATGACTTTGCTCTTTCTGCTGGAAGTTTTCCTGAAAGAAGAATTTCTGCTCCCAGTGCACCAGATTTCATTATGTCCTGAAGCATCTTGTAGGCAATTACTTTGAACTTTAGTGAACCATCTCTTTCCAAAAGCAATGCAATTTCATCCGCAACAAGCTTTGCATCCAATCTGGAATTTAGAATTTCTTTTATTTCGATGTGAGGATTATCCAGTTTAAATCTTTTCTTTAATACTCTTGTCAACTCATCTATTTTTTCTCCTCTTCTGCCTATAACCAAACCTGGTCTATTTGTTGAAACAATTATTTTTTCTCCGACTGGTGTGTATTCGATGGAAACGTCTGAGATTTTGCCCTTACCCATGCTACGCTTAACGTACTCTCTGACGCCAAGTTCTTCCTTCTTGAATGTTACGAATTTTTTCTCTTCCATTATTTGAACTCCTTTGCTTTCACTAGGACATGTGTCCTTTTGAAGTTTCTGCCCCCGGATCTGGCAGGTCTTGATGCCCAATTGGACATTCCGAAATATATTCTTGTTTTATCCAAATCCATTCCATTGGCAATTGCATTGCCCTTCAATCCCTTGAGCATGGTAATAAATAGCTTACAGGCGTCGACTGGCCATCTTCCGGACATCATCCCAGGTCCCTTTCTGTGTGGAATTTCGCCTTTGAATGGAATTATTTTCTTGAACTTTGTTACCAAAATGAGATCGGCAATTGCATCGTCAATCTTCTTTCCTTTTATGAAATTGCAGATGTACATGCATTGTTTCTTTGATGCTCCTGCACCAACAAGATTAGCAATTGCTTCATCCTTCTTGATCTTTGCAACTGCTGGTTTGGTAGATTTTACTTCTGATTTTACTTCTGATTTTTCAGTCATTTTATTATCTGGTGTTTGGGTAATATCTACTGGTTTGGCAACTGGTTGTTCAACTGCTGGCTTAGCCTCGGCATGCTGTGTCTTCTTGACAACTGACTTTGCTGGCTTAGCTATTGGTGTTACACTTTTTCCATCTGTTGGTTTTGTTTCATTTGCCATTATTTCTTATCCGCCTTGGAACCCTTGGTGGCTCCAATTCCTGCTTCTCCGTGATTGACCTTCTGTCTTGTTGGAGCGAATTCTCCCAGTCTATGACCAATCATTTTGGTGCTCATTAATATATCCATGAACTCTTTTCCATTATAAATTCCGATGGTCATGCCAACAAGTTTTGGAACTATTACTATGTCTCTTTGGTGTGTTCTTATTTTCTTATTTCTTGAAACTTTTTCTTCGCATGCCTTTACAAAGTTTTCTACGACATCGAAATGTCTAAGGACAGAACGTCTGCTCCTTGCTGTCAAGTACTTTGCAAATTCTCTTACTTCAAGTTGCTTCCAGTGTTCTATGGTCTTTCCCCTATAGAAAACTTCCTTGGATGTTCTAATTACCTGTTCAGCCATTATCTAACCCACCCCGTTCTTCTTGGTCTAATGTGTCCTACTCTTGCTCCAGGTGGTGCGTTTCTCTTTGCAATCTTGGATTTGATTCTCTTTCCTCTACCAGAACCGAATGGATGGTCAACTGCGTTCATCTTTACTGCGGAAGTTCTAGGCCATAGTTTGTTTCTTGCCTTCATCTTGTACCACATGTTACCGGCTGTAACGAATGGCTTAAGGACTCTGCCTTCTCCGGCAATTACTCCAACTGTAACTCTGCAATCTCCACCAATTATTACTTCATGCTTGTTGGGCATTGTTAGAGAATATTTATTGTGATCATATTTTTTGAAAACCATTGCACTTGAGCCTGAGGTTCTAATCATTTTTCCACCATCTCCTGGATTTTTTTCTATGTTATAGACATTTGTTCCCATTGGAACGTTCTTTATTGGGAGAATGTTTCCTATTTGTGCTGGACCATTGATTACTATTTTTTGTCCGACGCTGGCACCCTTGAATGCTGGAATGAAGAATGTCTCATCTGCAACTTTAATCTTGAGAAGAGGTGCTGAATGTCCGGCTGAATGTACTATATCAAGGATTGTTGCTTCTCCCTCATGCATTGGATATTTTATTTTAATTAGGAATGCACGTCTTCTGACTCTGTAGGTCATGGAACCGTGTCCTCTTGCCTGCGATATAATTCGTTTACCCATTTTAGATCATTCCTAGCTTGGTCGCGACATCTATTGCCGGATTAGCCTTGTTTAATTTGACGAATGCATATTTCTTGTTGAGTGTGATGGATGTACGAACGGCAACAACTTTAACATTGAATAGGAATTCCACTTCTTTCTTTATTTCTGGTTTTCTGGACTCTCTGTTTGTTTCGAACATTAATGTATTTTCCATGTCGATTAATTTTACTGCCTTTTCTGAAGTTACTGGTCTAAGAATCATTTGAATTCCTCCAATGCTGCTTTTGTATAAAGTGTAAGCCTGCCAAGAGGGTATACGTCTCCAATTCTAAGTTCGGATGCTGGGATTATATCAATTCCTGAGAAATTTGCAGTTTCCTTATTTCCAGTTACAATTAAAAGTCCTGCATTTGATTTGAAACGTCTTCCTCTTCTCTTTCCTCTTCCTGCTCTTACTTCTTTTATCTTGAAGGTTAAACGGAATGCATCTGCATATATTGCCTTTAGTGTTGCCATTAGATCTTTTGTTTTTACAGGTAGAGATTCAATAACTGCTGGTCCTGCAAATGAAGATAGCGAAGAATAGTGATTTACGACGAAGGATGCATTGACTGTTGCAGCGAGAGCTGAATTCATTGCTATTTGTACTTCCTTGTCATTAATCTTTCTTGGTCTCCACATTCCCTGTGGTGGATGAGCAGCTCTGCCTCCTCGAGTGTGAGAAACTTCTGCAGCTATCCAGAAGAATTGTGTTCCCTTTCTGTACATTGTTTTTCTAGGAGTTCTGGAAATTCCTTTACCATAATGTCCTTTCCATTCGTGTCTCTTGTGGGAGATCGTTCCAGATGCTGAATGTCTCTTTCCTGCTTCGTCATAGGTAGCATAGGGTTGTCGTGTTACGAACTTATCTACTTCGAATAATTTTGCAGCGATATCTTCTCTAACTTTTGTGTCGAAAACTGCAGGCATCTCTAGCTGTGCTTTCTTTGCTCCCTTGACGTCGAATAGTTGTGCTTTCATTTTATATTGCTAGCTCCGTGAATTGATATTTTTGTTTTGATTGTAGTTTGGTAGGTCTTATTGCTGGAACGACAAGAACTGCTCTTTTTACTGGACCTGGAATGCTTCCATGGATGATCATATATGAAGTCTTTATGTTTCCGTAGTGTTTGAATCCAGTTCCAGGATTGATATTCTTCTCTGCAATTGTGCCGGAGGTTATTAAGTTTAGATTGTAGACGACACGAGTGAACCATCCCAATTGTCCTGACATTGGAGTTCTGAATGTAACTCTTGCTGGATGCCAAGGTCCCAAGCTTCCTGGGCGTCTTACTCCCTTTTCAGATTTGTGTCCTTTCAAAGATAATCCCATTCTTGGAACTGGACCTTCAAGTCCTTTTCCTTTGGAAACGGCATGCACATCAAGTAATTCTTTTTTGTCTAGGAAGTCTTTCATTGTTATTTCCTTTCCTATGAGAGTTTTAACATAATCTAGTTTGTTTGGAGCTGACACGGCAACTTCAAGAATGTCGGGAGTTTTTTTGAAAGCAGTTTTATTGGCAAGAGTGAATACGACAAGCCTTATGTCGTCGTAATCGGCTGGAATTTGAGAATCAAATGGTTTGAGAGAAGCAGGAACTTTAACGATATGTTTTAGTTCTTTATCATTTGCGACAATGACGTCCTTGAGAACCTTGGTGTTCTTGTAGAATCTGACGGAGAATATTTTCATGCCTGGAACTTCCAAGATTGTAACAGGCAGAGCCATTTTCTTGCCCTTAGTCATGGATGCTTCAGTATTATCTTTGACGATAACTGTGGCCATTCCTGCCTTGTAGGCAATAAGTCCAAGCAATCCTTGTCCCTTAACAGGTTTCCAGTTTGCACTAGGTAAGAATTTCGCTGCCCTCTTTCGAGGCCAGAACTGAAGTGATCCCCATCTTGGTCTTGTTGGTGGCATTTTTGTTTATTTCCTTGTTGTGTTTGTGTTTATACTTTTCAGTATACATTTAGTTTGAAATGTTCTCAACTCAGAACCGTGTACTTTCGTATTGTACTTCGTGTTTTTCCCTCGATAAATGTGGTCAGAGGCATTATCAGTGCCGATCTGAACCTTATTGTCTACTTCTGTTCAATTAGATTAGAATGGTGTAAGAAAGAGGGTATTTAAAGGTTTCCTGAATGTATTTTTAATTAAATTAGATCCGATTTTGTGATTATTCCAATAATTTTTCCTTTTTCTGCTATGAGAATTGCAGAGGAATGCTTTAGAAGGGGCATTGCCAGATCGATGGGGGTGCTTGAATTTAGAACTGGCAGAGGAGGTTCGATGATTTCAGTAATTTTACTGTTCAGAGATTTTCCAGAAAGAAGATGGGAATATATTCCCGATTCAGTTATTGTACCGGAAAGTCGTCCATGATCAATAATTGGAATTTGTGAAAAGGAATGCTGTTTCATTATCTTTGATGCTTTTTCAAGGGAATCTTTAGATGAAAGGAAAATTGGTTTTATCTTTGCCAGGTCTTTGCATAACTTTTTCTCCTTGCTGGCATAGGATTCTAGAACTCTAAATATTCTTTTTGCAATGGTATAGGAAGGTTCTGCTTTGGATGATTCTATTTTAGCTATGAGAGATTGGGAGACTTCTGCATCCTTGGCAAGTTGCTTTTGCTTTATACCCAGAGCCTGTCTTTTTGTCTTTATTGAAGAAAGTTCTGGAAATATCATAGTAATTTGAGAATATTAGGTTATTTAAATATTCCTCTAGGAATATTAATGTCAATAAAGATTATAAAATGAATTTTCATGAATGGAGTATGAATAGATATTTGTTTACTTCAGAATCGGTTGGTCCTGGACATCCCGATAAGGTGTGCGACCAAATATCGGATGTCCTATTGGATGCTTTTTTAGCTGGTGATCCGGAGAGCAGGGTTGCTGCCGAGTGTTTAGTCAAAAACAATACCATTTTTATTGCAGGAGAAATAACTTCCAAGCATAGAATAGACATTGAAAAAATTATCAGAAAGAAAATAATAGAAATTGGATATGATTCCGATGAACTTGGATTTAATGGACATACGTGCCAGATTGTTGAACTACTATCTCAACAATCTCCAGACATTGCCCGAGGAGTGAATAAAACAAGCGATCATGAACAGGGAGCTGGAGACCAGGGAATGATGTTCGGATTTGCAACCAATGAAACTCCAGAGTACATGCCTGCGGCGATAATTCTTTCACATAAACTTTTGATTAAACTTGGTGAAGTAAGAAAATCTGGTTCCATTGAAGGATTGAGGCCAGATGCAAAGTGCCAAGTTAGTGTGGAATATGAAAATGATAAACCTGTGAGAATACATACGGTGGTAGTTTCAACGCAACATGCTCCTTTTGTTGTGCAGGAAGAGCTGAAGAAAGAGATTATTGAAAAAGTTATTTTGCCTGTTTGCTCTGGACTTGTTGACAAGGGAACAATATATCACGTTAATCCAACTGGGAGATTTGTAGTTGGGGGCCCAGTAGGAGATAGTGGATTAACTGGCAGAAAAATAATAGTAGATACCTATGGAGGATTTGGAAGGCATGGTGGAGGAGCATTTTCTGGTAAAGATCCGAGCAAGGTGGATAGAAGTGCGGCATACATGGCTAGGTATGTTGCCAAAAATATCGTTGCTGCTGGCCTTGCTGACAGATGTGAGATACAAATTGCCTATGCCATCGGAATTGCAGAACCCGTTTCACTTTATGTAAATTGTTTTGGAACAAATAAAATTTCTGAGGAAAGGATTGTTTCAGCTGTAAGAAAGAACTTTCTCCTGCAACCTGGACAAATAATAAGACATTTGAATCTGAAAAGACCCATATATGAAAAAACCGCATGCTATGGACATTTTGGGAGAGATGATTCCGATTTTAGTTGGGAAAAATTGGACAAGGTTAATGAATTAAAGAAAGAACTCTAATTAGAGGAAATATATATTGTAGTCGGATAATCTATTTAAACTGGAGATTGCCTCCGGAGGGATGGCAGATGGAAAGGTAATTCTCGTCAGTGGAATTTCTGGAAGTGGAAGCCGAGAATTCTGTAGAAGATATGATTCCCATAGAATTGAAAGTGGAGTTAAGGTTCATAATACTGGGATGATGATGCGCGAACGTGCTGGGACTAGGTTAGATAGGTATATTCCAAGGGAAAATTTTCCCAACCTGCATAGCGACACTTTGAGTCTTCTGGAGTACGGAGTTTTTGATGAAATAAGAAGAAACCTTCCCCAGGATAAACAAAGTTATGGTAGAATTATTATCGACACGCACGCCATGCTACTTTGGAATCAAGTTTATCGCAATTCGCTCAAGGATAAGCATCTTGAAGGTATCAATCCAGACATTTTTATTAATATTATCGACAAACCATCGGCAGTAAGAAATAGACAACTTGAAACTGAACAGGGAAGATCGCAGAAACATGATTTGCGCGATATCCTACTGTGGATGCAACAGGAAGTGATTGCAACGCAGAGGATAGCTGAGAACTATAAAAGCCCACACTATATATTTTCCAATAAGCAGAATCCTGAAAGCGTTGAAAGCCTACTCATGAATCGATTTTTGATATATTCAAGTTTTCCAATGACCGACGCGGATGCTGAAACCACTATGAAAATAGTTGAATTTAAGAAAAATTTAAGAAATCTTGGAAGAGATGTCCTAGGTTTAGGTCTGGAAACGCCAGTCATCGACCCGGCAGATATTGACATAGAAAGTGATGTGGGATTAAGCCCGGAGGAGAAGGATGCAATAAAATGGCACACAATTCATAGAGATTTAAAGTATGATGTGGGTAAGGCTACGCATGTTATTGCATACTACCCAAATGCGAGAACTGATTTGTCCATGGGAGTGGGACATGAATGCATTGAGGGCATAAATACTGGGAAGCATGTTTATCTTATAACTCCTAGAGTGAATAGAAGTCCGTTCCTGGAGAAGAATGCAAAGATTTATTTTCCAACTGCTGAAGAGTTCCTTGCATTCTTTAGAACCAAGTTTAAAGAAGATTGGGAAAATTTGAAACGATAGATTTATTTTGCAGATTCCTTTTTCGCTTTGTTATATCCTTTTTGGTATGAGAAGTAAATAATCGCTAAGAGAGCTATCAAAATTATGATGTCTGCTATAGGATATGCTAATCTGTTAGAAATCATTGCTTTATCATAAAATGTATTAAGATGAAAAATCACTAATAAATAGTAGATTATAGCGCTTACACAAGAGGAAATAAAGAAGATTACTCCTTCGAAATAAGATGGACCGTTGTAAGAGTAAGGTATAATCTGATTCATTGTTAAATGATTTACAAAATCGATTGGACCAACTACCACTAAAATTGGTATCAAAATTACCAATACATAAAAATACCATCTGGTAAACAACCATTTGATAAAACTAATTAACCCCATAGAGTAATTAGAAGGAAAGTTTTATTTAAAGGTTTGTTTTATTGCTTGAGTAATGTTTATTAAATAGATATTCCTGATTTGGATATGGCAAAGAGGGATATTTGGGATGGTGCTAGACCTAGGAATTCTGAAGAGGATGAAGAGCAGGAAGAAGAGAGTCTTGTAAGAGGCGTTGATACTCCTGCAGGTGATGATTCTAAATTAATACATTCAGCAATCAACTATGGAATGCAAGAGATATTGAAGAAACATCCTAGTTTTGCTAAATATGGTGATTATATCTCTAAGCATGTAGACAGGACACGACTTCAGGGAGGAATTGAGAAGGCATATGCTGAACTTGCTGAACTAGAAAAAGGTGGAAAGAGATTGAGTCCTGAAAAAAAGAATAAGTTTATTTATGAAAAAATTGCAGGGTATGTTGCCTCGGGAGGAGCATTTGATGATCATGCTCGAGTCGTCGTATTGAAAAAAAGTCTTGAGGGTCGAGCAGTGGATGGTGAAAAAGAGATAAAACTTTCTGCCTCCGAGAGAAAGGATGAAAAGTATCTTGAGCAAACAATTGATGCATTTAGAAACGTGTATGACATGTTTAAGTCGGGAGACTATGCTCAAAGAATGCCAGAACTGACGGAAGCACTCGGCGTAATTGAAGATATGGGATTCGCAAGAAGTGCAATTGATGTGCTCTATCAGAAAGGAGTTATGGATGAAGGTAAGTATCGAGCCATAAGGGGAAACATTTCTAAGAAAGTCCGAAGTTATGCAACTCAGGCTCAGGAAAGTTTAGCAAAGTATTCAGCTCCAAAGAAAGCTGCCGCTACGGCAGCAGTAATCGGACTTTCTGGAGGAATATTTTTGATGGATAGTAACCTTTCTGGAAATGTAATTGGAAGTGTGGGTGCAAGCTGGATTGGAGGAATACTTCTTGCGGTTGGATTTTTAGGATTAGGAGGTTTTATTTACTTCAGAAACAAAGTAAAGAGAAGGAAATGAGTGAAAATATTGAGGGGTTGATTGAAAAAGAAGAGCTAATACATTATTCTGGAGCTGATGCGTTTATTCCAGGAATGGCATTGCGTCATATTCCAGAAGCTAGAGGAATGAAAAAATATTCCAATAGGGTAGTCAGTTTGTCTGAAATCGCACTTGTACCAATAGCGCAGTTAACATTCATATACAATGTTGCTAGCGTAATTTCTAATTATTATATGTAATCATCAAAAGCATGGAGTCTTACTGGATTCTACCCGATATGGTCTTTGATTGCACTTGTAAATATATTTAGATTATTTCCAAAGAAAGATCTGCCGCTGGAGCTGAATGCGTTAGGCATCCGAGTGAAATGGCATCGACGCCGGTCCTTGCTGCTGCAATTATATTTGTCTGGTTGATTCCTCCAGAAGCTTCAGTCTTACATTTGCCTTTGCAGAGTTTTACGCATTTTTTCATTAATTCTGGTTTCATATTGTCCAGAAGAACCCAATCTGGCTTGCCCTGCAGTGCACTCTTTAGTTCGGCAAGACTTTCAACTTCGATTTCAACTGAAACTTTGGGAAATTTCTTTCTTGCTACCCGGATTGCTTGATCAAAGCCAAGATGCTTGCCACGACTCCAGAGAGCACGATGATTATCTTTAATGAGGACCATATCGTATAGGCCGATGCGATGATTTGTTCCTCCGCCACACTTGACTGAGTATTTTTCTATTAGACGCAGACCGGGAGTTGTTTTTCTTGTATCCAGAATTTTTACCCCATACTTTTTGGTTTGCCTTGTGAAATCATGAGTTTTTGATGCAATGCCAGACATTCTCTGTAGAAAGTTGAGAGCCGTACGCTCTCCAGTGAGCATGGCTCTTGCCTTTCCACGTAGTTTGGCTACGACGGCACCCTTTTTCACTCTTTGACCATCCTTCACAACTGGAAGGTATTGAAAATTTGGATCAAACTTCTTGAAAACGTACTTGGCAACGTCATTTCCAGAAATTGTATATTCTTCTCGAGCAATGATTAGCCCAGAGGTAATTGTTTGTGGACTGACAAGTGAAATGGTTGTTACGTCACCGGAGCCTATATCTTCTTTTATTGCACGAACAATTGATTCTTGGATATTCCTAATCTTGGTAATGTTGGTCATTGGTTAATATGAGAATTCATTCTTAAGGGCTTGTCGGAATGTTGGATAGAACAAAAGTGTAAGAATAATTCCTCCCAGAATTGTCTTTATTATCCCTTCTCCAATTCCCGCACTTGATGTAAAGAAATAATATGACTGTGCTAGAAACCATATAACTACCAATGCTGAAACAACTCTGCACCATAATCTTATTCCTCGCGATTCCATGTTAATTAGAGATATTTGTTATATTTAAGGTTTGTGAGTTTTTTGATTCATTAATTTATGATACTTTGGAGATTTACCTTAACCCTGCAGGCCTCCAAACTTAATATTTATATATTAGTTATTCTTTAACAGATTATGCGTAAATACAGACACAAGCCCGTGCCAAGAGATCGTCCTGAAGATGTGGCTATGCAGGAAGAAATACGTTCGCGAGCAAATTATTCCATGGCTCTTCTTGGAAAGGGAGCTTATCTTCGAACTGGGAGATTTTTATATATAAGACCTCCTGAAAGAGCTGAGACCTATAGGCCAAGAGAAAGATAGTTATCCTGCTAACTGAAGATTTAAATTTTCAATTATCTCATTTGCTGATTTTTCTCGGTTAATCTTTGCAGGCACTTTTATTATTATGTCTGCATAATTCCTGTAGAGAATTGTGCGCTCATCGTATAGCTGTTTGAGAGTTTTGTTTTTTAGACCGACTATACCTCGGCTGTCACGATTGTGCATTCTTTTTTCTATTTCCTTGAAATCGCCTTCAAGATATATTATTTTAGATATGCCTTTTAGAAATTTCATTACGTCTGAGATATAAACTACGCTTCCACCTGGTGAAATGACCGTGTTTTGCAATTTTTTCTCCTTTAGTGATAAAATCACCTTTTTTTCTATTTCTAGAAATTTATCTTCTCCCTGTAAATCTATAATTTTTTGAAGTGGCTTGTTTTCTGATGCGACAATTAGATCATCTCCGTCTATGAAGTCGTAGTTCATAATTTTTGCCAGCTTTTTGCCTATGAAAGATTTACCAACTGCAGGCATTCCAATGAGAGTGATATTCATGAAGATTTGAGGAAATATGGGTTTAAGAATTTCTCTGTGTTGATTTGTGAGCGGAATATATTGCCGTTGCACCGCCTACAATCATCAGGGAAGCGCTCCAGCATGATTGGTACAATTCATGGGTGTTCACATAGGCCGAATTTACTCTTGAGGAGATATGTGTTTCATCGGGATCGGAGAGATTATTACTTCTGCTGAATACTTCCTGAGCCATACAATATCCTGAAAGAAATGCCACCAATCCTGTTGCACCAAGTATCCTATTGAATAGTTTTGTCATATGATCTGTTACATCCCGATAGGCATGAAGGAGGAAGTATCTTTTTTTGGTTCTATTGGTTTTTCAACGGGTTTTTCGGCTGCAGGTATTGATGGTGATGGAAAGGTTGGTTGTGTTGAATCTGGTTGTGCAGGAGTTGGTTGTGTTGAATCTGGTTGACCAATTGTTGGATCATAGGTTCTTGGAGTTTCTATTTCCTTGGAGATGACCATTCTTGGACCTGTCCAGATTGGAACGTCTGCGTGAATCAGCTTATCTGAAAGTCTAACAAATACTCTGTGTGAATCAACCAGAGTCCGTAATTTTTCTCCATGTCTTCCTTTTGATATTGAATATAATGAGACGTTTGCAAAATCTTCTCTGATTGGAAGATATTTATCCTTGGAAACTAGGTCCTCGCCATCGATGGAGACACGAACAACTCCATTGCCCGAGGAAAGCATGTTATCTATACTTAATTTTTCGGCATATTTTATTATTCCATTTTGTTCAAGTTCGAATTCTGCTCTTCCGCTCTTTATACCGAAGGCAGTAAAATCGATGGGAACTGGTCTTTTTCCATCATGGTAGATGTCCTGGCGATTGGCTTTGGAAACTGAAGGAACTGCATTGTTCGCAGGCCAGTAGGTACGCATTTCGGCTTCACCGCCATAGGCTCTGCAGGCTCCAATTCCGAGAAGGATTGCCGTTGCCGTAATTGCAATTCTTGCTGAAGTTCTCATGAATTAGGGAGAGAAGTGTGCATATAAGAATATTGTTGTTTTGGAGAATATAATCAATATTTAGAGTAATGTGCTAGTTAGCTAGTCCTGCTCGACCCTTGGGGCGAGTACGAATGATAATATTACATTTCCAGTTGGGAAGTCTATTCTCATTGGATGATTCTCTGAGAATGAGATTATTGTTCTTGCTGAAACTTTCCCCCCCTTCACAAATTTGTTTAGATATTCTAGGGAGAATCTTGCTGAGCTGTTGTCCGAATATATTTCTATTTCTTCCGTTCCAAACTCTACTCTTGCCGAATTTAGTCCTGATGCTTCAATTATAAATTTTGTTGGCTCGGCTCTGAAGGTACATGCATCGGAGACAATTAGACAGTCTTCAACTGCTCCAATAAATGCATCGGAATTC
>SESG01029707.1_pt1 | contig 17810 bp, 15 predicted proteins | sample 3171421 | NCBI WGS metagenome assembly SESG01 (sample SAMN10866946, study PRJNA518727) | freshwater metagenome | biome: subpolar coniferous forest; feature: holomictic lake; material: water; isolation source: holomictic Lake 227, 6 m and 8 m depth | place: Canada: near Kenora, Ontario | collected... | reverse complement strand
TTAATTAAATTTTTATTCATGGTATTCAAACTCCAGTCGATCTCGTTTCCTCTGCCCACGTTTTTCAGATATGGATGCATCAATGCGTCATACTCATCTATCAGTCCGGGCAGCGAGGCCATGGAGATTGCAGTATTCCCACGCAGTAATATTCGCCGCATCGCCAAAGCGTCCTTTACTTGCCGTCACCTATTAGAGGCAATACTTTGTCCACTTTAAAATAGATGAGAAATTTTGATTCCATATTATCTTTGCGGCCGATTCCTTTATATTTCTTGCGGCGGATTTTTTCGATCATGGGGCTGTCTTTTTCTTCGTGTGTTTTTGTAAGATAAAGCCTGCACCCTTTATAAGAACCATCCTCTTTGAAGAGATATGTCGCGGAAGGATTCTCTTTCAAATTGGCGTGAGTCAGTCTGTCGGAGGCGATAAAGGCAACAGTATGCTCATCCATAAAATGCGGCCGTCCATAGACAGCTGCGTTTACCTTTCCTTTGTTATCGGCGGTAGAAAGAACTCCTACTCCATTAGTATTCTCAAAATAGTCATCAAGCTTCATACTTCCTCCTTTTAAATCCAACTCTTTTCAGGTAAGTTAAGGCATCTTTACCTGATTGTAAAGAGAAAGGAGAAATTAAAATGAAAAAAATACTCATGGCCTTTGTTTTATTATTAGCAGGTTGCGTCAATATACCGGAAAATATTACGCCAGTTGATAATTTTAATGTCGAGCGGTATCTGGGAAAGTGGTACGAAATAGCTCGGCTCGATCACTCCTTTGAACGGGGACTCACATCTGTTAGTGCCGAATACAGCCTTCGCTCCGATGGCGGTTTACGAGTTGTAAATCGAGGTTATTCTAAAAAAGAAAATAAATGGAAAGATATTGAAGGCAAAGGTTATTTTGTTAATCGTAAGGATGAGGGCTTTCTGAAAGTTTCTTTTTTCGGCCCTTTTTATGGATCGTATGTTGTCTTTGATCTTGATCGCGAGAATTATTCGTACGCGCTGGTATGTGGTCCGGATAAGTCTTATTTATGGCTTTTGGCCCGCAGCCCGCTAATGGCTGATGATTTAAAGAAACGTCTGGTTGATAAAGCCGCCTCGTTAGGATTTGACACAGAAAAATTAATATATGTCCGGCATGATGGCTAAATCCTTTATAACGAGTGTCAGTTTGTTCCGGTCTTCCTCACGCCGGTACTGGACATCATCCATTAATTGTTTTACGAAGAATACTCCCAACCCACCGATTTGGCGTTCATCAATGTCCGCTGTTATATCAGGTTCACGAACGGATAATATATCAAATGGCATACCGGAATCCACGATCTCAATGACAAAACTATTTGCGCAGGCAAGCTTGCAGGTAATCTCTATCTCACCATCAAAACTGCAATCCTTGTAGGCATATTTAAAGATGTTGACAAGGATTTCCTCCAATGCCAGTTCTATCTCGCTTACCCTCTTGTTGCTGAATCCCTGTTCTCTGGCGCAGGAAGAAACAAAATCTATGAAATCATAGAGGGAGTCTAATTTTGCAGGCAATGTAATAGTTGCGGGTATGACCATAAGTATTCCCTACTTTAATGCATCTTCCTGGGTTTCAAATATTTTGAAGATTGTGCCGAATCCTGATATTTTAAACACATCCCCAACTGGTCCCTTAAGTCCGGAGAAAACAATATTTCCACCTTTGGGCTTGACCTGTTTTGCCGCAGCCAGAAGGCTTCGCAGGCCTGCACTACTGATATATTCAAGCTCGCTGAAGTTGAAGAGAAAAAAATTCTCGCCCTGGGCAATCAGGTTCGAAAGCTCCTTTTCCAATTCCGGCGCCGTAACGGCATCGATTTTCCCTTTGATAGAAACAACAACTGTATTCTTTTCTTTTCCTGTCTGAATTTCCATAAATATCACCCCATATTTTATTATTAAAATGATCTTGTTTCAAAAATTGACATTTTCACTTCACTTTATTCCCCTGCCTCGTCCTCTTTCCCCGATAATGCAGGGCAAGCATAGTGATGTCGTCTGATTGCGGTTCTACTCCGGCAAAAGCCTTTACTGCCTTGAGGACGCAGTCAATGATTTCTTCCGGCGACCGCTTATTTTGGCACCCGGCAATTGTCGAAATCAGAGTTTGGTCGGAAAAGAATTCCTGCTGTGGATTCATGGCCTCCGTCACACCGTCGGTATAGAGGAACAGGGTATCGCCGGGAGTCAGGATCATCCTGGACGTTTCAAATTGAGCGTCTTCCATAATTCCCAAAAGCAAAGCCGGCGGCGACGAAAGCCAGCGAATATCGCCCCCTGCAGAAATCAGGACGGGGAGATTATGGCCGGCATTGGCAAAGAGTAGTTCCCCTGTTTTTAAATTAAGAATGCCGCAAAATACCGTGACAAACATGAAGGAGTCATTATCCTTGCAGAGCTCCAGGTTCACGTGGGACAAGGTAATGGAAGGGGAAATAGTCTGGCTGGCGATTCCCTTCATCAGGGTTTTGGTTACTGCCATAAACAGAGCCGCAGGCACACCCTTGCCGGAGACATCGCCTATGGAAAAAAATACGTGTTCCTCGTCAATCAGGAAGAAGTCATAGAGATCACCCCCTACTTCCTTGGCTGGTTCCAGGACGGCAAAGATTTCCAATTCCTCCTTTTCCGGAAAGGGAGGAAAGCGTTTGGGCAGGAAACTCATCTGGATCGTGTGGGCAATTTTTAGTTCACTCTCTATGCGTTCCTTGGCGGCGGTGGTTTCGGCAAGATTGCCGATATACTCCTTAAGGGCGATCTTCATATTCTGAAAAGAGTTGGAAAGAGCGGCCACTTCGTCGCGGGAGCTGACCGTGGGAATCTCCACTTCCAGATTGCCCCGCGCTATTTCACCCGCCTTGTCGGCAAGGACGCGAAGGGGTTTGGTGATGGTCCCGGAAATGGCGATGATGACGATCAGCAAGGCAAGAAACCCGGCGGCGCCGATTGCCAGAATAATAGCGCCCAGCTTGCCGATACTGGCAAAGAGCTTGTCTTCCGGAAAGACCACGCCGATCGACCACCCCAAAGAAGGCAGTGGGGCATAATACATCCAGGCCTTCTGGCCGGCAAAGTGATCTTTCAGAATTACAAACCCTTTGCCACCATGGATCATATCCCTGCCGATCTCTCTTAAGGCCGGGTCATTGCTGGCTTCCGCGATACTGAAGATGCTTTCCCGCATGATGTAGTCTTTATTCGGATGGGAAACAAAAACGCCATGACGCGAGATGAGAAAGGCGTGGCTGGATTGACGGGATGATATCTTTTTTATCGTCTCCATCAGCCATTCCAGAGAGATATCCGCGGTGACGACACCGGTGAATATCTGTTTTCCTCCTTTATTGCTGTAAAATGGAATGGAATATGTGGACATAATTATATTTCCAGCTCCCTCGTCGAAGTAGGGCTCGCTCCAGATGGGCTTGTCTAACTCCTTGGGGATCTGATACCAGTCCTGAAAAAAGTATTGATATTCTTTGTTTCCTAAAAACGACGAAACGAGGCCTCCTTGTTTCCCCCGGCAGATATAAGGAGCTGAATATAAAGTCTTGCTGTCAAAGGCATAGGGTTCATAAGCAACGGCGGAGCCGAAGATCTCGGGATTGGTTTGCAGCAGGTCGCTGATCCGTTTCTGAAGCTCCGGCAGGGCCGGCTTGGAACTCCCCAGGGAGCGTGCCAGGTATGAGGGAACCTTCTCCACACCGCCCAGAACAACTTCGATCTTGCTCACTGTGGCGAGAGTAATGATCTCGGCGTTTTTTTCCACATCTGCCAGAATCTGGCTGCGGGAGTAGAAATAGCTGTAACCAAAAGCCGCAATAAAGATGCAGGCCGTACTGGTCAGGATGAAGAGGGACATCCGGAAGGCCAAACCTCCCCTGCCCGCAGTTTTGATTTTATTGAGCGCAAGGGACATAGAACTCACCTAAGGGTACAATCGTCCGGATAAGACCGCTTTTCTGCAATTCTACGGCAACCATTTCGTAATCCTTGCGGTTGAGATCGCCTTGAGGAACATTGGTGTCCACCGGTTGCATCAGATCCTTCATTCTGGCCAGCATCCAGCGCTGATGAACCCTATTGCCGCCGGCATTAGCTTCTTGAATATATTTCATGACAATGTCTGTGGCCTCCTCTGGATTTTCAAAGGCATACTTCCAACCGGCAAGGGATGCCTGGACAAACTTGCAGCAGAGCTCACGGTCGTGTTCATAGGTTTCTTTAAGAACATAAATCCCGTCTTCGGGGAAATTGAGGCCATACCGGTCAAAAAAGAATGTCGTCAATTCATCTTCATTAATTCCGGAATTGATAATCGTATGATACTCGTTGTACCACATGGCAGAAACAGCATCAGCGCCGCCTCTTAGAAACAGATCAACAGTTGCCCCCTGGGAAACTGGTTTAACCTCAATGCCGTATTTGCGGAAAAAGGCCCGGGGCTGAACCTGAAAATTCGGCCACATACTTACCTTCTTGTTATGCAAATCAGCAGGCTTTGAAATCCCGCTCTCCTTTTTGGCGATAAGGATAAATCCGGAACGTTGCATAAGTTGACCAATATTGACAAGATGGATTTTTTTGTCCCTATACCGGAGCGCTTCAGAAAGAAACATAGTGGTGAAATCTGTCCGTTTTTTACTCAGCATCTCGCCTGCGGGAAAGTCCGGGCCACCTTTGAGAATCTTCAGGTCGATCCCTTGTTTGCTATAGAAGCCCTTTTCATAGGCGACGTAAAAACCTGCAAACTGCGCCTGGGGAAGCCAATGGGGCAGAAAGGTCATGGTACGGCGTTCACCTGCCGCTATATTTACGGGGATAAAACAAAACAACGATACGATTACGATGCTGATTTTAATTGTATTAATATGGAATGCCTTTTTCAATAAAGTCAAAAAGCTTCTGCACATTGGCAGAGGGTTTGCCTTTAGTTATCGCTGTAATCGGTCTGCCTACTTTGGGAATCCTTGGGGCATAAATCGTTGCGTCTACTATAGAAACAGGTCCCAGACCAACACTCCCCGGAATAGAGACTATGAGTTTTTTTATCTCCGCTGCGGTGGTCGATGCCTGAACATTTTCAGTAAAGGCTACACCGTCCATGATCTGTTTTTTGAAAACAGCATTCGTCCCGGGAATCTTGCTTCCCCATATTACGGTAATAGGCAAATCCTTGCCACCAACCTCTTTCCAGTTGACCGTTTTGCCGGTAAAAATATTCTTCAACTGAATCTGTGAAAGTTTCTTGACCTTGTTTTCTTTGTTCACGATCACCTTGACAATGTCCTTGCCGATCACTCGGTATTTGTAAGCGTTCTTGTCAGGAATACTATAGCCTTCATTTGCCATCATCTCCATCCAGTCAGGAAATTTGATCCCTCCGACTGCTACATCCAAAAGGCCATTGTCCAGATCTTTGAGCGCTTCTACCGGCCCGTTTGAAATGAGCATTAGTTTTATCCCGCTTGCCTTCTCGAATGGTTCCTTGATCTTGTTGAAAATGTCTTCCGTTCCGGCGGCGCCAGCCCCTATTTTTATTTCCTGTGCCATGACTAATGAAGACATGGATACTGCTATCAGGACTGCCATAAAAATCGTCCCCAACTTGTCGTTTTTATTTTTGAGCACTTTTGTCACCTCCATTTTAATGTAATGCTTTTTTAGAACTTGCCTTTAATTACATTGAGCATATTGTAGTCCTGATTGAATGTCAAGAAAACCTTAAACACAGTACAGCGGCTCAAACTATAATTGCTTTACCGATTATTTTGTAAGGGATGTAGCGCGACGCCAGTCCTCCTTGATAAATTCCAGCAGCTCCTTGGCGCAGTCGGATGCCAGAACGATACCCCCGAAATCAGGGGGGCAGAGGAGTTTTTGCATAAGCAAACCATCGCCGTCAAACCACCGTGGCAGCGGGCCGCCGAAAAAGTAGCCCCGTTCCCGAAGCAGATCCACTGCCGTGCCAACCCAGGGCTCAGTCAAATTCAGCCAAACCTGAAAAACAACGACTTTTTGCGTCAGCGCTTCGGTCTCCAGAGAGGAAAGGCGGTTTAAAAAATCACCTCCGGTCTGCGAAACGGCGATGCGGGCTACTCGGGCAAAATCAAAGACCTCCAGCTCGGCAAGGGATGCACCACCTGCCGGTAGCTTCTCCTTTGACGGAATAATCTCGCGGGCATCATCAAGACGATCGTAAATCCCCTGAAGTTCCCTGTCATAAGCGGCAGGCAAGAAGATCCGGTGCGGTTTCTGCTTGTAGCTGCGAAAAGCAGCCAGGGTCGCTACCCGACCGGCGGCGCTCTTTTCCCGGGAGTAGGCCTCGGCGGGCATCAGTGCTACTTCGATTGCCGTCTCCACGAAATTTAAGCGGCCGACAGCCTTTTGCATGTAAGGATGGTTGCAGACCGCCTCGCCGAATAGTTCCTCTATATGAGAATTTCCGGAAACGAATTCGTTTGTCGCGAAATCCCCCAGACGGTTGTTGATTCCCCAATTGCGACAGTCCTTGAGCACCAGACCAACGCCCCATTCGTACAGGGCTTTGCAGGGTGATGAAGGATAGAGGTGGGTCACGCCGATAACCTTTCCGGCATTCGTGCGGGCCACAATAGAATAGTACCGGCCTTCCTCATTGGCCTTGGTGATGGCAACCGCATCATAGAACAATCTGATCGGGTAGCCTTCGCCGTAAACAGAGCGGAACAGATCAACAATCCCACCTGCATCCTCGGGACGAAACCCGCTTACAGTAAAGGGTTCCTGTGGGATCGGTTTAACATCATCGCTTTTCATAAATCAAATTCTCCTTGAATTATTGTTTCTGCATATACGACAAAGTAATGATGAGCGCCAAAGAAAGCATGACAAATCCCGCGGCTAAGTAAAACAGGATTGCAAATCCCGCCCCGAACGCGAGGAGCATCCCGCCTAGATAGGGCACCAGGAAGTACGCCACATCCATGGTGAACAGGGTCATGTTGGTGTTGAGGCCCCGCAATGGCGGCGGTGAGGCCGAGAAAAGCACGGCATTCAAAAGAGGCAGTATCACGCCCATACATAATCCGTAGATGACCGCCAGCAGGTAATAGGCTACCGGGAAAGCGGCAAGGGGCAGCAGAATCAGGCAAGGTATCAATAAAGCCATAGTCTTCTGCAGGGTAGAGAGCTTGTGAAGCCGGTCAAACAAGGAAACCCCCAGGGCGCGCACAGAGATCATGGCTATCATGGAAATGGTAAAAAAGAGACCAACATCTCCTGTCCGAATTTGGAGGGAGAGATCCTTCAAAAAGTAAAATAGCGTCGCATGGGCAAGATAGATAAAAAAGATGGCAGCAATCAATATAAACACTGGTCGCAGCCGTAAATTTTCCCGAATTTCGGCAACATTCGGGCGGCGCAGCACAGCGCTGTCCATGCTGGAAAGGGCAACGCCCAGTCGACCTTTAAAGGCGAAAAGAAGGACGATTGCGCTCACAGAAAAAATAGATACGGCCGCATAAATATCGGCTTCATTGCGAAAGTATGGAATCAAAACCTCGGATAGGGGAGGAACAATGGCATAGGGAATCATGGTCGCGATGCTGATGGCGCTGAATCCTTTGCCGCTCTTATCTGCTGGTATAAAGTTCACAATCATGGCGATGACAGCCGAGGTAAGAAGAACAAAGACCGCACCGTGGAAGATCCGCAGCACGATCATCGCCTGGACTGTCGAAACCCACAGATACGAGCAGGAAACAAAAATCAGCAGGACAAGCGAGGTCATCGCGACCGCATAAGCGTTGCGCACATGCAGCCAGGGAAGGATGAACAAACGCAGGATAAAAGCCGACATCGGTTCGAGTCCGACGAGAAAACCCCGCCACCCGATGGGAATCCCGATGGCGCCCAGGTAATGATAAAAGCTGTAAAACACACTGACATTGGCAAAGGCCACGGCAATAATCAGGCAAAGGGCAAGAAATTCAAATGACCAGAGTTTGCGGGGGCAGGACTTATTGTCCACTATCGTCTCCTTTCATGCCAGTATCTTTTTCAAAGCGGCGACAAAAGCTTCCATCACCGCCATCGGGGCCAGAGTAACACGGATGTGATTGGGATAGCGAAAGCCCGTCATGGGCCGGATCATTATTCCCTCGTGCATAAGCTTCCGGTAGGCAAGAGTATCGCTACCCGGCAGTTTCACAATCAGATAATTTCCCTCGCCGACAATAACGGGCAGACCCAGAGCCGCCATCTCTCTGCGCAAAAAGTCTTTGCCCTCCCTGACCAGATTCCGCGTGCGCCGGATATGGCCGGTTTCGTCGCGAAGACAGGCCAGAGCTGCCTCCTGGGCAATGCCGTTGACGGAATAGACAACACAGGTGCGGCGGATCATATCAACGAGTTTCAGGTCGCCTGCCAGATAGCCGATGCGCAAGCCCGCGATACCGTACATCTTGGAAAAAGTGCGAAAAACGATGAGATTGGGATATTCCTTGAGTAACGACATCCCGTTAGGATAATCGTCCGCTTCCACAAATTCGAAATAGGCCTCATCCACGACGACGATCTGCTTTCCACCCACATCATCAAGAAAGGCTCTCAGAACGTCCCGTGACCAATAGGTTCCAGTCGGATTGTTCGGGTTACACAGAAAAATTACCTTTGTTTCGGCATCAATGCTGTGGAGCATCGCCTGATCGTCAAATCGTTCCTCCCTCAGGGGAATGACTTTGGCCTCAACCCCGGAAAAAACGGCCACCCATTCATAGACAGCAAAAGTCTTGTCTGCTGTGATGATGTTATCGCCCTGTGTGCAAAAGGCCTTGATGACAAAAGCGATGACTTCATTGGCGCCATTGCCCACAAGAACCTGATCGGGGTCAATGCCGTGGCAGGCAGCAATTTCGCAGCGCAGATAGTAGGAATCACCGCTGGGATAGATAGCGCCCCGGGGCGGTGCAAACCGCCTGATTACCTCCTGGGCACCTGGTGGCGGGCCCAGCGGATTTTCATTGTTGTTCAGGCGGTACAAATGATCACAGCCGTAAAGCTTTTGCAGCTCCGGATCAGGTTTGCTGGGAATATAGGGCTCAAACTCCCGCACATAGGCGGGAACAAGCAGGTCAAGATTCGGTTCGATCATACTGAAAAATCACCAAGTCGGCTAGACCTGCAAAGGGGATAATCAATGCGGGTCGGAAATGATTGTTGAGAAGAACAGGTGAAAGCGATGCGTGCCAGGAAACGCCCAAATCGAGGGCAAAGAATATGTTGGCAATAGATTCTCCCTTAAGGAAATTGATATGCCTTTTGACGTTGGCATCAAAATCAGCGCCCGGCCACAGGGGACGCAGGTTAGCTAAAGACTGCTCCCGGCGAACTTCTGTGGAAAAAATCGAGACCCCGGTCTTCGTCTCACCCTGATTGCGAACATCTCGTATTTCTCGGGCAAGAAAAAGACGTGCATATTCCTGCCGCAGGTAGTCTTTCAAGCACTCATCCGTAAATACCAGGCAACCGGGATCTTCATGGAGAAGCCGGTAAAACGCCTGTATCTCGACTGCTTTGCCTTCCGTAGCGTAATGCTTAATCAACCCGAGCAACTCAAATTGCGCTTGGCTGGAGACGGAGAGCCCGGTAAGGCTAACCAGACCAATAGCTTTTGTCCGCGCTGTATTGGTGATGCAGGCATCGAGGAGCATCGCTGCAATCTCGCCTTCCCGCCCATCATGAAATCCATGGGGACCAAACATCTCGATGATTCGAGAAGTCAGAAAGCGAAAAAGAACCCCGCCTGCGCATTCCCCTTTGGCATCTACAGCGGTTAATATCTGGCAGTCACCGGCTGTGACCATGTCTGCTACCTGACCGGGGTAGTTGAAAAATGGCGGCCGCAGCGGATCAGCAGGCCCCTGGGCCACACAAGTCACGTAGCGCTTCACCCCTTCTATATCAGGAACCGAAACTGTCAGTGCGCCGGTACTATCTACCGGCGAAATTGCGGCCTCGGGCGCTTGCGGATAGTTTTTATCTTTTTCGATGGTCAGGCAGATGCGGTTTTGTCTTTCCGCAACGATGTTCAGGCGATCAACCGAGTGCGAGGCAATGGCCAGGCCCATCTGCGTCATATCGTCTTCACTGGCGCAGGTAACGGGCGCGGCGATATTGAGCGCGCCCATGTTGATTGCCGATACCGGGAAGCGGAATTCAACGCGGATATATGATAATCCGTTCACACAATTGATATCAATAATCTCTCCCTGACAGACGTTGCTGCTGAGGTAGGAAAATATTTCCTCCGTGGCCAGGCTGATTTTAAGCGACTCCTCCCGCCCCAGCCCGAATATCGTGGCTGCCGTTTCCACGCATTGGGTGGCGACAGGCAGAAAGGACATGGTGGCCTGCAATTGCAAGGCAATGATACGCTCGGAATTTTTACTAATTTCACTCCTCATTTTTACGCGTTCCCCATATTTTTAAAGGCCATTGCATATACCTTTAAGAGACATCTATGTCAAAGATTTTTGACAACATAAAACAATTTACTCATTGAAGCACCGCTGATCCTGTGATATGTGTTTAGCTATGCCGACATAGCATGGAGTTGGGTTAAAGTAAACCACCTGATAAACAAGGAAACAAACGAAATGAATCCCTACATTCCCGAAATCGGTAAGCCTGTTTCCCGGGTGGACGCAGCGGCAAAGGTCACAGGCACGGAAAAATATGCCGTAGATTATTACGGCAACAATCTCGTCTGGTCCGGTGTAAGGCGGGCCGGTATTGCTCATGGCCGTATTCGCCTTGTGGATACAGCCGCGGCATTGCAACTTCCCGGTGTGGTCGCTGTGCTGACAGGCAAGGACGTTCCGGGAACGAACCGCCAGGGGATCGTCCACAAAGATCAGCCGGTACTTGCCTTGGAAAAGGTTCGGCACTGCGGCGATGCCGTTGCGCTCGTACTGGCGGAAGACCGGGCAACGCTGCAAAAGGCACTGTCCCTTATCCATGTTGAAATCGAGCCTCTGCCGGGTATTTTCACGGTTGACGACGCACTAAGCCCCGATGCCCCGCTGGTTCATGAAGAACATCCCCAAGGCAATGTCCTGCTGAAGGCAACGATCCAGAAAGGCGACGCACCGTCTGCCATGAAGGGATGCGACATCGTCCTGGAAGAAACCTTCCATGTACCCGTTCAATCCCACACCTTTATTGAAACTGAAAACGGAGTCGCCTGGCAGCAGGAGGATGGCAAAGTTGTCCTCGTCGTCTCCACTCAGGCGCCCTTTCGCGATAAATGGGAAATCAACCACGCCCTGGGCCTGCCCCTGGATAAATTGCAGATCATCGGCCCGTACCTTGGCGGGGCCTTCGGAGGCAAGGATGGCGCCACAGTCCAGTGCCTGCTTGTCCTGGCGGCACTTCATGCCGGCGGCAGGCGTGTTAAAATGTGGTGGGACCGTGAAGAGAGCTTCATTGCCGGGTACAAACGTCATGCCGTCCGCATGCACTACCGGCTTGGCGCCAGGCAGGATGGGACACTCCAGGCGCTTTCCTGCCGCCTTTACTATGACACCGGGGCATACGCCCATCTGGGTGGAGAAGTCATGGCTCTGGGCATGGAGCACGCCGGTGGGCCATACCGCATTCCCCACACCCTGATCGAGGGGTGGTGTGTCTATACCAACAATCCCATCGCCGGGGCCATGCGTGGTTTCGGCGTTGCCCAGGTCAGCTTCGCTTTTGAACAAATGATGAACAAACTTTCCGCAAAACTGGGCATGGACGCACTCGAGCTGCGCCTGAAAAACGCCCTGCGGCGAGGCGATCAGAACACATCAGGCGTAACCCTGCCCCAATCCACAGGTATTGAGGACTGCCTATCGAGAGTGCAGCAGCATCCTCTCTGGCGGGACCGAAAGGCATGGAAACAAGGGGCGGGCAAATTTCACAAGCGGGGCGTAGGCGTTGCCGCCGTGTTCAATAGCATGGGCTATGGTCGGGGGCTTCCCGATTCGGCGCTGGCCAAGGTGGAACTGACGCAGGCCGGATGCATCCGCATTTACAGCGGCGTCTCCGACATGGGCCAGGGCAACACCACAGCCTTCGTCCAAATCGCAGGCCAGATCCTCTGCCAGGAGCATACCGCAATTGAACTGGTTCAACCGGACACCGAGCGAACTCTGCCATCGGGATCGGCTGCGGCCAGCCGCACCACATATACCTACGGCAACGCCCTGATCAAAGCCTGTGAAGAGCTGCGGCATCGCCTCACCGGGCGGGCGGCGCTCATGCTGCTTGCCGATACCCTGGATGATCTGGAACTTCTTCCGGGACGGGTAAAAAACCTCGCATCGGGGAGGGAGATCCCACTTACCGCCCTGGCGGCAATGATGCCTCCGGAGGATCGGGTCTGCATCAGTCAATTTCTCATGCCGGTCGTCCGGGACAAGTTGGATACAGGCAAGGAGTTTGTCATCGGTTTCCCCCATCTTCTTTTTTCTTACGCCGCGCATCTGGTCTGCATCGAGGTGGATGAGCTGACCGGCGCCATAGATGTTCAGGCATACCTGGCAACAACGGAAGCGGGAAGCGTTCTAAACCCCCAGGCCTTTGAGCAGCAGGTGCAGGGCGCCATTGCTCAGGGGATAGGCTATGCCTTAAGCGAGGAAGTTCTCCTGAAAGAGGGGCACATCGTGAACAACAATTTTGCTACATACATTATTCCCGGGGCACTGGATGTCCCGGAGATGATCTCACTTTCTGTTGCGGCCTATGAGCCTACCGGACCCTACGGCATGAAAGGTGTTGGCGAAGTTGGAATGAACGGCCCTCTGCCTGCCACCGCCTGCGCCCTGATTGATGCTTGCGGAATCCACATGACCCGCTCGCCGCTCACGGCACAACGGATCCTCGCAGAGCTGCAAAAGCAGCAGGAGACACCATGATTATTAATTTTCTGCTCAACGGTAAAAAGGCAACAATTAACGCCGAGCCAAACCGTCGCGCGGTGGACATCCTGCGGGAAGATCTGGGGCTAACGGGAACAAAGGAAGGCTGCGGGGCAGGCGAATGCGGGGCTTGCACGATCCTCGTTGACGGCGAGAGCCGTTTATCCTGCCTCATGCTGGCGGCGCAACTGGCAGACCGAGAAATCACAACCATCGAGGGGATCTCCGATGATGGCCTGCACCCCCTGCAGGATGCCTTCATTTCGCACGGGGCAATCCAGTGCGGATTTTGTACGCCGGGGATGATCCTGTCGGCTGCCACCCTGCTCAAGCACAATCCCCATCCCACTCGGGCGGACATCCGGACGGGTTTGAGCGGCAACCTTTGCCGATGCACGGGGTATCAGAAGATTGTGGATGCCGTCGAGGCAACATCACGCCGGGAGGAGCAAGCAAAGTGACGCAGGTTTATCTACCACAAACGCTGCCAGAGCTATGGTCATATCTGGATGCTGAGCCCGAAGCGCTTATCTTCGCCGGCGGTACAGACCTGCTCGTAAAAATGCGTGCCGGGACGGTAGCCTCATTGCCTGGCCTTATCTGCCTGGAACGCCTTGCCGAACTACGGGACGTCCGGGAAACTGCTGCCGGCATCCGGATTGGCGCCGCAGTCACTTCCACTGAAATTCTCCGTCATCCACTGCTCTTGTCTTGCCTGCCAGTCCTGATCCGTGCCCTGCAAACGCTGGGGTCGCCCCTGATCCGCAATATGGGGACAATCGGCGGAAACATCTGTACGGCATCGCCTGCCGGTGACACCCTGCCGCCACTTTATATCCTGCAGGCGGAGGTGGAACTACGCACCCGCGACAACGTCCGCATCCTGCCGATCCGGGAGTTTATCAGCGGCCCCGGGGCAACAAAATTGCAAAAAGGAGAGATCCTGACGGGCATCGTTGTAAAAAAGCCGGATGAATACAACATCCATCATTTTGAAAAAGTCGGGCAGCGCAAGTCCATGGCCTGTGCTGTTGCCAGCATGGCCGCCCTGCTGCGATTGTCGCCTTCAGGGGTAATCGAAGCAGCCAGATTTGCTTGGGGCAGTGTCGGCCCGACAGTCATTACCTCTGCCACAGTCGAAGATACCCTGATTGGTGAAAAACTGTCGCTTACGACACTGACCGCTGCCGCTTATAAAATCAGGCAAATCGTTAAGCCAATAGACGATGCGCGAGCATCAGCTAATTACCGCCGGACAGTTTCCGGCAATCTGTTGCTGCGACTTTTTAATAATGTTTGGCCACAATTTCCCTCGTCATAATACAGCTTTTATGCTTAGCGCTAATTTCAAGGAGAAAAAATGGAACTCCATAGTTTTCTGAAAAGCATCGAAATCATCTCTGATTTGTCGGATGATCAAATAAACCTGATTGCAGAAAATGCCCATCTGCTGGATTTTCCGGATGGAACAGTAGTTATCGCAAGAGGTGAACCGGGCCGTTTTCTCTGGATTGTCTATGAAGGAGAAATGGATGTCCTGCTTACCGAGGATAATGGAAGCAAAAGGACAATAGCCACACTGCAACGGGCGCAGGTTTTCGGAGAAATGGCGATTTTAACCGGGGAGCCTGCAGTTCTGGATGTAATTGCCAATGGCAAAGCCAGGCTGCTTAAGATACCGCGGGATATTTTTTCACGGATCATTGCCAGTAATCCCAAAACGTTCGGCAAATTCACCCGCCTAGTCACAAAGAGAATGCAACGCAATGAACAGGATGACGCGCAGATTCGCCTGAAAAACATCTACAAAGAGAATGAAGATCCCTATGACCTGAACTTCTCATCTGTCGCTGATCCGCTGAAGATTCTTACAGTCAATTGCGGCAGCTCATCTCTCAAATATACATTATTTGATACGACAAAAAATGAACCCGTTCTGGAAGGGCTTATCGAAAAAATCGGTACCGGCGATGCCTCTCACATGATCAGAACAGAAGACGCCAAAAAAGAGCAGCCGGCTAAAGGCATCATGGCTATTGAAGAAGCTTTCCGGCTGATGGTTGCTACGATCTCCGACAAGACTTATACGGGAATCAGTAACCTGAGCGAGATAAAGGCAATCGGGCATCGCGTTGTTCACGGTGGTGCAAAGTTTCCTGTTTCAGTCTTGATTAATGATGAGGTTACCGCGTCCATTAAGGAACTAAGCGATCTTGCTCCTCTGCACAATCCCTATAATCTGGAAGGGATTGAACTAATGAAAAAACTTATTCCTGCCGCTAAGCAGGTTGCCGCTTTTGATACATCCTTTCATCTGAAAATGCCGGAAAATGCCTATACTTATGCCCTGCCTTATGATCTCTGCGAGCAGGAACAGATCCGCCGTTACGGTTTTCACGGAACAAATCATAAATTTGTCGCCCTGAGCGCGGCAACATTCCTCAAACGTCCGCTAGTTGAGCTACGGATGATTTCCTGCCATTTGGGCAGCGGCGCTTCTGTTTGCGCCATTAACCGCGGGCAGAGCATTGATACAAGCATGGGCATGACCCCGCTTGAAGGCCTGGTTATGGGTACGCGGGCAGGAGATATTGATCCCGGCGTAATCCTGCATTTGCTGCGTCACCGCAAGATGAGCGCCGATGAAGTTGATCTGATGCTCAATAAAAAAAGCGGCCTTCTGGGCATCAGCGGCAAAAGCAATGATATGCGGGAGATTTTAGCGGCAGCAGAAGATGGTGATATTCGCTGCAAACTGGCGATTACAACTTTCTGTTACAGGGTAAAGAAATATATCGGCGCGTATATAGCCGCGCTTGGCGGCCTCGATGTGCTGATTTTCACCGGTGGAATAGGAGAGAATTCCGCGGAAATCCGCTCCCGGATATGTCAACTAATGGAAGTGTTCGGCATCTTTATTTTGGATGATATTAACCGCAATACCCATGTCCGTCGCGGCCAGATAACGGATATTGCCTTGCCCCATTCCCGCGTCCGGATTCTTATCGTCCCGGCCGATGAAGAAAAAATGATTGCCCGCGAAACTATTCACGCGCTGGGAAGAGTAAGGACTAAAGACGATATTCAAAAACTCAGTTCCCGTCCCATTTCCATATCTACTTCCGCCCATCATGTCCACTTGACCCAGGAGCATTTTGAAATTCTCTTCGGGACAGATCAGGTAATGTCGCCGCGTTCAGCACTCAGTCAACCCGGTCAGTTTGCCTCTATCCAGTCCGTCAACCTCATTGGCCTAAAGGGGAGAATTGAGCGCGTCCGGGTTCTCGGCCCGGCCCGTAAAGAATCGCAGGTGGAAATATCGCGCACAGAGCAATTCAAGTTGGGCATTGAGGCGCCCCTCCGGGATTCCGGAGATCTTGAAGGAACTCCGGGAATAACGCTGGAAAGTGATACGGGAACCTTGAAATTAAGCAAAGGGGTGATCTGCGCCAAGCGCCATATCCACATGTCTCCTGCCGAGGCACTGACTTTGGGTCTGCGCGATAAGGATGTGGTCATGGTCAAGGTTAAGGGCGTGCGGGAGCTGATCTTCGGGGATGTCCTTGTCCGCGTTCATCCTGACTACCTGCTGGATATGCATTTAGATACCGATGAGGCCAATGCCGCGCAGATTTCCGAAGGCACGGTTGGTTACATTGAAGCTATCCAGCACCGCAATTACATGTGATATCAATCAATCTTCCCCAGTGCCTGACTAATCGCGTCGCGCAGTGCATTGAGGTTGTATGGTTTGCTTAAGAATGCCTGTGGCAGTTCGGGATGATCACCCTCCATCACATGGGCTAAATCATAGCCACTGGTCAGGATTACGGGGATATTGGGTTGGACCTTGCGCAGTGCCGTCAATGTCTCCCAACCGTTCATACGTGGCATGGTCAGGTCGGAAAGGACAAACTGAATTTCACTTTGATGCTTGCCGAATATCTCCATTGCCTCAACGCCGTCTTTTGCTTTCATCACCGAAAACCCAAAACTCTCCAGCATGGCTCCGGCCATGTTGCACATCATCTCATCATCTTCGGCTAATAGCACCGCTCCGCCCTCTATAAACTTGGTGGGGAAAAACGAGCTGATCGAGTAATCATAACTACTTCCAGCCTCTTGATCTCGCATGAGGGCTTTTTCAGACAGAGGGAAAAAGATCCGGAATGTACTGCCTTGGTTTGGTGTACTCTCGACTGTAAGAACTCCGTTATGTGTCTTTAAAATTCCCAGGACTACGGGCAGGCCCATACCACGACCGGTGAACTTGTTGGAGTAAAACGGGTCAAAGATCTTTTCAATGTCCCTGTCCTCAATTCCGCAGCCGGTATCAGCTACTTCCAGACAGGCGTAGGCAGTGTACTGCGCTTGCCAGTCTATGGGATAGCGTTTCGCTGTGGAGATTTGTGCCAAAGAAACTGTTTTAACGCGCAGGGAGACGGTGCCACTTTCCCTGCCGATAGCTTCCCAAGCATTGGTGAGAAGGTTGGTGAGCGCCTGTTGTATGTAATCGGCGTTCGTGCTGACAATCGGACCCATAACGGGCAAATCTTTTTTCAAAACCACGTTTGCCGGCATAACGGCCTCGATCAAGGGTAGACCTCGCACGCAAGCATCAGAGAGATCCAACAACTCACGTTGTTCAAACGATTGACCAACGTAGGTAAGCATCATGCTGCTCATTTCCGCTGCCTTGCCGGAAGCTTTCATGGCCGCGATGATGCGTGCCTGCGGATTCCCTCCTTTAGGCAGTTCCGTCAGCGCCAGCTCCAGATTCCCGATCACCGCACCAAGTTTGTTATTGAAGTGGTGGGCAATGGCTCCTGCCATGCA
>SESG01013034.1_pt1 | contig 17818 bp, 20 predicted proteins | sample 3171421 | NCBI WGS metagenome assembly SESG01 (sample SAMN10866946, study PRJNA518727) | freshwater metagenome | biome: subpolar coniferous forest; feature: holomictic lake; material: water; isolation source: holomictic Lake 227, 6 m and 8 m depth | place: Canada: near Kenora, Ontario | collected... | reverse complement strand
TTGACACTCTAGCACCCACCCGCTTTGATTCTCTGCCGTGATGTTTCTTTCAATCGATCTTACTGTTGACAGGTTTTCCCGTGCCTTTGCAGTCCTACTTTTCGGAGCCACAGCGCTTCTGATGCTCGGATGTGCTGCCCCCGAACCGCCGCAAATCAAGCTGGAGAAGGCCAATATTCTCCCCCTTTCGATCAATCCTGATTTCGTCTTTCGCAAGAAAACGCAGTTCCTGAATGATCCGGCGAAGTACCTTCAAGGAGGCCCGTCAACGGATGAAGCCATCTATTTTGAGCGTAACTACTACATGTGGCCGGCATCCACACAGCTCGACAAGGATTCCTTGCGTGGGCATTACCTGAACTTCTGGTGGTGGAATCGCGGACAGCCTGCCGATGTCACCGTCCGTCTCGAATACCGTCAGGCCAATCTGGCCTCATTTGTCATGGCAAGGGAGAAAACCTACCCTGCCGCCAAAGGATCACACCGCACGCAGTTCACCGTCATTGGGGACGATTATCTCGAGAATGGCCCGATCACCAACTGGCGCTGCCTGCTCATCGTCGATGGCAAGATTGTCGGTCTGACCCAGTCTTACCTCTGGAAATAATGCTCCCTTCGATCGAAAAACTTCTCACCCTTCAGAATCGGGATCAGAAGCTCCGCGCCGTCCTGACTGAAATCGCAGCCCTGCCGGGTGAGAAGGCTGCCCGTGAGCGCGAGCTGAAAGCCGCCGATGACCGGCTGGAGGCCGCCCGCAGCCGCCAGCGCGAAATCGAGATCGAGCGCAAGAAACTGGAACTTGAAGTTAAGGGCAAACAGGATCAGATCGCCCGTTACAAAAACCAGCAGCTCGAAACGCGGAAAAATGACGAATTCACAGCCCTCAGGCACGAGATCGACAACGCTGAAAAAACCATCATTGAGATCGAAGACCGCGAACTTATCCTCATGGAAGAGGCCGAGAGCCTCAAACCCGCTCTTCAGGCCGCACAGGAGGCCCATGACGCGGAGAAAAAGAAAGTGGAGACACACATGGCCTCCCTTCTCACCCGTCGCGAGAACCTTACCACGAGGCAGCAAGAACTAGAAACCGAACGCCAACTTGCCACCGAGGGAATCGAGGAGGAACTTCTCGACCGCTACACTCGCCTCTTCAAAAGCAAAAACGGCATGGCCCTGGTCACCATCGAACATGGCGTCTGCACCGGCTGCCACATGCAGGTCAACACACAGACCTATCTTGAAGTCCGGGCGGAAAAGGAAATTATCGGCTGCCCGCAGTGTGGGCGCATACTCTACGAACCCCAGTAACGAGTAGACTTGGGATCTTAGAGCAGAGCTTTTTTACGCCCCCCTTTAGTCTTCAGGTTTCAAGTTTTCATCCTTTCTGAATTTTTTTGGGGGATTCGACCGTTTGCGGTGAATCACTTGTTGAGGCGGATAATCCCGTCTGCTTCAACAAGGAAACACATCTCATGAAATCACTATCCACACTGCTCAAGGCAGGAGCTCTATTTGCACTAATTGCCGGATTCGGTCTCGCGACCGTCTCGGCCTCTGATGCCTGCAAGAGCTGCTGCAAGACATCCTGTAGCTCCTGCAAGAAATGCGCGGACGGCAAATGTGCCGATTGCTGCAAATCCAGCTGCTGCAAGTAATTCCCTCAGCATGGCGGGAGCAGTAAAAGAAAAACTGCTCCCGCTATCTGATTAGGTTAATATTTTTCCACCCATTCTAACCATGAACTCATCCGACGATCTCTCCCCTCTGCTCCAGAGCTGGCAACCGGAGGCTCCCTTTTCCGGTGATTTCAACCGGGGTGTCTGGTCACGCATCGAGGCAATGGAGTCTCACAAAGGAACCGGCATTCAGGCTCTCCTTTCGTGGATTCAGCTGTTCGCACGCCCCCGGATTGCTGTTTCAGCCGCTATGCTCGCTATTTTTGCGGGGGTCTTCCTTGGCGGCATCCAAGCCCGCTCGTCTCAAGAGGAGCACTATCTTCAGTCCCTGAACCCATACGGTTTTCACAGTCATAACAGATGACCCGGATGAAACGGGGCGTTCTCATCCTTCTTGGCATCATCCTTATCGGCTTTGCCGCCGAACAAGTCGCCGTTCTTTTCTTTCGCTGCGCCCCTTCGGAATGGCTCTGTCATGAGTATGCTCTGAAACCAGAACAGGCTGAGAGAATGGAGCTGCTTCAAAAGGAATACGGTTCCCGATGCGGCCCCTTCTGTGACCAGATGTGCGAGGCCAACGCCCGCCTGGAACAACTCAGCCTTGGTTCTGGCAGCGTGACGCCGGAGATTCGCGCCTCGGTGGCAGAAACCGACCGTATCCGCTCCGAAACCCGGATCGCGATGCTCGACCATTTTTACGCTGTAGCTGCCGAGCTACCTCCTGAAAAACGGCGGGCCTATTTGTTGAAGGTTCTTCCTCTGGTCATCGAATCCTGCGGATCTCAACGGCGCTGATGTCGGAAAATGCCACGGCCTCGGAAAATGTCGATCTGATGGCGATGAACAGTCTCGCCTCGGGCGAGGATCGCGCCCTGACCGATATCATGGAGCGGTGGAAGAGTCGCCTGATCGCTTACCTTCTCCGCTTCACGGGGAGTGAAGCCGCGGCCATTGATCTGGCCCAGGAAACCTTTGTGCGTCTCTATCAGGCCCGTGAGCGGTTTCGTCCCACAGCTTCTCCCAACTGCTTTTCCTCATGGATTTTTGGCATTGCCGCCAACCTCGGTCGCAATCACCTGCGTTGGCAATCCCGCCACCCCACGCTCCCTCTGGAAGATGCCGGAGATCCTGCATCACTTGGTGATCCGAGCCTCTCCGCCGAGACAGCAGAACGCACGGAAGCCATCCGGTCTGCCATCGCATCCCTTCCCACTGATCTGCGCGAAGCCCTGATTCTGAGCGAATACGAGGCTCTCTCCCAGGCTGAGATCGCCGTTATTGCATGCTGCTCAGTCAAAGCGGTGGAACGAAGAATCAGTCATGCCCGGGAACAGCTCCGCAGGGAACTGAAAAGTTTTTTAACGAAGGATAATTTTTAGGGGGATTGGGTGCGGAGAGGTGAATCACTAGGTGAGAGGGAATTCTTACCCTCTATCACACACCACAAAATTCAACCCTGACACTCCATGAAATCACTCCTCTCCATCCTTCCCGCCGTTGCCCTGATGGCTTTTGGCGCCATCGCGCAAGCTGGTATCCCTTATCCTCTCCAGACCTGTGTGGTCTCCGGTGAAAAGCTCGGAGAAATGGGGCCGCCGGTTGTCATCAATTATCAGGGTACTGAAGTTCGCTTCTGCTGCAACGGTTGCACGAAGAAATTCAACGCCGATCCCGCCAAGTATCTTGCCAAGCTGAAGGCCTCACAACATACCGCCAACTGATGAACGGCAAGGTCATGCTCTCTGCCGCGCTGCTGGCTGCCGCGCTGTTGAGCAGTTGCTCACCTCCCTCATCTACCAAGGATGAGGGAGGAATAAAAGAAGCAAAGGCTAAGGTTGTCTGGACCTGCTCAATGCATCCCCAGATCCATGAGGATCATCCCGGCAACTGTCCCATCTGCGGCATGGCTCTGGTTCCACAGCACTCCCAAGCCGAGGCAGACTCCAAGGAAGCCAAGCCTGCGACGGCGGCCGACCAAGCATCTCCGGCCACGATGAACCCGCTCTCCGAAGCGGTGATCCATCTGGACGACGCCCGCAGTTCCGTGGCCAGCATCCAAACCTCCTCGGTGGAACATCGCGCCGTGCAGCGGACCATCGAGCTTTTCGGTGAGATCGCCTATATCCCGGACAGGCATGTCGATTTTACATGGTATTACAGCGGCCGGGTGGAAAAGGTTCTGATCGACTACAACACGACCGAGGTGCAGTCGGGTCAGCCGATCCTTCAGGTTTACAGCGAAGCGGCCGTGGAGGATCAGCGAACCTACATGCAGCTGCTCAGGGAACGTTGGCAAAGCACTTTCTACCAGAGGAAACTCTATGAGACACAACTGGCCTCGATCGCGGAACGACTCTTCCGTGTCGGCATGACATCTGATGAGTTGAGAGAGCTGGAGCGGAAAGGCCGCGTTCAGTATGAATTCATCATCCGGGCCCCGCGATCGGGGAGCATCATGGGCACCCTGCCGGCTGTCGGGGAACGCTTCACCGCCGACAAGGTTCTCTTCCACATCGCACCCCTTGACGAGGTCTGGTTCGTGGCTGATGTGTACGAGCAGGATCTCGGGCTGCTGAAGCTGGGTCAGCAGATCGCCATCAAATGCCCTGCCCATCCCAACGAGCTTTTCAAGGGGAAGCTTGTCTATATCGACCGTCAGGTCGATGCGCAAAAACGCACTCTCAAGGCGCGCTTTCTTGTCTCCAATCCGAGGCGGATGCTGCTACCCCAACTCTCGGCCACCGGCATTCTTCAGATGGGGACGCCCACTTCGCTGCTGGCTATTCCGGCATCCGCGGTCATTGACACGGGCAAACGCCAGCTCGTCTATGTGGAGAGCGCTCCGCACACCTACGAGCTGCGTCCGGTGACCATCGGGCCGGAGGGGGAGATTTCCAGCGAAGGCAGCACCCGTTGGGTGCCTGTTCTCAAAGGGCTTGAGGCCGGTGAGAAAGTCGTCAGCTCGGGAGCTTTTCTCATCGATGCAGAGGCCCAGATGCAGGGGCTGCCGGCCTCCGGTGCGCCGAAAAACGAATCCGCCCCCAACCACTAGCGGCCATGATTGAGCATCTTGTCCGATGGTGCCTCAACAACAGGGCGCTTGTCATCCTTGCCTCTCTCCTCGTGGTGATTGCGGGAATCCAGGCCATCCTTCACACGCCCGTCGATGCCATCCCCGACCTGAGTGAAAATCAGGTCATTGTCCTGAGCGACTGGCCCGGCAGATCGGCGCAGGAAGTCGAGGATCAGATCACCTATCCCCTCTCCACCACGCTGGAGGGACTCCCCGGTGTCCGTGAGGTCAGGGCGCAGTCAGCCTTTGGGTTCTCGATGTTGACCGTGATTTTCCGCGATGATGTCGATGTCTATTTCGCCAGGACGCGTGTGCTGGAGCGGCTCAATTCGCTGCCCTTCAAGCTCCCCTCGGGAGTCACTCCCAAACTCGGCCCAGATGCTACGAGTATCGGCTGGATCTATGAGTATTACCTTGATGACTCGGCAGCCCGGGCGCAGGGAAAGGGCTATGATCTGGGGCAGTTGCGCTCCCTTCAGGACTGGTTTGTCAGGCTCCAGCTCAACGCCGTTCCAGGTGTGGCGGAGGTGGCGAGTGTCGGTGGATTTATCCGGCAATATCAGATCGATGTGAATCCCAACACGCTCCGTGCCTATGGGCTCTCCCTCTCCGGTGTGGTCGAGAAAGTCAGGGGGGCGAGCAAAAATGTCGGCGGGGGCAACATCGAGGTGGCAGGCCGGGACATCACCATCCGGGGACTCGCCCTTGTTCATGCTGCGGAGGATCTGAAGTCGATTCCCGTTGGCTACTTCGAGGGGCGTCCCGTGCTTCTTGAACAGGTGGCCACGGTGAGTATGGGGCCGGAACCACGGCGCGGTGTACTCGATTCGGGAGGCCGCGAAGTGGTAGGCGGCATCGTCGTGATGCGCTATGGCGAGAGCACCAAGGATGTTATCGGAAGGCTTAAGGAAAAGATTAACGAGATCAGCAGGGGTCTCCCTCCTGGCGTTGTCATCAAACCGTTTTACGACCGGAGCGAACTGATCAACCGCGCCGTCGGAACTCTCCGAACCACACTGATAGAGGAAATCATTCTGGTCACTTTGGCCCACATCCTGTTCCTGGGACATCTCCGGAGCGTAGTGATTGTCACTGTCCCTCTCCCTCTCTCGATCCTCATCGCCTTCATTCTGATGAAACTGACGGGTGTGACCTCCAACATCATGTCCCTGAGCGGCATCGCCATCGCCATTGGCGTTCTGGTCGATGCTGGCGTCGTGGTTGCCGAGGCGGTGATGCGTGAGGCTCATTCGGTACAGGAGGGAAAGGTTCCAGGACTTTCCTACCCGAAAGACATGGCTCAAATTGTCCTGAGGGCGACCCATCTCGTCATCAGGCCGATCTTCTTTGCGATGGCCATTATCCTGCTGGCATTCATCCCGGTCTTTGCGCTGGGTGGGGAAGCAGGGAAACTGTTTCACCCTCTGGCCTTTACTAAGACCTTTGCCATGGCCGGAGCCACCCTGCTCGCTCTCACGCTCGTTCCGGTGTTGGCCTCCCTATTTGTCCAGGGAAAGCTTCACGACGAGAACGAGAATCCCATCATGAGGTGCCTGCTGGCAATCTATCGCCCCATCCTGAATCTGGCACTGGGTCATCGCAAAGCCGTGATCTTCCTCGCATTCGCAATACTCGCCGGTGCCCTTTATCTGGGAAAAGGCATAGGCTGGGATTTCATGCCTCCTCTGAATGAACGGGCACTGCTTTTCATGCCGACAACTCTCCCCAGCGCCTCCCTGCCCGAAATCAACCGCGTGATGTCGGCTCAAAACAAAATGCTCGCCTCCTTTCCCGAAGTCGAAAGTGTGGTGGGAAAACTGGGCCGTGCGGATTCGGCGACCGATCCCGCTCCCGTCTCGATGATCGAAACGACGATCATGCTCAAGCCGACCTCGCAGTGGCGGCCCGGAATGACGCAGGAAAAGTTACGCGCCGAAATGCTCGAAGAGATGCAGCGTTTCCCCGGCTTTGTACCGGCATTTCTTCAGCCGATCGAAAACCGTATCCTCATGCTGAACACAGGCATTCGCGGGCAAGTGGCGGTCAAGATCTTCGGACCCGAGCTTCCCCAGCTTGAACGACTGGCCGTGGAGGTCGAAAAAATCCTGAAAACAGTGCCGGGAGCAGCAGATGTCTATGCGGAGCGCGTGGTGGGAACCCCCTATCTGGAAATTTCCATTCGCCGCGCTGATGCCGCCCGCTATGGCGTGCCTGTGGGGGAAATCACCGATGCCATCGAGACCGCCATCGGGGGTGCCACTCTGGACACCACGATCGAAGGGAGACAACGCATTCCGATCCGGGTGCGTTATCCCCGGGAACTCCGGGGGGATATTCCTTCGCTAGAGCATGTGCTGGTGACCTCGATGCGGGGAGAGACGATTCCTCTCTCCAAGGTCGCCGACTTTCATCTCACCACCGGACCTGCCATGATCTCCAGCGAGAATGGCATGATGCGGGTCTTTGTGCAGGCCAATGTCCGAGACCGGGCACTCGCAGCTTTTGTCCAGGATGCCCGCAGAACAATCGCAGAAAAGCTACCCCTGCCTCCGGGCGTCTTCATTTCGTGGGGAGGGCAGTATGAAAAGCTGCTGGCAGCCTCCAAAACCCTGATGCTCATCTGCCCTCTGGTCATTGCCATCATCTTCGTCCTGCTCTTTCTGACTTATCGCTCCTGGAAGGAGGCCGCCCATGTGCTGCTCGCCGTCCCATTCGCCCTTTCCGGCGGTCTCTATTTGCAATGGGTGCTCGGCTATCACTTCAGCGTAGCGGTGGCGGTCGGCTATATCGCCCTCTTCGGAACGGCGGTACAGACAGGTGTGATCATGGTGATTTATCTGAATGATGCGTTGCACGCAAAGATGGCCGAAAAAGGCGATGCCCTCACGCTCTCCGATCTGAGGCTGGCCGTGGTACAGGGTGCGCTCTTGCGACTCAGGCCGAAGGTCATGACAGTCTCCACTATCGTGGCCAGCCTTCTTGTGATCCTCCTTCCGGCCTTCTCCGGCGAACGCACCGGCATTGAAATCATGCGGCCCATCGCTGTTCCTGTCATCGGCGGAATGATCAGCAGCCTGATTCATATCCTGATCGTAACCCCCGTGCTGTTCCTCTCCATGCGAGAGCATGAATGGAGAAAAAGTCACGGAAATGATCCGCTGGCTCTCCGTTGATCAGAGTGATTGTGTTCGGAATCGGCGAATCCCGATAAAGATCGGCACGGCAATCGCACAGAGGAGCAACGTCACCGTGGAAGGCTCCGGAACCGCGCTTACCAGCAGCGCGGCGTTAAAACCGTAAGATCCTGACGCATCTGCCCCGGAGTTGTTTGTTCCGAAATACTGGGCACCACCCACAAGGATGGAATAATCCCCAGGGCCCAGTAAGAAGGAGGCTTGGAGTGTTCCGTTGGCATTCCCATCGCCATGGATCGTGTCATTGGCGAAGGAGATCACATTGTTGCTGGCATCAAGGGCATACCCCAGTGTTGCCGGATTGCTCCCATAGTTTGCGGAAGTCCCGTCGGCCGCATTGCCGATGTAGGTGAAGGAGGAGAGATCGGCAAACGTGGAGCCGTCATCGCTGCCCATTTTCCAACTGCCGAGGGCATCAAAGCTTCCTTCCCAGTTCCCAGCTCCATAGGTTGCATCATTATACGCACTGCTCACCGCACTCGAATCATGATCCCCCTGAAGCGGCGGTAGATGGGCCAGTCCTTGGTAGATGGAAAAGCCCGGTGTCGCCAGAGCACCGATGTTGAGGATGCCCTTTTTAAAGGCAACCCCTTGTACCTGGAAGGTCACGAGTCCGCTGTTGAGCAGGGTGAATTTGAATGACGTCAGCTTATGGCTGTCACCCAAGTTGATGTCGGTGCCGCTTGCCCATCCGTAGTTTCCGGTCACCGAGTTGGTTGAAATGGTGTTGGTGGATGTCGTACTGCTGGCACTGAAAGAACCGAAATCCCTTCCTGTGTAGTAGATATGAGCGGAGGCGGAAGTGGTGGCCGCAATGAACGCGACCACCGCAACCAGCATCTGCCAAAGGGTTGAGTGTATGGATCTCATGGGCGTGGTGTGTTGAAGGCCGTTTTAGGAATTCCGAGTCCTGTGACGCAGGAGAAGCCCCGTGATCACGAAGGAGAGGCCCAGTAGCACCCAGTTCGATGGTTCGGGGACTGCTGAGACACTGATGCTCCCCTTCACTCCATAGGTGGCCGTGGTGTTTGCCCCTGCGTTGTTGGTGCCGAAGTATTGGTCGTTTCCAACAAAAACGGAGTAACTGCCCGCAGCCAGAGAGAAGGTTCCCGTGACCGTCCCATCTGCCAAGCCATCGCCATGGATCGTGTCATTGGTAAAAGAGACCACATTGTTGCTGGCATCAAGGGCATACCCCAGTGTTGCCGGATTGCTCCCATAGTTTGCGGAAGTCCCGTCGGCCGCATTGCCGATGTAGGTAAAGGAGGAGAGATCGGCAAACGTGGAACCATCGTCACTGCCGATCTTCCAATTACCAAGGGCATTGAAACTGCCATCCCAGTTGTTCGTCCCCAGAATGGCGTTGTTGTAGGCCGTACTGATGGCACTGTCATCGTGATCCAAGGCAGCAGGAGCCACATGAGCCAAGCCGCTGTAAAGGGAGAAGGCAGGCAACGCCAGCGCATTGGTGACCGAACCATAGGTGTATCCCTGAAAAGTCAGCGAGACAATCGCCGCATTTTGCAGGGTGAAGGTGTAGGCACGGAGCTTGTGGGTGTCACTGAGATTGGTATCGGTACCGCTGGCCCAGCCGTAGTTGCCGGTCACCGCATTGGAACCGAGTGTTAGGGTTTCAAGGCCGCTACCTGTGAAAGAACCAAAATTCCTTCCAGTATAACTGATATGTGCAGAGGCAGCAGTTGCTGCTGCCAAGGAGAGTAGAGCAATCAGATGTGTGTAAAGTTTCATAGTAGTTGTTGTGATTGTTTTGGTGTTTATAGTTTTGAGTTGATTTCTTTGTTTGATATGGGCTGTCGGATATGTCGCAATTTATTCAGTCGGAAGCGGATTGATAAACCGGCTCCCGTTGGCATTGATCATTGTCTGGGCATCCTTCCAGCTGATCGATTCCACATGGGCATCGGCAAAGAGGTAGTTTGCCTTTCCAAAATGCCTCTCCACCCCCACCTCCGATTTGAATTCAGAGAGTGGGATCTCCCCTCCGTAATACTGCGCCAGGTGAAGATGATCCGGCGGGGTGTTGGTTCCGTAGGAGTTAGACAGCTCCATGATAAAGACTGTCTGGCTCGGTTTCTCCACACAGACTAGGTGAGCCTGATTCATGACACCGGTGACTGCATCGCAGGGCATCGATGTCAGATAATCATTGATCACATAGGTTCTCCTTCTTCCGGTCACTGCATCTGCGGGACAACGGAAGACTACCGTTCCATTAGCATAGGGCTGCAAGGAGTTTGTCCAACAGTTGTTGGGATCATCACAGCTGCTTTTGGGGAGGCATCCTTCATTATCTTGCGAATAAAGAAGGCAGGCCTTCCCAAGCTGACCCATGTTACTGGCACACTTGGCACTGAGTGAATCGGCATAGGCTGCCTTGAGCGATGGTATCACGATCGCCACCAAGACGGCTATTACTGCTATGACGATGAGTAACTCGATGAGGGTGAAAGCTGAATTATTACGCTGATTTTTTTGTGACATTCTATTGATGGATAATGCAAACCCACGGGTTCATTGTGGAATTTGCGTTGAGATACGAGTGCCACTAGCTAAGTGGAACTCTTCCCCGCTTGTTCGTTGTTAACGGCAGTACGCCGAAGACTTAATGGAAGACACTTCAAATCTTGGCTCGATCAAGCCAAGCGAGCGCCTGTAGCGCGACTAAACGAGCGCGCTGATGGGAACAGGAACGGGAGGAGCATCGGAACGCTCCGGAAACAAGACGAAGGGGTGCGGCCCATAAGCGAATCGGCGGCGAATGGGTAAAGGAACTTCCGATCCTCTTGCCACAACAAACACCTCTGCCTTCTTCTCCACCTTGACCGTGGCGGGAGCCTTTTCTTCAGCGGAGCGGGCTTTGGCAATCTTTTTGCAAAGCGGGCAGGGATGCCGACCGTCGAATGTTTTCTCAACGGCCATACTGAGGGAATTCGTGCGGGAAAAATCATTGACCATCGTGGTCCAGGCGACGGTCTGGAGCAGGGCGTAATGACCACCTGCTGTAAGGAAAAGAGCCCATGCGATCAGCGCATACCCAAATCTTTTGAAATAGGGATGAGCCGCAAACATTGCATTGGCAAATATTCACAACGGCCTGCATGTGTCGAGAAATTCTGATGCAATATCTGGCATCTCGCTGAATCCGTGCGTAGATTGCCCGCCATGAGATTTTTCCCGCTCATTGCCGTCCTCCTCTTAAATACAGTGGTCTTTGCAGACGACCCCAACCCCTCGCCATATCCAGTCACCACGTGCGTGGTCTCCGGCGATAAGCTTGCTGCCATGGGCAGTCCGGTCATCATCAACTACAAAGGCACCGAAATCCGATTCTGTTGCCATGATTGCGTTGAAAGCTTCAGACAAGACCCCGCAAAGTATCTAGCCAAATTGAAAGCCTCGACAACGCATCCCTAAATTCTTTCATCGTAATACCCTGATTCCTACTTCCCCATGTCCAACCGCCGTTTTGATTCCCTTGCACGCATCCTGGTCTCCCACTCCACAAAGTTAAAAAGTGGAGACAGAGTCCTCATCGATGTCTCCGAGACACCAGAAGATTTTGTCATCGCCCTGATCCGAGCCGTCCGCGCCGCCAAAGCGGAGCCGTTTGTCACACTCCAGAATAACAGGGTCAGCCGCGAGCTGGTGCTCGGCATCACAGGGCCGCAGGCCGAAACGATGGCAGCCATTGATCTTGCCCGCCTTAAGAAAATGCACGCTTACATCGCTGTCCGGGGTTCGCACAACATCTCCGAGACCGCCGATGTGCCACAGGAGAAAGCTGCGTTGCTCTCCTCCAAGCTGCGTCCGGCACTTGACTATCGAATCAACAAGACCCGTTGGGTCGTCCTCCGCTGGCCCACCCCCTCGATGGCGCAGCAGGCACAAATGAGCACGGAAGCATTTGCAGAGTTTTTCTTCCGAGTGTGCACACTCGATTATGCCAGGATGACCCCTGGGATGAAGACTCTCAAAGCGCTCATGGATCGAACCGACAAGGTTCATCTCAAGGGACCGGGAACCGATCTGCGCTTCAGTATCAAGGGCATCGGTTCGGTGGTCTGCGGCGGTGAGCACAATATCCCGGACGGAGAGGTTTTCTCCTGCCCGGTCAAGGATTCCGTCGAGGGGCATATCTCCTTCAATGCTCCGACACTCAATCGCGGCATCGCCTTCGATCAGGTCTATCTCGAATTTTCCAAGGGACGCATCGTGAAAGCAACCGCCAATCATACCAAGGAACTCAATGAGATTCTCGATACGGATGCCGGAGCGCGATTCATCGGCGAGTTCTCACTGGGGTTCAACCCGCACATCCTTCATCCGATGCGCGACATTCTCTTTGACGAGAAGATCGCGGGATCGTTCCATTTCACCCCCGGACAGGCTTACGAGGTGGCAGGCAATGGCAACAAGAGTGCGATCCACTGGGATATGGTCTGCATTCAGCGCAAGGATTACGGCGGCGGCGAGGTCTGGTTTGATGACAAGTTGATCCGCAAAGATGGCCTCTTCATCCCGCCCGCACTTCAGGCTCTGAATCCCGATCGTCTTCTCGGAAAGAAAAACCTGAAGAAAGCGACTAGCAGGAACTGATCTGCAAGATCCAGACCAGCCAGTCTTCTTTATGATCCGCAATTTTATCCGTCACTGGGTGACCCGCTTTCACGAGTTGCTCGATGCACGCGATGCTCCGCACGCTATCGCTGGAGGGACGGCCATCGGTGTTTTCTTTGGATTTCTACCGGTCTTTGGCCTCAAGACGCTGGGCGCCATGGGAGTTTCCCTGCTGACACGATGCAGCGTCATCGCTTCGGTCATCGGAGTTTCCCTGCACGACATTCTGCTGCCGATCTGGCCGCTGATCCTGCGTTACCAGTTTCAGATCGGCTTTTGGATCCTGAGTCATCCTCATCATCTCCCGCCACGGCTCACAAAGAACGATTTTAAAATTTCCGAACTCCTCCAATGGGACAACCTCTTTGATATCGGTCTGCCTCTCTTGCTGGGAGGGCTTGTCTTTGCCATTCCTGCCTCTCTGATCACCTACGGCATCATCCTCTTTGTTGTGAAAATGCGCCAGGCTCGACGCTCCAGGAACGAATCCGATCCATGTCCTTAATCAAGGGCAGTCCTCATTTCTCCGTCTCTCTCTCGAAGGGAACCGCTGACTGATAATTGGCCGACCAGATGCATTCTTTAAAACGGGCTATGGTGGCCGGCTCCTCGATTCTAATATCCCCGATGATGCTGGCCACCTGCTGACCGCATTGAAGCCAGTAGATGACGAGCAGTGCCGTCAGGCAACGGCGATAACGCCAGAGAGCGAATGAACAGCCCGGCAAAATAATCATGTACCAGTTCATGACCCAGGCGACGCTCTTGATCATCATCCAGAATCCGAGCGTGGGCAGTGCCTGTGGGAGTTTCCGCAGAAAATGGCCCCGAGCCAGAAAGAGGCCCAGCAACGCAATCGGTGTAAAGCTCACCGCAAAATCCCAGAGAACGCGAAAATTGGAGCATTCATCGAAGTGGGCCATCGAGAGATCACTGCAGAAGACCGGCCAGTAATAAGGGTTCAGCAAATTCTCCTGATTCTGAAGTGGTAGAAGCCAGAGATCGGGTCTCCACCAATAAAACGGAAGAAAGGGGATGAAGGCTGTGCAAAAGCCGATAAAAAATCCTCTGGCTGCGCGCAGTTGTCTCGGGCGTGTGCGATGCCAGATTTCAAAGAGAAGATAGGGTGCGATCAGAATACCGAGCTGCTTTGTCTGCAACGCAAGCATGAAGGCCACACCAGCCAGTCGCCAACGCCCGCTTCTCGCGCAGAAAATCGAGAGCACCATGAAGAGTGTGAGCAGACTCTCGTACTGCCCCTCGTGCGAGGTGTACCAGACGCTGATCGGTGCCGAGAAAACTAGCAACGCAGCCCAATTGGAAACAACCCTCCCGATCAACAACGCCGAGACAAGATCGCAGAGCGAGAGAAAAATCTTCACCCAGAAGAGGCCGATGCCAAGCGTGCCGAAAAAGGAGAAAAACAGGAGCGCTAGCGGGGGATAAATATAGCCCTGATCACTCCAAAAATCCGACCAACTCTCATCGGGAAAGTCGGTGGGCACTAACCAATAAAATGTTTTTGGAAACTCGAGAAAATGGGAAGTGAAGCCAAGATGACGGTAGAGATCACTCGTTTCTATAGGTGCCTGAGCACAGAAATAGATCCTCAGCAATGCAACCAGGGCAAATGCAAGAATCCATCCCCGTTGACGCAAGAGATCCCGATACGGAATGCACTTACATAGAAGTATCCCGTGGCGTGATTCAGGTGGAACAATCGGCATGGAGAGGTTGGTTCAGCGCATGGCAGCCTCGCAGAAAGTCCCGTCCGGCAACCAGCATCTCAAGCACAAAGCAGGCCAGCTGCACAACGGATTTTCATTGCCCGGGGCAATCAACGATCAGCGAAAATATCTTCCAATTAATCTCGTTGATCGTTTTTAACTTGTTCAGAAGGGGGGTGTAGGGCCTATAGTCCGCCCCCCAAGATTACTTTATGGCGGATAACATTCTCACCTTTGGCCTTCCCTCCGGAAGCCTGATGGAGGCGACACTATCGCTCTTCCAACGGGCGGGCTACTCCATCTCCGGCACCAGCCGTTCCTATCGTCCCACTGTGGACGATCCAGAGCTGCGCTTCCGCCTGTTGCGTGCTCAGGAAATCAGCCGTTATGTAGAGGGTGGATTTCTGGATTGTGGCATCACGGGCCGTGATTGGGTTGAGGAAAACGGCTCCCAGGTTGAGGTTCTCGCCGAACTTCCCTACAGCAAGGCAACGGCCAACCCGACTCGCTGGGTCATCGCCGTGCCTGAGGACTCTCCCTACAAATCGGTCAAGGATCTCGAAGGAAAGCGTGTCGCCACCGAGGCCGTGGGACTCACCCGCCGCTACTTCGAGAGCAAGGGAGTGAAAGCCGAGCTGGAGTTCTCCTGGGGTGCCACAGAAGTCAAGGTGCCTGATCTGGTCGATGCCATCGTGGACATCACCGAGACGGGTTCCTCCCTTAGGGCCAACAAGCTTCGCATTTTGGAAACCATTATTGAATCATATCCTGTCTTTGTAGCCGGCAAGGCAGCCCACGCCGATCAATGGAAGCGTGAGAAGATGGAACGAATCTCCCTGCTGCTGGTTGGAGCACTGACCGCACGAGACAAGGTTGGACTCAAAATGAATCTACCGAGGACAAAGTTGCAGAATCTTCTTGAGGCGTTGCCAGCTCTCCGCAATCCTACAGTTTCGCCTCTGGCCCAAAACGACTGGGTGGCTGTGGAAACTGTCATCGACGAGAAAATCGTCCGGGAGATCATACCGCAACTAAAGTCACTCGGAGCCGAAGGCATTATCGAATACCCCCTTAACAAGGTCGTCTACTAAAACCACAAACCAAGCTTTCTACGCAAGTAGTCCAGCACCGCACGAACACAGCTCCGATGGGATCCATTAAAAAGAAACGCAAAGCTAAAATTGCCAAGCACAAGCGCCGCAAGCGCATGAAGCTCAACCGGCATAAGAAGCGTCTGCGTTACAAGTCGTAAGAGGGCCCCCGGCCTTCTCACGCAAAACCTTTCGCAGGTTTTTTACTCCCGCACCGGAAAATCGGTGCCTTCATTCACACACAAGGCTCTCCGGCTTTTTGCTTGGGAGCCTTTGTGCCTATGTGCGATCAAGCCATGGAAATAGATTCTTCCCCGTGTTGCCTCAACTTCCCGTGGGGGTTTTCCGTACGAACCGACTACGCCCCGATATCGTGCCGAAACTGCTTACCCTCAAAGCTGATTTGATCGGCAACAGCGTAGGCCTTGACCCGCGCCTCTTCGAGCGTTGAGCCAAGGGCGGTGATGCCGAGCACGCGTCCCCCATTGGTCACGAATTTTCCCTCTTTCAATGCAGTCCCCGCGTGGAAGACCACCACATCGGGATCAGTCCCGACGCTTTCAAGACCGCTGATAACTTTTCCTTTCTCTATAAGGCCGGGATAGCCACCTGAAGCCAGCACGATACAGACCGCGGTACGATCTTCCCAGATGGAATGCACCTCGGAGAGCTTGCCATCGATGGTTGCTTCGATGAGATCCAGCAGATCGCTCTTCAAGCGACGCATGAGCACCTGCGTCTCGGGATCGCCAAACCGGCAGTTGAACTCCAACACTTTCGGCCCCTCCGGCGTGATCATCAGCCCAGGAAAAAGCATACCCTGAAAATGAAGCCCATCTACTTTGAGACCTCTCACAAACGGTTCCAGGATCTCGTTGCGCACCCGCTCCTGCATGGCGGCGTCAAGTACCCGTGAGGGGCTTATGGTTCCCATCCCGCCGGTATTGGGTCCCAGATCGCCATCAAGCGCGCGCTTGTGATCCCTAGCATCGGGAAAGAGTAAATATTTCGATCCGTCGACCAACGCATGCAGCGAACACTCCGGTCCCGTCAGAAAATCCTCGATCACAACGGTCGCCCCCGCATCGCCAAAGATTTTATCCACCATCATCTGTTGAATGACGCTCTCTGCCTCCGTCTGATTTTGGGCAATCACGACTCCCTTGCCAAGTGCCAGACCATCAGCTTTGACGACCAAGGGATAGGAAGCGGTGCGACAATGAACCAAGGCATCCTCCAATTCGCTAAAGGTCGAGGATTCTGCAGTCGGTATCCCGTGGCGATCCATGAAACCCTTGGCAAACGACTTCGAGGATTCCAAACGCGCGGCGGCGGCACGCGGGCCAAAAACCCGCAGCCCCTCGCTCTGGAAAAGATCGACGATACCCTCTGCCAGCGGATCATCCGGACCGACGATTGTGAGATCGACAGCCTCCGATTTTGCGAGTGCCAAAAGAGCTGGCAGATCGGCGGCGGCAACCGGGTGATTCGTGGCGATCTGCTGCGTGCCGGCATTCCCGGGAGCGCAGAGAAGCTGTGTCACACGGGGGCTTTGGGCAAGCTTCCAGAGTATGGCATGCTCACGACCACCGGAACCAATCACGAGAATTTTCATGCGGTGAGAATGAGGGTTTGGAACGAACGATGTCGAGCGTCTTAGGGGAGCTGATTTAATCCGCCAGCGGATGACGGACATCGGGCAGTAGTGATCCTGCGGACACTTCCACCTCCCTTTCCTGCCCCAGTAGGCTGAGCAGAATCGCCACGCGATCCCGGGCTGGCAGGATGCGCGTAACAAGCGCCCGCACCCCAAGAAATGGCCCTTCGATCACCTTGACCTCCTCGCCTTCCTTGATCTCAGAAGCGATCTCCACAATCTCCCCGTCTGCCACATGCAATCGAAGGTCGGCAATGATGGACTCGTCGAGCACACAGGGTCTGCCACCGAAACTGAGCGTCTTGGCCACGCCGCTGATCGCGGCAATGCGCCGATAAAGCTGGGGATAGACAAACCGCGCGAAGAGATAGCCGGGAAACATCGCTTCTTGCACCCAGGCAACTCCGGTCGATCGAGCCCTCCTGAACCGGATCTTGGGGCAGAAAACCTCAAGCCCCAGTTCCTGCCGGAGTAAGCGGGTGGCGACTCCCTCCTGTTTGGGTCTTGCCCTGACACAATACCAGAGCAACTCCTCAGAAAAGAGGGTTTCTGGTTCGGGAATTGAAGGGCTGCCGGACATCGCAAAATCGTGCCATGGTGTACCCTAGGAATCAACCCTCTCCACGATATTTGGATTATGACGAAATTGTCACAATCCAAATGTTGGTTTAGAGGAAAAAACCTGTTTACACATTATCTTGTGCATGATGTAGCCACACACCACTACAGGAGCGTATGGATCTCCGATGTGCATCTTGG
>SESG01037744.1_pt1 | contig 17835 bp, 19 predicted proteins | sample 3171421 | NCBI WGS metagenome assembly SESG01 (sample SAMN10866946, study PRJNA518727) | freshwater metagenome | biome: subpolar coniferous forest; feature: holomictic lake; material: water; isolation source: holomictic Lake 227, 6 m and 8 m depth | place: Canada: near Kenora, Ontario | collected... | reverse complement strand
ACCTCTTTATTTCAGTGCAGGAGCCCTGGATGGCGGAGTACAAACCGGGATTCAAGATGGAAAAAAAGATGAAGCTGGTGCTGCACCACCCTTCCGGCAGCGACAAAACGCCAGCGGGGTTGCTCCACCGCTACACGGAGCTGCTGCAAAAACTTGAGCTGGCGTCGAAGGAGCTGACACTATAACCCTGCTTCAAGAAGTAGTGCAGATACATCACGAGCAATCTCAAGCGTTTCACTGATGGTTCTTCCCTGAGCTACAAGCCCCTGCAAGGTATCGGAAGTTGCCAGATAAACCCCTTCTGGCAGTTTTTCGATGTGAATGGTAATAATGGTTTCCATATCAGTAGATATCTTCAAAATGTTGGTGTAGGGTTTACGATACAACATGTTACACGATTTTTATCAGCGACGAACCACCTGCGGTGGTCATTTCTGTAGTTTGTTGTGCCCTGAACTTATGCCATTGAACCCTTTTTTTGATGCCTTATTTCAGGAAAACCCCACATGAATCAGTTCACAAACGCAACTTTTGCAACAGCAAGCGTGTTATCAATAACAGGACAAAAAAAGTCCTGTATTTTTGAATCATAACATTTATTATATCATGCAAATCACGATCAATAATCATCAGTATGAGGCGAACCAGGGTGACCGTTTACTTGATGTTGCCAGGGTTAACCATGAGCATATAGGGTACTTCTGCGGAGGCAACAGCATCTGTCAAACCTGCTATGTCAAGGTGCTTGAGGGGGCTGAGCTGCTCTCTGCGCTGAGCGAGGAGGAGAAGGCTATCCTCTCCGAAAACCTTATAAAGGCAGGAACAAGAATGGCTTGTTTGACGACGGTGGAGAAGCCGGGAACCATACGGGTGGTATCGGCTGTCGAAGAGGTGCGAAACTTGCTCGAAACAAATCCCCTCGGCTTGGGCAGTTATGCCGCAGTCATGGGATGGGAGGCGCTTGTCAAGGTGCCTGATACGCTGCGTCTGCAGGCTGGAAGGGAATTTGACCTCTGGCAACTGCTTACGGATGTTATCGGTGGAATCGGCGATGCATGGAAGCTTGTTTTCAGTGCTTTTTGCGGTTGCTCTTCTTCCGGAGAGAAAAATGCAGCGACAGTGTGTTAATTGAGGTAGCTTGGGACAGCCATGAAATTGACTATATTTTGTTTTTTCTCTTTCAACCGTTGAAATGCCGATGGGGTACGCTTCTGATATTGGGGATGTCGAGTTTGAGCTTGGCGCCAAAACCCTTGAACGATGGCTGATAAAGCCAGAGAAAACAATGGAGATTGTTCTTGGCATCCCACGGGAGCGGGCCCAGGATGAACGCCGGGTGGCCATTTCGCCTCCTGGCGTCCAGATACTCGTTGAGCAGGGAATCAGGGTGGTCATCGAAAAATCGGCTGGCAATTTCTGCAACTTCACCGATCTCGCTTACGGCGAAGCGGGGGCGACCATTGCCGAGTCACCCGAAGAGCTCTATGAGCAATCCAACGTCATCGTCAAGGTCTCTCCACCGCAACCTGAGGAGCTTCCGCTTTTTATGCCAGGTCAGATGCTTATCTCTGCCCTTCATCTCGGAACAGTCACGCCCGCGCTGATAAAGGCACTGATTGAAAAGAATATTACGGCCCTCGGATTTGAGTTCATCGAAACAAGGGATGGCGAGTTGCCAATAGTCAGGACGCTGAGCGAAATTGCTGGCTCCCTTGCCATACAGACCGCGGCCAAATACCTTGAAACCGGGTATGGTGGCAGCGGCATTCTCCTCGGTGGCATTGCCGGTGTTCCTCCTGCCTGGGTTACCATTATCGGAGCGGGAACCGTCGGGCTTTTTGCTGCACAGGACGCACTCGGGCTTGGTGCACAGGTCACCGTTATCGACAAGGAGATCAACCGGCTGCGACGCTTTGAGGCATTTTTCAATCGCCACCTTGTCACGGCCATCGCCAACGATCACTACATCGCCGAAATTGCAAAGATGTCGGACGTGTTGATTGGTGCCTTGAGCCCGCGCCAGAAAATTATCAAGCCCCTGGTCAGTGAACAGGTGGTAAAGTCAATGAAACCCGGTTCGGTTATTATTGACGTCTCCATTGACCAGGGAGCCTGCTTCGCCACCAGCCGCCATACCTCACATACGAACCCGATCTATGTCAAGCATGGCGTTACCCATTACTGCGTCCCGAACATCCCTTCAGCCGTTGCAAAGACCGCCTCTTTCGCCCTCACCAATACCCTTCTCCCCTTTCTTCTCAAACTGACAGGGCATGAGACCATTTCGGACATACTCTGGAAAAGTCACAGCTTGAGGAAGGGAACCTACCTTTTCAAGGGCTACGTCACCAAAAAAATTCTTGCAGAGCTGACCGATGTGCCCTTCAGGGAGATCGATATGCTGCTTGCGGCCTCCTGAAGCCCCAGGCTACAGAAGCTCATCAAGCGGCTTGCCAAATTTTCTTGCAATATAGGAGGCACACGACACCCCTGAATAGGTAACGGCTATGACGCCCTGGCCGGGAAAGGTACTGTCGCCCGTGGCAAAGAGATTTTTTATTGGTGTGGTGTTCTGCGGTTTCTGCAAAATATTCTGACCCGGTTTCAGCAGGGGCCCGTAGGATCCTTTGAAGCGGTTGAGATAGCGTTCATGGGTGAGTGGCGTGGCAAGCACTTTCAGCTCGACAGCCTTCGACAAGCCGGGCAAAATCTTTTCTGTCCGGGCAATAATTCCTGCGGCACACTCCTCTTTTGCTGCAAGGTAGGCGCTACTGCCCCTCTCATACTGCTGCCAATCTTCAACCTCTCCGGTGACGAAGGCATGGACGATATGCTTGCCCGCAGGTGCCAGCGAGGGATCAAGAATGGTTGGGGCTGAAAAATAGATGGTTCCACCGGGCTTGTTGTAGCTTTTCCAGTCATCAACAAGAATATGGTGCATATAAAGTCCCTTGGGAATAACAGCAGCATCAACACCAAGGAAAAGCTGAAACCAGCTCGGGGCTCTCAAAAATCTTTTTTCATCCACCCTGTAGCGTGAATCGGTAACAAGGCGGTTAAAGGTATCCCACACGGTCGCATTGCTGATCACCGCCTTTGCGTAGTGCTCAGTGCCATCAGCAAGTCTGACGCCACGCGCTTCCCCGTTTTCGACCAGAATTTCTGTAACCTCAGACTGATAGCTTATTCGTCCGCCAAACTTCCCGATCCCCTTGCACAACGCTTCCGGAATGGCACCGGAACCTCCAATCGGGTAGTTGATACCGCCGAAATGGCGATCAGCAAGGCATATTCCAGCATTGACAAGTGGTGTTGCGACGGCATCCTGCACTGCCCAGGAGTAGGCCTCAATATCAATAAAGCGAAGCAACTCTTCATCACGAATGAACCTCCTGGCCGTTTTGCCCATTGAACGAAAGCTCTTCAGGGCAAGCGCAACGGTCTTGAGTGGACTGGCGGCACCGACTGAAAGCAGATGTGTCACATCCTCAAGCGATCCGGCAGGCATGGAGCTGAGAATTTCATAGACTTCATCAAGCTCACGGTAAAAGAGTTTGATCCCTTCAGCTTCATGCGGAAAACGGGCAGCAAGTGCATCCAGAAAAGCATGACGGTCATAACATGCCGGTATGGAAAAACCGTTGGGCAAGTGATAATGAATCTGTACCGGATCCTTAATGGTGCGAACCTCAACGCCAAGTTTCCTGAAAATTCGGGTATGCAAGTTCAGGGTACCACTGGTACTGTTCTCGCCAAAGCCATAAAATACCGATGCGCCACAGTCGAAGCGGTAGCCTTCCCGACAGAATGACGAGCAGCTTCCCCCCGCATAACGGTTCTTCTCAAAAACAAGCGTTGCAATGCCTCTCTCCTGAAGGAGCGCCGCAGCGGTAAGTCCTCCAATTCCGGAGCCTACAACAATAACATCAGCAGAAAGGGCGGCAAATGCATTCATGGAACCTGTGCGTTTTGATTTTGTTGAAGAAGTTCAGAAAAGCCTTAAAATATATTGCTTTAAATTAATTATTTTATGGAAGGATTGCGCTTAATGCAAAAACAACCTTATTTGAACCCTGGAAGATTACAGCTCATGGATAAACCCGATCCGACCCGTCAGACAAAAACCAGGTCGAAAAAAGAGTCGCTCTCCCGTGAGGAACATCAAAAACAGCGTGAGTTTCAAAATGAAGCCGTGGTTCATCTCAATGCGCTCTACAATTATGCTCTTCACCTGACGATGAATCCAAGTGATGCGGAAGATCTTGTACAAGAGACCTACCTCAAAGCCTATCGATTTTTTAATTCTTTTGAGCGGGGAACAAACTGCAAGGCTTGGCTGTTTAAAATTCTGAAAAACAACTATATCAACCGGTTTCGCAAAAACTCGAAGGAGCCGGGGAAAGTTGATTACGATCTTATCAAGGATTTTTATCACTCCATCAAGGATACCCGTAGTGATACCAGTGAAATCGACAGCGATTATTTCCATTCATTGCTCCACGAAGAGGTTTACCAGGCACTGCACTCTCTGCCTGAAGAGTTCAGGGAGGTTATCCAGTTGTGCGATATTGAAGGTTTTACCTATGAAGAGATTGCCAATATGGTAGAAAGCCCTATCGGGACAGTGCGCTCAAGACTGTATCGGGGCAGGAAACTGCTTCGCTCACAACTTGAGGGGTATGCAAAAAAGTACGGCTTCAACAATGATAATGTTCAATAAATCAAGACGCACAAACTTTTTTTTATTATGAACTGCAAACAAGCTGGCGTACTTATTAGTGCCTCTGTTGATGGTGAGCTTTCTACCGGTGAAGAGAGGGAATTTCTTTTGCACCTCTCAGTCTGCACCGGGTGCAGGGCGGAGTTTGAGGATGCAAAAAAAACAAAGATGATCGTCAAGGAAAAAATTATCCAGTTCAAGGCACCTGAGTCACTGATTGCTTCGATCATGCAACTTACCTGCTTCACGACCAAAGAGCACGAGGAGAGCATTCTTTATGAATAACCCTCGCAGGAGTAACCCCGCTTTATCATGAACAAGACGCTTACCATTACAGCAGAAGAGGTAAAAAAATGGCATCTCAATATGCCGGATGAAATGCTTGACGCCGTTTCAAGCCGCTTCAAACTGCTTTCGGAACCAATGAGGCTTAAAATATTGCGCGTTCTTTGCGAACAGGAGCACACCGTTCAGGAGATCGTCACAGCAGTCAATGCAAGCCAGGCAAACATCTCAAAACATCTGGCACTGATGTATGAGAGTGGCATTGTAAGCCGCAGAAAAGAGGGATTGAAATGCTATTACCGCATCATTGATGAGAGTGTTATCTACGCCTGCTATCTGAGTTCAAAGGGTGTCGTTGAAAGCCTTCAGGCCCAACTCCGCTGGGTAAAGGAAATTCAGTCACGTTGACCCCACGCTTTCCAGCCATCAACTCAACCCTCCATCACGACTTGCCTCTTGCTGATTGCCTGCTTTGCACTATAGGCGGGTAATATCTTCACGCCCGGTGAGTTCCTCCGTCACCGCATCAACTGTCTGACATTTTTTCTTTTCCGCAGAAAAAGTCTGACATTTTTTCCAAAATAAAGACATTTTTGTCAAAATTATTTCGCAAACAGCAACAGCAAGCGGCTGGCACGCTTTTTGATGAATTATTAATGAGTTTTTTTATCGCAACAGATTACGATTCATAACAACCAACAAGAGTAAAAAGGAGGATGCAATGCTTGTACAATTATCGAAAGACCCAATGAGACTGTTTGATGATATCTGGTCGGGTGCGCAGTAGCCCTCTGCTCCGGCGTTCAAGGTCGATATTTCAGAAGATGAGGCGGGTTTTCATATTGACGCAGAACTTCCAGGCATCGCAAAGGAGAATGTGACGCTCAATGTTGAGGATGATGTGCTCACCATCAAGGCGGAACGGAAAGTGGAAACAGAAGAGAACAAGAAAAATTACCACCGCATTGAGAGAAGCGCAGGAAGTTTTTCCAGAAGCTTTAACCTTGGTGAGGTGATTGATCAGGAGAGCATCAGTGCGGATTTCAGGGAGGGACTGCTTCATGTGACCCTTCCCAAAGCTGCACCGGTAAAGAAGAAAAAGGAAATTTCAATAAGTTAGAATCAATCTGAATCTGTGCCCGATTTTGGAAAGCAGGTCGGGCATTTTTTATATCACGTTCAAATAAGGGACATTCACTATGGGTAAAATTATCGGCATCGACCTTGGCACCACGAACTCTTGTGTTTCTGTCATGCAGGGATCGCAGCCAACGGTTATCGAAAATTCAGAGGGGAACCGTACCACGCCCTCAATTATAGCGTTAACCAAGACAGGTGATCGTCTTGTAGGGCAGGCAGCAAAAAGGCAGGCCATCACCAACCCGAAGAACACTATTTTTTCTATCAAGCGCTTCATGGGGCGCAAATATGATGAAATCACCAGCGAGAAAAAGATTGCTCCCTATGAAATCATCAACGAAAATGGCGAGGCTCGCGTAAAAATCAACGACAAAATCTACTCGCCACAAGAAGTTTCAGCAATGATTTTGCAGAAAATGAAGCAAACGGCTGAAGACTTTCTTGGCGAAAAGGTAACGGAGGCTGTTATCACCGTACCAGCCTATTTCAATGATGCCCAGCGACAGGCTACAAAAGATGCAGGGCGTATTGCCGGTCTGGAGGTCAAGCGTATCATCAATGAACCAACTGCCGCTGCTCTCGCTTACGGTCTCGACAGAAAGCAGGAGAGCGAGAAAGTTGCGGTCTTCGATCTTGGTGGCGGAACCTTTGATATCTCCATTCTTGAGCTTGGTGATGGCGTTTTTGAGGTTAAGTCTACCGATGGCGACACCCATCTCGGCGGCGATGACTTTGACCAGAAAATTATCGACTATATCGCTGACGAGTTCAGAAAGCAGGAGGGAATCGACCTTCGCAAGGATGCTATTACCCTGCAGAGACTGAAAGAGGCGGCTGAGAAAGCAAAAATTGAGCTTTCGTCAAGGACGGACACGGAAATCAACCTTCCCTTCATTACAGCAACACAGGAAGGACCAAAACATCTGGTAATCAATCTTACTCGTGCCAAATTCGAGGCTTTATGTGCCGATCTCTTCGACAAGATTCTTGATCCTTGCCGCCGTGCCATCAAGAATTCCAAAGTTGAGATGAAGGAAATTGACGAAGTCGTTCTGGTTGGCGGCTCAACACGCATACCGAAAGTACAGGCACTGGTCAAGGATTTTTTTGGAAAAGAGCCAAACAGAAGTGTCAACCCCGATGAAGTTGTAGCCATAGGTGCGGCAATCCAGGGTGGTGTTCTGAAGGGCGATGTCACCGACGTGCTGTTGCTTGATGTCACTCCGCTCTCTCTTGGTATTGAAACCCTTGGCGGTGTCATGACAAAACTTATCGACGCAAACACCACGATTCCAACAAGGAAACAGGAGGTCTTTTCAACTGCTGGCGACAACCAGACCTCTGTTGAGGTTCATGTGCTGCAGGGAGAGCGTCCAATGGCTGCCGACAACAAAACACTGGGACGTTTCCACCTTGGCGATATTCCTCCCTCTCCAAGAGGTATGCCGCAGATTGAGGTTACTTTTGATATTGATTCAAACGGTATACTCAACGTTTCAGCAAAAGACAAGGCTATCGGAAAGGAGCAGAGCATAAGAATCGAGTCGAGCAGCAAACTCACCGATGCTGAAATCAATAAAATGAAAGAGGACGCCAAAATCCACGCTGCGGAAGATCAGAAACGCAAGGAGGAGATTGATACGAGAAACGTAGCAGACTCACTCATTTTCAGCACGGAAAAGCAGTTGAAAGATCTCGGCGATAAAATACCGGCCGACAAACGCCCTCTGCTGGAAGGTTCGCTTGAAAAACTCAAGGAAGCTTACAAGAACGGAACCATTGAGTCTCTGAAAAGTGCTATGGAAGAGGTCAACAAGGAGTGGAGCGAAATTGCCTCGCATCTCTATCAGTCCCAGGGCCCGGATTCTTCACAGCCTGAACCGGAAGCTCAGAGCGGAGGCAATGAAAAAACGAAAAAAAGCGGTGCAGAAGGTAACGTTGAGAATGCCGAATACGAAGTAATCGACGGCAACGAAAAGTAAACACCCCTTACGGTGAGTTCTGCAGAAACAGACAAAGGGATTCCTTGGTGAATCCCTTTGTTTATTTAACAGGGTTTTGCTAATTTAATCCCTGTTGAAGGCACAACTCCGGAGAGTTTTATAATTTGCAAATTTTAACCCCTGCAAACCATGCAACCTCAGCTCAGCCGTCCGTACACCGCCACGAATCAGGTCAGGGTCAGTACATCGGGACCATGGTCAGGCAATGCGGCTCATAAAGTAGGAAAATATTATATCACCTCAGCCAAAAGGGACGATTGGGGTCAACTGCACATCCAGATAGGCCCGGCCTCCGGACGCAGAAAGTTATCGCCAACCAGAGAGATGATCAATAAAGTTATTTCAGGGGAGATCGAGCTTTTTGTTCTCTCAACACAGCCTGATATCGGTATTGATCTCCAGCAGAAGGTGCTCGACAACGAAAACCGCTACGTCATTGATTTTGATAAACGTGGCATAAAATGGACCATGAGGGATATTCCTGTCTTTTACAGCTCACTGCAACAGCAACTCTGTGTTGAAATTGATCGGCGCACCTATACCCTTGATGAATTTTTCAGGTAGCCTTTGCCAATATCTTCCTATCACACAAAAAATAACCCCGGCCTGACCGGGGCTATTGCTGATTTGCTCTCTCATATTGACTTCATTTCGAACGCAAGAGCCGCACTCTCCTAAAGTTTTTTGCGAGCCTGGGCGGCCTGTGATGAGGTTGGATAGATGTTGATCAGATCCCTGAACCTTGCTTTTGCATTGACCGCATCTCCTGTCAACTCAAAAGAGAGGGCTTGCTTGTAAAGGGAGGCTGGACGCTTGCTGCTTTTGGTATACTTTGAAATAACTACCTGATATTCAAGAATGGCCTTTTCATACCACTTCTCACCAAAATAGCTTTCCGCAACATAAAACTGCGCCTCATCAGCAAGAGCTGATGCCGGTTTTCTCTGCAATAACAGGGCAAAGCTCTCTCTTGCTGCAGCATAGCTTTTCTTGTTGAGCTTCTCCTCTCCATCACTGAGTAATGCAGCATCAGTCAACGGAACAGATGGCAACGGCGAAAGCGGCGGCGAAAGAGTCTCCTGCTTTGCGGAAGCAATATACTGCTCAATTTTCTGCAACCTCAACTCCAGCTCATCAACCTTGTGTACCAGAAGAGAATCCTCCATGCCAAGCCGGCCAAAGGTCTGACGATTATGGTGAGAAATCTCTTCAATACTTCCCTGTAACCGTGAAACATCATCCCTTACCTGCTGAACATCTGAATAGGAGACCGCCGACTGGGTTTTAATGGTTTCAGATTCCGTTTTTAACTTTCTCACATTATCTTCAACCACAAGAAGATCCTGCTTTGATGCACAGGCTGAAAGAGCGAGAAGCGGAAAAAAAATAAGGGGTTTGATCTTTTTATTCATAGCCAGTAAAGGTTTCTTCCTGTTATTTTACAACAAAATGAGCCCGGCGGTTTTTTGCCCAGGCCTCTTCACTCTGACCCTGAACAAAGGGACGCTCTTCACCGAAACTGACCGTTTCAAGGCGAGATGGGCTTACACCAAATCTGACCAGATACTCTTTTGCACTTGCCGCCCGGCGATCTCCGAGTGCGAGGTTATATTCAGAAGTACCCCTCGCATCACAATGGCCTTCAATAAGAGCTGCTTTGGCAGCATGGCTCGACAACCATCCACCATTTTGCGTCAACTGTTCCTGCGCTTCAGTACTCAGGGTAGCACTGTCATAATCATAAAACACATCACCCAGCGGTCCCGTCTGCCATTGATCAAATCCATAACCGGATGGCGACGCTGGCAGCTCTGGCCGCGATGACGAGGATGACAAAGATGGCTGACTTGACGTACCTTCATCAGGAGTTACTGCGCTTTTTGATGAACATCCTGCAGTCACCATCAAAGCGAGAACAATAATGATGTTTTTTTTCATGGATTCTGCTCAATTAAGCATTAATAAAAAAGGGGCCGACAGAACAACCGTCCGCCCCCTTGTTGTTTTTAACGATACCTCGTGTTATTCGGCAACAAAATGAGCCCGTCTGTTCTGAGCCCATGCCTCCTCAGTGTGACCGATGACAAATGGTTTTTCTTCACCAAAACTGACAGTCTTCAAACGTACAGGAGCAATACCAAGGTTGACAATGTAATCCTTGGCACTGTTTGCACGGCGCTCACCAAGGGCAAGATTATACTCACTTGTGCCTCTCTCATCGCAATGACCTTCGATGATAACATTGTTTGCTGCATTTGCTGCAATCCAGTTAGCATTGGTCTTCAATTGTACAACAGCCTCTTCACGAAGATCTGCACGATCAAAGTCATAGAACACATCCCCAAGACCTGGCAAAACAATTACCGGAGCTGGTGGAGGCGGAGGTGCTGCCGGAGGCGGTGCGACAACTTTTTCACAGCAACCACATGCTCCAAGAAAAAACATCGCCGGAATAAACACCGATCTTAACAAAGGCTTCACAGAATTCATTTTTTCCCCCTTTTTTCATTGTTATTTCAAGAGATACCAGAACTACCGAAATAATGACCACGATGGCTGTGTCTGCTCACCATCAACCTGCAACAAAATCCTCCCGTCGCCTCCCTTCGCACTCATAACATACAATTTTTCTTTACCTTGACGGTTTGAAGTGAAGACAATCATCTCTCCATCCGGAGACCATGAGGGAGACTTGTTCTCCCCGCAATTTTGCGTCAACTGCGTGAGACCCGACCCATCAGCATTGATGGTAAATATATTGATTTCACCACCCTTTTCCCATGTAGTGTACACAATTTTGTCACCAACAGGAGACCAGGAGGGCTGTGTATTATAACGACCACTGAAAGTAAGCCTGTTTACCTGCCCGGACGCAATATCCTGAATAAAAAGTTGTGGCAGGCCATTGCGCGAAGAAACAAATGCCATCTTGCTGCCATCGGGAGAAAACGTTGGCGAAATATTGATACTTTTGCTGTTTGTAACCTTTCGGGAGATGGTCCCGTCAGTGTTTACGAGATATATCTCCTGATTACCATCAAAAGAGAGGGTTGCGGCTACCTCATTACTGTTTCTCCAGCCCGGATCAATACTGACAGCACTCTTGCCGACCACTGCGGTTCTCCCTCCGTTGAGGCTCCTGATAGAGAGCGCAGGCCTGCCGGAGGAAAAGTCAATATAGGCAAGATACCTTCCATCGGGAGAAAGCACCGGATTCATGGAAATAGATTTCGAATTGGTCAGTTGCCTGACACCATAGCCATCAAATGCACACTCATAGATCTCCTTGAAGCCGGTTTTATTTGAAATAAAGACTATTTTGCTGCCAAATACCGAGCGTTTACCGGTAAGAAGCTGCACAAGATCAGCGCAGAAGGCATGAGCCATTGAGCGTAAATCGGCCTCCGTCCCACTATAGGTTTTGCTCATGAGTAATTTTGACCCCGCAGCCTCATACACCTTCATGTCAAGAATAATCGTATCTGATTTCATCGTAACCACTCCCCCGACATAGACCTCCGCGCCTACCGAAGTCAGTGCCGGAAAATTAATGACGACACTGTTCCTGTCGCTCTTTTCTTTAACGTTAAGCGGTGGAGAAATCAGTGAAAAAATCCTGGTAAAATCAAGACCATCATGGATGGTAACATCAAGACTCTGCGCAAACTTTGTCTCTTTCCGGCCCTTTGCATCCAGTTTGTCAAGCACAAGAGCAATATTGCCCGAGCCCTCTTTACGGATGGCTATATACTCCTGACCCTCAGCCGCAACGAGGTGCAAGGGAAAAATGAGACAAAAGAGCAACGCAAAAACGGAAAAAACAACACCTCGAAAAAATTGCATCATAGCAAAAAAAAGCTTTAATCGTTACCGGTAATCCTGGCTGAGTGTCGTGAAGAATCAGATCCAACCATAGTTTACTGTTCAGGGTAAATATAGTGAAATATAGTAAAAAACAGAGACTCCTCTCCTCTATTCAATACCTTCAGGAGTAAACACAAAACCAATCCAGACATCACTGCCACCCTCTTCTTTCGATAAAACAGGAAGAGGCGATGAACGCTCAAGCGCTTTTTTGACTGAATTATTCAAATACTCGCTCGGTGCTCGCTTGTCATAAAGAATCTGACGAATGGTACCATCAGCCGCAATATTGATGCGCACGTAGACCTCCATACCGTAACTGTTTTTGAGAAAATGCTTTGAAAAAGCCCAGTTCTGCTGAATAATGGATGCAATTTGGGCCTTGTAGGAGTCTGAGGTTCCTCTACCTCCATACCCTTTTCCCACACCATTTCGTCCGGCTGAAGAACTTGCTTGCCCACGTCCCGACCCCGTTCCAGTACCCGCCCCCTCCGTCTTGACCTTCTGCTGCAGCCGGTCAAGTACATTGCTCAAATTAGTAGCGGATGGCTTGGGCAATTGCGCCGTTTTTTTATCGACATTTTGTTTGAGGCGCAAAAGTGCCTGATTGATATCCGGCTTTTTCTCAACCTCTTTCGGCTTCAGCGGCTCGATGGCAATTTTCCTGGCGATAACCGGCAATTTTTCCGGTACCGGAACCGGTTCCTTGACACTCTTTTTGCTGACAGGAGGTGGTGGTACCGCCTTGGATGGTGCCACAACAGCACCTGCCGCCCCCTCTTGGAGAGAATTTTCACTCGATGCCCCTGACCCGGCCGAAGAAACGAGAGTAACCGTCACAATTTTCGGCTTTTGATGCCTGCCAGCATCCCATAACTGAAAATAAAGCGCAAAAAAAAGCACAAAAACATGCATGGCGGCAGCACCGACAAGCCAGAGCGAAAAATGTTTTTCCGCATAAGGAAGCTTCTGACCTTTTTTCATACGCGCCACCTATCTCCTGCCTTGCCTGGAAACGGCCAAAGGCTCTGTCACCATACCAATCTTTTCAATTCCTGCGTCCCTGATCTGGGCCATGACATCCATAACCAGACCGTAAGGCAACGATTTATCAGCCTTGAGATAGACCTCAGCGGTCTGCTTGACATCAAGAATCGTCGGCAGCTTTTCGCGAACCTCCGATGCATCCAGTTGATACTGATTGATAAAAACCCGCCTCGACGCATCAATGCTGATGACAAGTGACTTCTCATCCACATCCATTTTCTGCAAGGTGGTACGGGGCGTTTCAACTTTAACACCATGCGTCATCATGGGAGCTGTCACCATAAAAATAATCAGCAGCACCAGCATGACATCAACAAAAGGAGTGACATTAATGTCGCTCATTAACCGCCGGCCTTTTCCTGAAGTTATCATATCTGCGGGTTCTGCCCTAAGGCTCGTTGATGAATGCTGCAACAAATTCAGGAGAAAACTCCTCCAGGTCCCGCTCTATAACACCGATCTTATGCGTAAAAGAGTTATAGGCAATAACAGCAGGAATTGCCGCAGCAAGACCTGCCGCAGTAGCAATAAGCGCTTCCGAAATACCAGGCGCAACAGCCGCGAGCGAAGCCGATTGGGTCAAACCGATCGTATGGAATGAAGTCATAATCCCCCACACCGTCCCGAAAAGACCGATAAAGGGTGCCGTATTGCCGACCGTTGCAAGAAAGGGGACAAGGGTAGAGAGCCTCTTGTTTTCAGCATTAACCTCCCGTTTCACCGCCCGGGCAATACGCGCCTTCGCATGGCGCATATCACCCTTGTCGCCAAGCGCCCGATACTCAATGTAGCCTGAGCGAAAAACTCTCGGCAATGAACCATATCTGAAATTTTCACTTTCTGTGAAGATCTTGTCGATATTGTGGACTTCAAAAAAATAGTCAAGAAACGCCTTTGACTCACGCAAGGATTTCCTCAAATAGCCAAACTTATAGGCGATGATTGCCCATGATATGATCGAAAATGAGAGCAGCACCGAAAGCACCATCAGCACCACAACTCCGGCATCCGAAATCAGCCCAAATATACCGAGTCTGGAATCAAGCATAGGGATAGAAAGCAATGAGAATTCATTAAAACAGATGAACATTCTGTATCACCGTGTAGGCCAACGCTGAACCGGAAAGAGCGCAAAGCGTATTGACCAGATCATTATTAACAAGAGGAGTCCCTTTGAGAAGCCGGTTTTCAACCAACGACCCATCAGGAGCCAGGCTGTGTGTCCTCTCCGTCACCTTTTCACGGATTGGATCGAAATACTGGGCCTGAACGGTTGCTCCAAAAAAGCTGTCGACCAGACTGGCCAGAAGGCCAGAAAAACCAATTAAAAGAAAAGACTGCACCACCCCGAAGTCACTCATCCACTTGACATTGACCGCCAATGCACTGGCACAGATAAACAGTGAGCCGATAAAGGCACCCGAAGTACCCGGCACAGAAACACCACCGGAAGTTCCAACAGGTACCTCCCTGAAGGTCGTCACCAGCCACGCTTTCGGATTTGGCCACATGGTACCGATTTCCGTCGCCCACGTATCGGCCTGTACCGCCGCAAGCGTTCCAAGATAAGCAAAAAAGAGTGCAGGATTATTGGTCAGCGAAAAAAGAATCATCATAATCCAGGCAATTCCACCATTGGCATAGACCTGCCCGGCATCCCGCTGTGATCCTTTTTCAAAAACCAGATCAAACTTCGCCTTCCGTTTTTTGCCCAGTTTTGAAAGCACTGAAGAGAGAAGATAAAAAGTGAGCAGCGGCACCGTCCACTCAACACCACCAATACCGAAAATGGTTGTTCCAAGCAAAAATGTTGCCGTTGCCCCGCTGTTGTCAAGAAACTTGACCTTGATCGAAAAAACAGCAAGAAAAAGGGCAAACACTCCCCCAAGCAAAAACTGCTCAAGATGAATGGTATTATTCATCTCAAGAACGGAGAGGATGTAGGCAATGGAGACCGGAATAAAAAAATTATCGAGCCCGTGAGACAACAGCGCCTCGACGGCAGTGGCAACCACGGCAAGAAGAAGAGCAAGCGCCAGAAGCATCAGCATCGACGTTCCGGCCAGCCCCCCGCTGAACTGTGCACGGAATACCAGAAGGGTCGCACTGAGGAGCAAAAATCCACTCAAAAACATGGTAAGCGATCCCTCAACAGTCTTGGGACTTTTCGTCAGATGCTCTATATGTTTTTTGCCGACCGAACTGCCAACAAGAGCGGCAAGCGAATCGCTTACGCCCATCACCAGCATGGACGTCTGCAATATCCACTTGTGTGACTCCCACAAAAAAAGTAGTTGAAGCAGAAAAACCAGCGGGAAAAGCAGCGAACCATAGCTTTTCATTGCTGGCGGCTGTACACTGCTCTCTTCAGGAGGGGCAAGCAGGGAACTGAACCATTGCTGTCGGATGTTCAATCCGTTAAGGAGCAATAAAAGCGCAGCCGCAAGTACAGGATAAAAGTTTGACTGAAAATAGGCCGGGATAAAAAAGATAACCACACCCATCGAAAGGTGAACGATTTTCCTGACAACAAGAGCACTGATACGGAACTTCCTCGTAAGCAGTTCCGCAAGAAGAACAAAAAGAAGAACAAGGGAAAGTGTCAGGAAAAAGGCTGGAAAATCCTGTGGCAAGGGAGCTTGGAGATTCAGCATGAGTCGATTGTTAATCTGGTTGCACAAAAATGTATAACGTTAACGGTACAGAATAAACAGCAAATATCCGCCAGATTATAACATTTTTAATGTTTGTTTTAATAAAAGTTTAAATGTAGTTTAAGTCAAATTTTCGTTTAACACCGAAAAAAAATTTCAATAAAATGGCTGCATCCAATCCAGAGGGTACCTTTTTCACAGGAGGCAGTGACCATCCTGCACAGCGTCACGACCCATTTTCCGGCACCGTTGCAGTGTACTTGCCAAACTCTCTCCAGTCAGGGTTCGTAACCGTTCCTCCCGTACTATAATACGAGAACCGCTCCCAAGTCCATTTTTCTCTTTTCAATCGTATCGTTTGTGGCTTCGGGATCGGCAGCCCCGGAGATATCTTAGTTAACAGCCAAAAAATTACTGCCATGAGATCTGATACTGTCAAAACAGGGTTTGAAAAAGCGCCGCACCGCAGCCTTCTTAAAGCCACGGGTTCTATTGTTTCAAACAGCGACTTCAAAAAGCCCTTTATCGGGATATGCAACTCCTACAACGAACTGATCCCCGGCCACTCTCACCTTCAGGAACTGGGCCGCATCGCAAAAGAGGAGGTTCGCAAAGCGGGTGGGGTTCCCTTTGAATTCAATACCATCGGAGTCTGCGACGGCATTGCCATGGGCCATATCGGCATGCGCTACTCCCTTGCAAGCCGCGAACTGATTGCCGACAGTGTCGAAACCGTCGCCGAAGCCCATCGCCTCGACGGACTGGTCTGCATTCCGAACTGCGACAAAATTACCCCTGGCATGATGATGGCCGCATTGCGCATCAACATCCCGGTCATCTTTGTCTCCGGCGGACCCATGAAAGCGGGTCACACACCCGCAGGCAAAACCGTTGACCTCATTTCAGTCTTCGAAGCGGTCGGCCAATTCAGCGCTGGAAAAATCAGCGAAAAGGAGCTTGATACCATCGAAGAGAGCGCCTGCCCGGGTTGCGGCTCCTGTTCCGGGATGTTCACCGCCAACTCGATGAACTGCCTGAGCGAAGCACTTGGCTTTGCCCTGCCTGGCAACGGCACCATCCTTGCCATCGACCCGCGGCGCAACGATCTGGTCAAGGAAGCCTCGCGCCGTATTGTTGATCTGGTCAAGAATGATATCAAACCACGCGACATTCTCACCCGCAATTCGCTGCTGAACGCTTTTGCCCTCGACTTTGCAATGGGCGGCAGTACCAATACCATCCTGCACACCCTCGCCATTGCCAACGAAGCGGAACTCGACTTCGATTTTTCAGAACTGAACGCTCTTGCTGCCAGAACACCCTATATCTGTAAAGTCAGCCCCGCCACGATGGCCGTACACATTGAAGATGTCGAGCGGGCTGGAGGCGTATCGGCCATCCTGCAAGAGCTCAGCAAAATTGATGGACTTCTTGACCTCACCGCCCTTACCGTAACCGGCAAAACACTGGGCGAAAATATTGCTTATGCCGAAGTTCTTGACCGCACCGTCATCAGAAGCATCGAAGAACCATACTCTCCGACCGGCGGCCTCGCCGTCCTTTTCGGAAATCTTGCCCCGCAGGGAGCCGTCGTCAAAACCGGCGCAGTTGCCCCTGAAATGATGACGCACACTGGTCCGGCAAAGATCTATGAATGCCAGGATGATGCCATCAAAGGCATTATGGGCGATGATATTAAAGCTGGCGATGTCGTCGTTATCCGTTACGAAGGACCAAAGGGAGGTCCGGGAATGCCGGAAATGCTCTCCCCCACCAGTGCCATCATGGGCCGGGGTCTTGGTGAATCGGTTGCACTCATCACCGATGGGCGATTCTCAGGCGGATCAAGGGGTGCCTGCATTGGCCACATCTCCCCCGAAGCTGCCGAACGCGGCCCGATTGCCGCACTGCAAAACGGTGACATGATCACCATCGATATTCCATCCAAAAGCATCTCGGTCAACCTGACCGACGCAATCATCAATGAACGACTCGCCATGCTGAATCCCTTTGAACCAAAAATCAAAAAAGGATATCTGGCGAGATATGCACAAATGGTCACATCGGCCAATACCGGCGCAATCCTGAAAAACCCTGCTCCTCTTGAACCCAAATAACGTAG
>SESG01002384.1_pt1 | contig 17836 bp, 16 predicted proteins | sample 3171421 | NCBI WGS metagenome assembly SESG01 (sample SAMN10866946, study PRJNA518727) | freshwater metagenome | biome: subpolar coniferous forest; feature: holomictic lake; material: water; isolation source: holomictic Lake 227, 6 m and 8 m depth | place: Canada: near Kenora, Ontario | collected... | reverse complement strand
GTGGGCTGAACGATTACGCGATGTTCAGTTTCGACACATCCACCTCGCCAAAACATCCATCCAGATTTACCACGCCATAAAATTGTTTTTTATCGGTTAACACCTTGAAACATATTGCATTGATTTGTTTGTCCAGTAGAATGTTCAAAGATTCGGTTTGAAAGTCTTCCAATCGCATCGTAACGGAATAATTGCCAGGCTGAAGACGGCATGTGAACAAAAACATGCCATCAACCCGTCCTTCAGCATCCGGATGCAGGCTTTTTTCCCCCAGAACTTCACTGTCATATCCAAAAAGATTGTATCCTTTTTCATCCCGGATCACCATTGCAAGTCTGGCTTTTTGGACAGAAGGGTCAATTTGTGCAACTACCTTTAACCAGACCCGCTCGCCACTTTGAAAATGCTGCTTTTCACATTCCCCACTTCCCATTGATATATGAATAATATGACCCAGTTGATTGCCGAATGAAAATCCATTCAAGTCATTCAGTGGAGGCTTTACCTGAATGGACCAGTTTTGCTCCGCTTTTTGTTGATCCGTTCGAATATCCATCAAGTAGAGTTCACTGCCGGTTTCGCAATCCCCGGTATAAACCATCTGACCATTTTTTAAATAAACGATCCTTTGGCACAATTGCTTAACTAATTGAATATCATGAGAAACCAGTAAAATGGTTGTGTTGTTTGAAAGCAGCTCTTCCATGCGATGAAGGCATTTGAAGGAAAAGGCGGTATCTCCTACGGCAAGGGCTTCATCAATGATCAGAATATCAGCTTTAACATTTACTGAAATGGCGAAAGCCAAACGTACATACATACCGCTGGAATATATCTTGACTGGCCTGTCGATAAATTCACCGATGTCCGCAAAGGCTTCGATATCCGCAAAACTTGAATCGATTTCCTCACGGGACAACCCTAAAACCGCACCATTAATGTAAACATTTTCCCTGCCGGTAAATTCCGTATTAAACCCGGAACCCAACTCAAGAAGCGCTGCAATGCGGCCGCAAGTGTGTATGGATCCTGATGTAGGTTGCAAGGTGCCGGCAACAATCTGAAGCAACGTACTCTTGCCAGAACCGTTGCGGCCGATGATTCCGACAACCTCACCTCTATCAATATTGAAATTGATGTGTTGCAGTGCATGAAATTCCGTAAAAAGCGTTTTTCTGAAAAAAAACTCCTTGATTCTGTCCTGCGGGTTTCGGTAAATATGATATGTTTTGGATACATCTTCCACGGATATGGCAAACTCAGAAGTCATGATAAACTATCCTTTTGTACAAGGTATTGCGACTCTGGTATTCAGTCGGAAGGAAATCAGAGTACTTTGGCATGACAGCCTTCGGTCGTTTTCTTTCTTTGAAGAATTAATCGTATTGCATCCCTGATACCTAAAAATAATCTTGAGAGCAAACAATATTAGCCATACATTAATAAAAAATTAAGACAGATCAAATTTATTCGTTTGACTCGGGGTGCCTATCGTATTATAATGCAACTAATTTGAATACCTATGACCATTAAGAAATCGAATAAGTTGCTTAATATGAACCTGCCCCTGCCATTGCCAGTTGAAAGAGCCATCAAGAAGCTTGGGGCGGACTTGTCATTGGCGCGACGACGTCGCAACATGACCCAGGCCATGCTGGCTGAGCGGCTTGGCACGTCCGTCATGACTGTACGACGGATGGAGGACGGGCATCCCGGAACTGCCCTGCAGTACTTGGCGCGTGCCATGCAGGTGTTTGGGGAATTGGACAAGCTGGGCGGCTTGCTTGATTCTGCGCAAGACACTGTAGGGCTCATGCTGATGAATGAGCGGGTGCCGCTACGGGCACGCAAGCCCAAGCAAGGCAAAGGGGCGTTGTGATGGCCGCCAGCAAAAGCTCAGTTAGTGCAAAGAAAACTCAGATCACCGTTTGCATCGGCAATTTAGGTTTTCTGTATATGGGCAATGGGCTGTGGCGGCTGGCGCTCTTTAGCGATGAGTGCTGAAGTGGGGCTAACCGCTGCTGAAGTCGAGGAATTTGCGCCTGCGTTCGAGCATGCCGAGATGGATAGAGTCAAAGCACTGCTTTCAGTTAATTTCAGGTAATCAGAACTTATTCATGCGAGGATTCCAAACATAAATGTCGATGCGACAAAGTCTTGCAATCGTATAACAGCTCAGGTATTTAAGGTGCAAAGTCTGTCAGCCTGAATCCCGACCCCCTTGCGGGAGGGGGCTGAACGCTTACACTTTAACAGTTAAAACTGTATGACAAATATGAAAAACAAACTAAACATTAAAGCGCCTGTTGTTGTTGGCGGTGTCGGAGGAAGCGGGACGCGCCTGATTGCCGACATCCTGATGGAACTTGGATATTACATCGGCTCCGATCTTAATGAATCCCTCGATAATCTGGCAGTTACATTGTTATTTAAAAGACCGCGCTGGTACAAAAAAAAGATTGCCTGTATTGAAAGTCATGTTTGCAGAGGATTGAATATTCTTACCCGAACCATGACAGAACAAAAATCTTCGATGCTGAATCCTGCCGAAATGCATTATTTTCTGAATGCTGTGTTATATATGTATCGGTACGGGCACGATCATCTTGGAAATGGAAAAGGGACATGGGCGATTCAGCGGGCGATAAATGTACTCAAATATAAAAACATTGATGTTGACCGCCTTATTGGGTGGGGATGGAAAGAACCCAATTCCCATATTTACCTTAACTGGCTGTACCGCTATTACTCAGAAATGAAATATGTGCATGTGATTCGAAATGGACTGGATATGGCGTACAGCTCTAATCAGGCGCAATTACACAACTGGGGATATATGTGGGGGATTGATCAAGACAGAATCGAACATGAACCCCAATGGGCCTCTTTGGAGTATTGGATACAGGCAAACCGTCATGCTATAAATGTCGGGAAAACAATGTCAAACCGCAAGTTCATGGTACTGAATTATGACCACCTGTGTGAGTCTCCTGTGGATGAGCTGTTGCGGCTGTTTTCGTTTCTGGAGGTGGACGCGGCTAGTATCGACATGGATCATTATTCCAGTAGAATAAGAATTCCTAAGACCATCGGACGCTATCGCCAATTTGATGGGAGTGTTTTTGAAAAAAGACAGGTGGACTGCGTCAGGAAAATGGGATTCAACGTGTAACTTCTCATGGATTTATGAATGTGAAAAGAGTTTTATCAACATCACCCCTGTATGTTTTTGGCAGTTTTTGGAACTACCGTGGACTTATCTGGCAACTTGTCCGCAGAGACGTGGAAATGCGCTATCGTGGTTCTGTCATGGGACTGTTATGGTCTGTGTTCAACCCGATTCTGATGCTGGCGGTTTATACGTTTGCTTTTGGATTTATGTTGAAATCGCGATGGAGCGAAGGATCGGGAAATCATAGTGAATTTGCTATCATTTTATTTGCCGGACTCATTGTACAAGGATGGTTTGCCGAATGCTTCAATCGGGCGCCTGGGCTGATTCTGGGAAATGTCAATTATGTAAAAAAAGTGATTTTCCCGCTTGAAATTTTGCCCTGGGTGGCAATGGGGTCGGCATTGTTTCATACCATGATCAGCTTGCTGGTGCTGATCATCTCATTTGCATGTATCCATCTGTATGTTCATTGGACCATCATCTTTCTTCCGGTCGTATTGTTTCCTTTTATGCTTCTTATTATGGGGTTGTTATGGATGCTGGCTGCTGTTGGGGTATATCTGCGTGATGTGGGGCAGACGGTTGTTATCGTTTCCATGATCATGCTGTTTATAAGTCCTGTGTTTTATCCGATCAACAATACGCCGGAGGGGTTTCGCTGGATTTTCTATCTTAACCCGCTGACATTTATTGTAGAACAAACACGCGCAATTGTTATATGGGGAAAATTGCCCATCTGGAATCATCTGGCGTTGTATTATTTGGTAAGTGTGGGAGTTGCGTGGGCAGGTTTGCTGATTTTCCAGAAATTGAGAGGTGGTTTTGCGGATGTCATCTAATGAGAGATAATAAAGAACAATCAGTCAGACGGGCTATTTTAATTTTGGGAATGCACCGCAGTGGCACTTCCGCCGTGGGCGCAGCGCTTTCTGTTTGCGGCGTGGATTTTGGCGAACGTCTAATGAAAGCAACGCCTGGAGTAAATGAAAAGGGGTTTTGGGAACACATCGATATTACTGAAATCCATGATCAACTGTTGTTAGAGTTAGGTTCATCATGGGATGATGTTCGTCCATTGCCCGCTAATTGGGAGAAAACATTTGAAGCGCAAAGGGCAATGCAGAGTCTCCGGGCGGTCATTGATCGGGATTTCTCCAATATCCCGCTATGGGGTGTCAAAGACCCGCGGCTATGTCGGCTTTTGCCGCTTTGGCATATATTGCTCGGCGAAATGGATATTGATGCCGGATATGTGATTACACTCAGGCATCCTGTTGAAGTTATACTGTCTTTGGAAAAGCGGGATGGTTTTTCACAGGCGAAAGCATTGCATCTGTACGCCACCCACTTGCTGAACGCTGAATATTGGACCAGGGGATATAATCGCACGTTTATTCAATACGGTGATTTAATCCAAAATCCAGAATCTACGATCAAAGAAGCTTTGTTAAAACTGGAGATAGCCTCGGATATGGATATCGGAGAACCATTAAGTAATCTGATTGAGCCGGGCCTTCAACATCACCATGTCAGGGTAGATGAAATTTATCGTGATGGCGCATCCAATGTATCCATGCCGGAAGAGATATTTGATCATTTACGTTCTTTGCCGAATGAATGCACTCCTGTGGAAAGCCTGGATCAGATTCGAGAGAGTATTTATGCGCCAAATGAAAATATGGTTGTCATTTTGTTGGAACATACGGCGGATGTGCATGAACGTCTGAGAATACAGACTACCTATGCGCTGTCGTTGTTGGATGCCAAAGTCGAGGCGGACCGCTACAACGAATCGCTGATAAATACGCTGTCGGAAAAAGAATCATCCTGGGAAGCTGAAGCAGAAGCTTTACTGAAAGCCAAAGCCGAGGCTGACCGCTACAACGAATCGCTGCTGAAGGCCAAAGCCGAGGCTGACCGCTACAACGAATCGCTTCTAAAGACATTATCGGAGAAGGAATCGGGGTTTCAGTCGGAATCAGCTTCGCTACGTCATGCGCTTGAGATTTCACAGGAATACGCGGAGAATCTGCGACGGGAACTGGATCTAAAAAATACAGATTTGGCTATTGCCCTGGAACGTCAGAGTACTCTCGATAGCGAACTTGCCAGTCTGAAAAAACAGGCTTTGGTTCGGTTAAGTTCTTTTTTTCATCCACCAAGGAATAGCGCAAATTGAGCATGAAAAAAAGTTCTTTTCACTATTTCAAACTCCTAAAATGGGTAGCATCCAGCAAAAAAGACCTGGTGTGTATGCCAGAAGATGTGCAAGATGTTTTCGGCTATGCGCTCCATCTGGCGCAGGCTGGAAAAAAGCATCCACAAGCCAAACCACTGAAGGGTTTTCATGGCTCTGGTGTACTGGAGGTGGTAGAGGATAATCGTGGGGATACCTATAGAGTGGTATATACCGTAAAATTTCAAGATGCCGTGTATGTATTACATTGTTTTAAAAAGAAATCAACTCAGGGGATTGCTACCCCAAAATCTGATATTGATTTGATCAATATCCGGCTCAGGGTTGTGGAAGCGCAATGGACGGGAGGTAAGTCATGATTACTATCGAAGAAAGCAGTGGCAATGTCTATGAAGATATGGGATATCCCGAAGCCGAATCCATGCAGGTTAGAGCCAACCTGACAAGTAAGATTGCGGATATCATTCATTATCGTCACTTGACCCAACAGCAGGCTGCAGTCATTTTGGGCATTACCCAGTCTGAGCTTTCCAAGCTGCTCTGCGGACAGTTTCGCGGAGTCAGCGAAGTCAACATGCTTGAATGTTTGAATCGCTTGGGCAGGGATGTTGAAATCGTCATCCGGAAATCTCCACGATTACACAAGCAGGGTCAGACAACGGTGGTTTTTGCTGCATGACAGAGCGAGCTTGCCAGTCTGAAAAAAAAGGCTTTGGTTCGGTTAAGTTCTTTTTTTCATCCACCAGGGGATAGCGCAAATTGAGCATGAAAAAAGCTGTTTTCTCTATTGTTTCAAAAAATTATCTCCATTTCGCCCGCACTTTAATGGCCTCTCTTGCCGTCGCCCATCCGGACTGGCTGCGTTATGTGCTTCTGGTGGACGAAATAAGTGGTGACTTCGATCCGACAAAAGAGGATTTCAATGTGGTGGATGTCCTGGACCTGCCATTGCCGGAGCTGAAGAAATTTCTTTTTCGTTACACCATCCTGGAACTCAATACCGCAGTCAAACCGTGGATGATTGAATGGCTGTTTGATCAAGGTTTCGACCAGGTGGTCTATCTGGATCCGGACATCTTTGTTTATCGCAAGCTTGCGGAAGTTGAGATTCTGTTGAAAAATGGGGCGATGATGGTTCTTACGCCTCACCTTACAGGTCAACTTGATGACGACAAACATCCATCCGAATTGGACATCATGCGTTCCGGGAGCTATAACCTTGGATTCATTGCTTTAAATCGCCACTCCCAGTTGAAAGAGTTTCTACATTGGTGGCAGGCGAAATTGGAATATCAATGTGTGGTGAATCCGGAGGCAGGGCTTTTTACCGATCAAAAGTGGATTGATCTTGCACCAGGTCTCTTTAATGACGTGTCGATTCTGCGCCATCCGGGCTATAATGTGGCATACTGGAATCTTAAGCACCGTAAGGTTAATCGCCGTAGCGATGGATATTGCGTCAACGGCAAGCCACTGATATTCTTCCATTACAGCGGTCTTGATCCGATGCAGCCGGGCAATTTTTCCAAACACCAGAACCGTTACACGCTGGATGCTCTGGGTCCGGTCAAGCCGTTGGTGGAAGATTATTGCAAGAAGGTAAAGAAGTATGGAATAGAAACCTGCGTCAAATATCGCTATGTATTCAATCAATTCGATGATGGAACTCCAATTCATGATTTCATCCGTATTTGCTACCGGGAAAACCCGCATCTTCAGAAAATGGCCGGGGTCAATCCATTTGCTGCAAAGGAAATATACAACCTTCCAGCGAGGGAACTGGCAGGCGGTACACCGGAAATCACCGAACTCATGAAAATAGTCTGGGAGCGTCGCGTCGATTTGAAACTCTGCTTTTCAGACATTCAGGGCAGGGATCGGGTTTCATATACCCGCTGGTTTGCCGAGGGCGTAAAAACAGACCATCAGATACCGGACTGCTTCATTCAACCGGCGCTGGATGGTTTGTCTATGCTACCCGATACAGAGAAAAGCGAGATAAGAACAACAACAGTTCTGAAACATAAATCCGAATATCGTCTGGCGGAATTGGTGCAGGCCGAAGATGCTGATTTCATCACCAATGCCTATCGGGCGATTATGCAGCGCCCGGCTGATCTGGATGGCCTCAACCATTATGTGTCTGAACTGCGCGCCGGGATATCCAAGATCGAAATCCTGTCGCGGCTGCGGTTTTCCTCCGAGGGACGACGTATTGGCGTGCGAATACCCGGTCTGCTTTCATTTTTTCTACTGGGAAGATTGGGCCGCTGGCTGCCATGGATTCGCCGGACATTTATGGACTACATAGAGCATCCGCCACCCCCTGCAAAACAGGCGCCGGCGGACGAGCAGGAAAACCAGACGAATTTTGCTCCATACAGCGGTTTTTTTGACTATAACATTGTTGATGGCAGAAAATTGGTTTGGATGACCCAACGCGCCAGGATAAAACTATGTTCGGTAAAGGCGGGTGATGTGTTGAGGGTCTCCGGGGAATATGATGGCGAGAGTCATCGTATGGCAAATGGTTCCGATGCCGTGCTGAGCCTGTCCCTTAATAACAGGCTGGCAGGGGAATTCCGCTTTTCAGACAGCGGGGAATTTGAAAAAAAACTGTCTCTTGCAGTCACCCTGGACGATGCTGTTTTAGCGCTAAATGCAAATCAGGTTTTTGTTCCTGCAGAACTGGGCAAAAATGACGATTTTCGCAAGCTGTCGCTGAGAATCGCCAAAATCGAAATCAATGATCAGGTTGTTCTTGATTTCAGCGATATTCATGCTCCCTATAAATTGGAGATTCAAAGGGAGGCTGTCGGTGTCAACATCGTGGGTTATGTCAAATCAGAGCATGGCGTTGGGCAATCGGCTCGAAGCGCCGCCAGTTGCTGCAAGGCGGCAGATCTGCCGTTCTGTTTGATAGATTTTTCAAGGGGCACTCCCATCCGTCAGGAAGACCATAGTTGGGCTGAATATATAGAGGAGGCTAACCCCTATAAGGTCAATCTCTTTCATATCAACGCGGATCAGATGCATGTGGCCCATGGCGAATTGGGACAAGGTTTTTTTGACCAGCACTACAATATTGGCTACTGGGCGTGGGAACTGCAGGACTTTCCCAACCGGTTTCTACAGGCGTTTAATTATCTAAATGAAATATGGGTTCCGTCACGCTTTGTGCAGGAGGCGGTGAGCGCCAAGTCACAACTTCCGGTCATCCGAATGCCACACGCAATTGATATTGAACTGGAACAACATCTGACGCGGCGAGAAATGGGGCTACCGGAAGAAGGCTTTTTGTTCCTGACAATGTACGACATTCATTCCATGCAGGAGCGCAAAAATCCCCAGGCCGCATTGGCCGCCTTTGAAAAGGCGTTTCCTGATGCCGGGGATGTAAAGCTGGTCATAAAAACCCACAATGGCGATGTGTTCCCCAAAGAATTCGCCAAACTGAAAAACTGGGTAGCCGGTCGCCAAAATGTCCACCTAATTACTGAAACCTTGAGCCGTCAGGAAGTGTATAACCTGGAGAACCTCTGCGACTGTTTTATTTCTCTCCACCGCTCCGAAGGTTTCGGATTCGCATTGGCGGAATGTATGTTGCTCTGCAAGCCGGTGATTGCAACCAATTGGTCTGGCAACACCGATTTCATGAATGCGGATAATTCTCTGCCGGTGCAGTATGAGCTGATCGAAATACAGCAGGATATTGGCCCCTATAACAAAGGCCAACTCTGGGCTGAAGCGGATGTGGATCACGCCGCATGGCAGATGAAACGTGTTGTGGAAGACCTGGAATTACGCCGGAAAATCGCTGTCCTCGGCCAGAAGACCATCCGGGATGAATATTCGCCCCAGGCGATCGGACGGTGCTACGCAGAACGGCTTGCCATGATTGCGCGTTGGTAAGGAAGAATTGAAACGGAAGATAAAGAAATGGGGGCACCCTTCAGATTACCACAAAAGTAGTTTGCACTCTTTGATGAGATTCCATGAAAATAAGCTGGAATAAAATCATCCTGAACCAGAAAAAATGATCCTTGATCTTTACTGCAAACGGGAATAAACTGCGAAGTTACCGTGAAAATGAACAAAGAATCCAGAAATTGAAATTCAGAAGAAAAGCGTCGGTATGCATTTTCATATACTGTGAGTGGCCATAATGTGTGTTTTCCATACCAGTTTTATTCTGAATTCCAACTTCATTATTAAGGCAAAGACATGAGCAGCGAAGATATCCGTTGGAAACAACGATTGAACCATTACCGGAAAGCGCTGTTGCAGCTTACAAAGGGTGTGGAGTTAAGCCGGCTGCGGACACTCTCGGAGATCGAACAGCAGGGCCTTATTCAGGCTTTTGAGTTTACCCATGAACTGGCCTGGAATGTAATGAAGGATTTTTTTGAATATCAGGGAAACTTTACAATCATGGGTTCCCGAGATGCAACACGCGAAGCGTTTTTGCGTAATCTGATTGCCGATGGCGATGGATGGATGGAAATGATCAAAAGTCGTAACCAGTCATCGCATACCTACAATCAGGAGATAGCCGATGAAATTGCAGGAAATGTGATTTTTGTCTATTTTAAGCTATTTGTTGAATTTGAACAACGAATGCAGGCTTTGACTGATGGGCTGTGATGTTATGGAAAACAGGTTTGGACTGAATCCTGCAACCATTGATAAAATCAACAGTGTTTTTGCCGCAGTGCCTGAAATCGAACAGATCATCATTTACGGCTCGCGAGCCAAGGGCAACTACCGTAACGGGTCGGATATCGATCTTGTTATCAAAGGTGAAGGCGTTAGCTTTACCCGGTTGCTGAAAATAGAAAATGAATTGGATGAACTGATGTTACCCTACCGAATAGATTTATCTCTGCTGTATAAAATTAATGATACGGCCCTTCTCGACCATATCAATCGGGTCGGCGCAGTTTTTTACGATAAACCTGATGAAGCGATTTTTCGATTATTAACAATTGATTTATAAGGAGCAATTTACATGAATCTTAACCCTGTCATAAAAAGCGTTGCCGCAGTTCTTATTTCTTTGGTTTTGTTAAATGGATGCGGAGATAAAAAAGAGGTGTCCACCAAAAAAGCAAAAGTGGAAGTTACGCCTGTTTCAAAAGCAGCAAAGGAAGTAAGGGACGCAAAGGAAGCTGTTTCCATTGCATTTACCACTACCTTACCAGAGTCTCTAAAAGATATTACGGAAACAGCAGGTGGTAGTTATGGCCTGGATAAAATCAACGGAGGCATGGTGGACAGTGTTGTTAAATCGGCTGGTCTGATACTTGAGGGATGGGCGATAGACAAAGAATTGACTCTGGTTCCAGAGAATATTTATGTTCGCCTTAAACCCAAAGATGGTGCGCCTTTCTATGCAAAAGCCAATCGTAGCGAACGCCCGGATGTGGCATCGCATTTCAACAATGACGCATTCAAAAACTCCGGATTCACGCTTAACGCTGTCATCAATAATTTACCCGATGGTATGTATGCGATTGATGTTTTGCAGAAAGAAACAGACAAGGTTTTGGTAAGTGATCTCGGCAAAATATTACGCATTGTTAGTAATTAAAATACCATTAGGCTCTTGCAAAAGTTTGCATATTGTAGATCATGATCGATAGTCACCACGCCTGTCGCATGTTTTTATGATGATATCTGAGTGTTGCAGGATGTTCTAATTATAAAATTTACTTTTCCTGACGAGATAGTTACATCTCGTCAGGAAAAGCTTTTGAGATCAAGTTATGGGTTTGGCTATATTTATGCGGGATGACAACACAATATTATTTTTGAATATTTTAAGGGGACCTGCAGCCTTATTGGTTATGTGGGATCATTTTACGGGTACCTGGCCTGAAAAAATGAAAGTACATTGGTTTATATCGGAGATTGTTAGAGAATATATAAATACGCCCCTTGTGATTATTCAGGATTTTGGATTTATGGGCGTAGTTGTATTTTTTTTAATTAGTGGCTATCTCATAACACATGTTGCACAAAGGGAGGATCGATTTGTTTTCGTGGTAAAGAGATTCTTTCGTATTTATCCACCCCTGTTTTTTTCTATAGTATTGATAGTCATCTTCGGTTTTTTTAAAGGTATTTATTATAAAGCATGGGATGTTGTCTTCGCTGCTACGTTATTTAATTATTTAAATGTTCCTCAAAATCCAGTTAATGGTGCTGCGTGGACATTGATAATTGAAGTATTGTTTTATATATTGGTTTGTTTGTTTATGACACCTATAAAAAAGATGGCAGTATTTGGAAGCTTATTAATCTCTACGAGCTGTTTGATTGCTATCCTGAGTTCGAGAAATCTGGGCGATAATTATTTTCTTTTTGCAGTAAATATGTCATTTGTGCCGTATCTCTTGATGGGACAGTTGCTGTATTATGTACATAACAAAAGAATATCTTTCGGTACATTCGCCTTGCTGACGATGTTTAATTACTTCATAATAATGAAGGGAATCATATCAATACACAGTAATTTCTATCAGCCATCCAATTCTTATGGTGTTACTTTCATTTATTCGTATTTCATTTTTACGATAGCCATGATTTCAAATGAATGGCTTAGAGAGAATATTGTGGTCAGGTGTTTAAGTTATTTTTCAAAAATCAGTTATTCACTATATATGATTCATGCAACAATAGGATTTTTTCTCCTGGATATTTTAATGCCGAGAATAGGATATTCACTGGCTTTATTGGTTACCGTTTTCACAGTTATATTCTGTTCCCATTGGGTTTATTATTTAATTGAAAAACCATCGCAGGAATTTGGAATTAAATTTATAAGGATAGTAAAAAACTCCCGTATTTTATTGTTTAATAAGAAGTTGGTACTTGCTGAACAGTCTCAGCCAGAGGATATATCCTGAGAATGCGTTTCCATCATTGTATCTTAAATATTACACATTGTTACGGTTATACACAATGTCGCTATAACAGGTGCGGAACTCTATTTGTTAACCAAAGAGAAAGACATTGAGATGCACCCTGTAAAATGTATGCAGCATAAAGAAAGAGTTCTTTTGTTTTGTCTGCTATCCATTATTGTTTATTTATCTTTTAATCCTATTCTAAAGATAAAATATACTGTTCCTGATGATACGGTTGCTGATATTCTTGCCAAGAAAAGCTTTTCTGATCAAGTTATGTTTGCCTACAATATTGCTGTTTCACAGGGACGATTTAATTTTATCTTGTCTGTTTTTTCGACTTTTATTCCATTTCTCAGTAATAACCCCATATACTTTAATTTAATAAGATTTGGTATAATAGGCGCGTGGATGATCGTTGGTATTGTATCGTTATATCGATTGTTCAACGGCAATTCCGTGTGGATTCTTTTTTTGGTATTTTTTGCATCGTTTGCACAAAATACCTGGGATCATAATGCGCTGACTTCATTTCCATTTATTTTCAATATGGGCTTTTTATTCATCTTCCAGGGTAAACGGTATTATTGTTTTTTATCATCTGTTCTGTTCTTCCTGTCTTCCTGTTCAAGCGAGCTGTTTGTTCCGTACTCAATATTTTTTATTGTAATTTGGTATAGTCACTTTTATTATTCAGACAATATCAAATTGTTATCATATAGTCATTTCTATTCGCTCATACCCGTTTTTGCCCCTCTGCTCATTTATTGTGTTTGTTATGTTGTCTGGCAGATGATTCACCCATCAAAATACCCTGGGAACCAATTGTCTTTTGATTTATGGCGGTCACTGAGAGTGATATGGCAATATTCCATATCAGGAATTCCTGGTTACTATTTTGTAACGAATACCATCTCCGGCAGCTCGCCTTTACCTTCACTTCCGATTTTAGGATATCAGGTTTACTCATTGGGCGCACTTTATGCGTCAATGCGTCCTGAGTGGATTGTAAAATCGGTACTTGTATCAACAGTTGTCTATTATGCCCTGTATCCTCAGTCTTTCCTGATAAGAAAGCGAGTTGCATTAATCAGTATCACAATGGGCATTCTGGCGTTTTTCTTGCCAAATGTATTGTTGTCAATTACTCCCAAATACCAGGAATGGGTCGCTATAGGCTCTCCCTCGTATATTTACACTTACTTTTCCTTTATTGCGTTCGTATTTGTCATGTCGGTTTTTTGTGTCTGGATGATATCTCTAATCAAGATACAGTCGCTTGCAAAGGTTGTTGTTATTCTGGCATCAATTATTTTTGGGTTTTTAAGTTTAACAACCGATTTTCATAACTATTATATTTCACAAGACCAGGATATTTTTCAAAATAAATGGCGGATTGTTGACAATTTCCTAAGCAACCCTATATCCTCCAGTTATACTGAGGAAAATACGCTTCTTATTGCACCTGCGCTGTTTGATCATCGCATAGCGTTTAATCGGGAATCGTATTGGTCGGAATATGTTCGCTTACAGTACGGGAAACAAATAAATATTATAAAAGATATTCCTGAAAATTTAAGTGATCTTTATAAAAAATATACCTCAATATATATGGTTGATTATCAAATAGAACCCTGGACCAACAATTGCTTTCTATCAATTGGAAAAGCCGATACGATTGACGATATAATGGCGTTTTCATCAAAAAACTGGCTCTTTATTTTTAACAGTTTTCATAAAGAAGTCAATATTGGCTATATGCCCTCCAAAACAAATAGTGAAACACCCGATAACTCAACAACACTGGACCCGAAGAATTCTATTGATGCACCATTTATAATTTCTTCAGAAACATTACAGAACGGATATATCCGTACAGCTTTCATTAACAGCGACACGCCATTGAGTATTGATAAAATAATATTGGGGTATTATCAATCACGTCGTTTGAAAACCGTGGCCACAACCTCCGCCACAACCTCCCCCTCTTTTGATATTGGCAATGTTTCCCCGGACCCATGGATTGGTACTGTCGATCTTGTTAATGGACAGCGTACGTCAAAAATATTTATGATAGATCATCTCTATTCAGTCCAACTTGATGGCTGGCTGGCGAATATAGCTGCTGGTGAGAGCCCGGAGAAAGCTGAACTTTTCCTGATGTCCGGCGAAACAACATATTACTATCCTATAACTTTCCATAACCGGCCAGATGTTTCGTCGCAATTTGGAAATAGCAAACTAATGAAGTGTGGATACTCTGTTTCAATTAATGTATCTAATCTCTTTCCGGGAGAATATAATATTGGCTTTAATATATTCAAAAACAATAAAACTTTTCTATGTAAATTACCCATAACTTTTATGAAATAATCCATATAGCGTTCAGGCCCTCCCCCCAGCGGGTGATGTTGGGAGGGGGAGTGAAGGAAAAAAATATGAAAGCAGTCATCCTTGCCGGTGGTTTAGGCACTCGCATCAGTGAAGAGTCTTGTGTAAGGCCAAAACCAATGATCGAGATCGGCGGAAAGCCCATTCTGTGGCATATCCTGAAGATATATTCGGCCCACGGTATAAACGATTTCATTATTTGCCTGGGATATAAGGGATATGTCATCAAGGAATATTTCGCCAATTACTTTCTGCACATGTCGGATGTCACCTTCGACATGCGCACCAATCAGATGGAGGTTCACAACAATCAGTGCGACCCCTGGAAAGTAACGCTGGTTGATACCGGGGAGAATACGCAGACTGGCGGACGTTTACGGCGGGTTCAGTCCTATCTGGGCGATGAAGATTTTTGTTTTACATACGGAGATGGTGTGGGTGACATCAATATACCCGAATTGATCTCGTTTCACAAAGAGCAGGCTACGCTTGCGACAGTGACTGCTACCCAGCCGCCGGGACGTTTTGGTTCTCTGAAGATTGCGGCTCACCGGGTTACCGGATTTAAGGAAAAACCAGTAGGTGACGGCGGCTGGATAAACGGCGGTTTTTTTGTTTTGTCTCCCAAAGTGATCAACTATATTCAGGGGGACGAGTGTATCTGGGAGCAGGAGCCGATGGAGCGCCTTGCCAAAGAGGGGGAGCTTTCAGTATATTCGCATAAGGGATTCTGGCAGCCCATGGATACGCTGCGTGACAAAACCCTTCTGGAAGAACTTTGGCAGAGCGGCCATGCGCCCTGGAATATCTGGAATGGGGTGTGCAACAATGATTGATACTGTGGTAGATCCTGACTTCTGGAAAGGTCGTAGTGTTTTTCTTACCGGCCACACAGGATTCAAAGGCGCCTGGCTTAGTCTGTGGCTCAACAAAATGGGGGCATTGGTTACGGGATACGCACTTTCACCTCCCACAGTACCGAGCCTGTACGAACTTTGCCGGGTTGATGAACTTACCACCTCCATTATCGCCGATGTACGGGATCTCTCCAGTCTCAAGGCAGCCATGATTCAATCGCAACCCGAGGTGGTGATTCATATGGCGGCTCAGGCTCTGGTGCGGGACTCCTACCAGATGCCGGTTGAAACATACGCCGCCAATGTGATGGGGACCGTGCATTTGCTTGAGGCGGTGAGGCATTGCGGCAGCGTCATGGCCGTTGTGAATGTCACAACAGACAAGTGTTATGAAAACCGTGAGTGGGCCTGGGGCTACCGGGAGAATGAAGCGATGGGTGGATACGATCCATACTCCAGCAGCAAGGCATGTTCGGAACTGATCACTGCCGCCTATCGCCGTTCCTTCTTCACGCCCTCACACCCTCACGCTCTCACGACCTCACCTGCCGTTGCAGTTGCAACCGCCAGGGCCGGGAATGTCATCGGCGGGGGGGACTGGGGCAAGGACCGCCTTGTCCCGGACTGCATCCGCGCGTTTTTAAAGGGTGAGCAGGTGCATCTTAGAAACCCGAATGCCATTCGCCCTTGGCAGCATGTCTTGGAGCCACTTTCTGGTTATATGCTCCTTGCTCAGCGGCTTGTTCGGGAAGGCGCAAAATTTGCGGATGCCTGGAATTTCGGGCCTGATGATCAGGATGTCCGGGATGTAGGGTGGGTGGTGGCGAGGCTGTGCGAGAAATGGGGAAGTGGGGCCGAATATACCATTGATAACGGGATTCATCCTCATGAGGCGACTTACCTGAAGCTTGATTGCAGCAAGGCCAGGGCGCATCTGAACTGGCGCTCCAGATGGAATCTTGATACTGCCATTGATGCCATTGTAAGGTGGACAAAGGCTTATCAGGATGGTATGGATTTAAGACAAGTCTGCCAGGATCAAATTGATCAATATGCGAATTGACTCCATAAACGCCTTCAACCTTCAGCCTATTTACCTGAATCGTTCGGGTGGCAAAGGAAAAGAAACATGCTGACGCAACAAATTATTCGTGATGTTGGTCCGGATGGAAATATCTGTTTCAATCTGCCGGATTTTATTGGGAAAAAAGTGAGAATCATTTTTTCTACCATAACGGACGTATACACCGGCAATAAAATGGAAATGGATGATGATCAGGAGTTCAATGCTGCCGCCTACTTGGCTATCGTTGAAGATGATGAGGCAGAGGATGCCATCTGGGAGAAATATATTAAATGACCCCCATTAAGGTTCAAGTTGGTGATCTGGTCGTCAGCCGGGTTGATTACAGGGCGCCGGATGGAAGGATCAAAGGAAAAACCCGTCCGCTTATCATCATTTCAAGGCCGAATTCAAAGGGAGATATGTTGACCATTGCCGGGTCCACAAAGCTTCACCAGTGGTTTGCCGAACCGCATATCGTCGTTCACCCGGAGACCATTATTGATGGTTGTCTGGATGAGGCGACTATTTTTCCTGCGAGTAAGCAAATATTGATCAATCCGGCCTTTATCAAAGTGAAAATTGGTCGTATCTGCACACCAGATCTGAATCGACTCATGCGGTTATGCGCTATGCGCCATACAAGTGATTTTTTTGCAGGATGTCATAAACCCGCCATGACCAGCTCCTTTATCCCCGGCAAATCCCGAATTCCCTACGCGGGCCGGGTGTATGACGAAAAGGAAATGACTCACCTTGTCGATGCATCCATGGACTTCTGGCTCACTACGGGAAGATATGCGGAACGGTTCGAGAAAGAATTCGCAGCATTTCTTGGCGTTAAACACTGTTCTCTCACCAACTCGGGATCTTCTGCCAATCTTCTGGCTTTTATGGCTCTCACTTCTCCCAAATTGGGGGAGCGCAGGATCAAACGGGGTGATGAAGTCATCACCGTGGCGGCAGGCTTTCCCACGACAGTGGCCCCGATCATCCAGTATGGAGCGGTCCCTGTCTTTGTGGATGTTACGCTGCCCACCTACAATATCGACTGTTCTCAACTGGAAGCCGCGCTTTCGGAAAAAACCCGGGCCGTGATGCTGGCCCACACCCTCGGCAACCCCTTTGACATCGCCCAGGTATCGGCTTTCTGCCAAAAACACCATCTCTGGCTCATTGAGGACAACTGTGATGCTCTGGGGTCAAAATACTTCGTGGACGGTGAGTGGAAGTACACCGGAACCA
>SESG01009617.1_pt1 | contig 17844 bp, 11 predicted proteins | sample 3171421 | NCBI WGS metagenome assembly SESG01 (sample SAMN10866946, study PRJNA518727) | freshwater metagenome | biome: subpolar coniferous forest; feature: holomictic lake; material: water; isolation source: holomictic Lake 227, 6 m and 8 m depth | place: Canada: near Kenora, Ontario | collected... | reverse complement strand
GACTACACCATGGACTTTGCCCTCGAATACAGCCCTGGCTGTTGGCAAAAATATTGAGTATGTCCTGGTCAACACCTTTAACCCATACACCTACGAACCGGTGAAAGTCGTCGTTGGGAAACCACTTTTAGGCAAGTATTTCCCCGAGAAAAATGCTGAAATCCCGATGAGTGACTATGTACCCGGGCAGAAAGTAATTCCCTTCGAAATACTGGCTTCTTTCACGGGTGCGGAACTTGCCGGCCTTCGCTACGAGCAGCTTCTACCCTATGCACAGCCTGAAAGCGGCGATGCTTTCGTGGTTGTAACCGGCGATTTTGTTACGACCGAGGATGGTACCGGCATAGTGCATATAGCTCCCAGTTTTGGTGCCGATGACTTCAAGATCGCAAAACAATACGGTATAGGATCCCTTACCCTGGTTGATAAAACCGGGCGATTCACCGAAAATATGGGTGAATTTGCAGGCCGTTTCGTTAAGGCGGAATACGCCCGCGACGATGATCCGCAGCGGGAAGAAAATGTTGATATTGATATTATCGTAAAGCTTAAAAAAGAAAACAGGGCCTTTAAGACCGAAAAATACGAACATTCGTACCCACATTGCTGGCGTACAGACAAACCTATACTCTACTACCCGCTCGATTCCTGGTTTATCCGCACCACCGCCCTCAAGGACCGGATGATCGAACTCAACAAAACAATCAACTGGAAGCCCGAAGCCACCGGAACAGGCCGTTTCGGCAACTGGCTCGAGAACCTGGTCGACTGGAACCTTTCGCGCTCCCGCTATTGGGGAACCCCGCTCCCGATCTGGGTCAGCGAGGACCGTAGCGAAGAAATCTGTATAGGCTCTATTGCAGAACTGAAGGAAGAAATACGTAAGTCCATTGAAGCCGGGTTTATGACTTCCAACCCTTTTGAAAATTTTATAGAAGGGGACAATTCAGACGATAACTACACCCAATTTGACCTTCACCGCCCGTATGTTGATGATATCTTCCTGGTATCGCCTACCGGCAATAAAATGATACGCGAAACCGACCTGATCGATGTTTGGTTCGATTCGGGCGCCGTACCTTATGCCCAGTTCCATTATCCGTTCGATAAAAACAGCGGTCACCCCGAATATTTTCCTGCCGACCTGATAGCCGAAGGAGTCGACCAGACCCGCGGATGGTTCTATACTTTACATGCCATTGCAACGCTTGTTTTCGACTCGGTTGCATTTAAAAATGTAATTTCTAATGGCCTCGTGCTGGATAAAACCGGCAATAAGATGTCAAAGAAACTCGGGAATTCAGTTGACCCGTTTGCAACGCTCGAAAAATACGGGCCGGATGCTCTGCGCTGGTACCTTATCACCAATTCGCAACCCTGGGACAACCTGAAATTCGACATCGAAGGGATTGCCGAAGTGCAGCGCAAGTTTTTCGGGACATTATATAATACCTATAATTTTTTCGCGTTGTATGCCAACATCGATGGTTTCGGCTATACAGAAGCGGAAATTCCTTTTGCTGAAAGACCCGAAATCGACCGGTGGATTCAGTCGGAACTCAACAGCCTGATCCGGAATGTAGATGATGCTTTTGCCGATTATGAACCTACTCGTGCCGGTCGCCTGATTGCCGATTTTGTAAACGAACACCTCAGCAACTGGTACGTGCGCCTTTCGCGCCGCCGTTTCTGGAAGGGGGAATACACGAATGACAAGATTTCGGCTTACCAGACCCTTTACCGTTGCCTGGAAGTTGTGGCCAAACTGGCTTCTCCCATTGCGCCGTTCTTTATGGACAGGCTCTTTATCGATCTGAATTCAGTTTCGGGTTTCGATGCTCACGAATCGGTGCACCTTACCGATTTCCCTGTTGCCGACGAAAGCAAGATCGACAAACAACTGGAAGAACGAATGCAGTTAGCCCAGCAGGTTTCAAGCATGGTTTTAAGCCTGCGAAAAAAGACCAACCTACGTGTGCGTCAGCCCTTGCAGAAAGTCCTGATCCCGGTAACGGGTGATCAAATCCGGGAACAACTTGCTAAAGTAAGCAGCCTTATTCTGAGCGAAGTAAACGTGAAAGAACTGGAATACCTTGACGAATCGGCCGGCTTCCTGGTTAAAAGGATTAAACCGAACTTTAAAACCCTGGGACCTCGCTATGGCAAGCTGATGAAAGAAATAGCCGCTGCAGTTGCCGCATTTACGCAGGATGAAATCAGCCGAATTGAAACAGACGGGCAATATATACTGCAGATAGCGGACGAAACGGTTGAAATGCTTCTTACCGATGTGGAAATCATAACCGAAGACATACCGGGCTGGGTAGTGGCTAACCAGGGCTCACTTACCGTGGCGCTTGATATTACGGTTACCGAAGCACTCTGGCAGGAAGGGATTGCCAGGGAACTGGTGAACCGCGTACAAAATATTCGCAAAGACCGTGGTTTTGAGGTAACTGATAAAATAAGACTGGAGACTCAAAAAAATGATCTGGCAGAATCTGCAATCTTTAACTTTAATAGCTATATTTGCTCAGAAACACTTGCTGTTTCGCTCACTGTAACAGACAAAATGCCTGATAATGCTGAAATACTTGAACTAAGCGACGAGGTAAGTCTGGCTATTAACGTTGAAAAAATTTAAAACCTTTATTAATTATTACCTGAATCTTTTAAACATTGAACATATGAAAGCGGAAGAAGTAAAAGATGAAAAAGGAAGAACACACTACTCGGATGAGGAATTGGTTGAATTCCGCGAGCTGATTCTCGATAAACTGGGAAAAGCCCGTCACGATCTTGAATTGTTGACTGAAGCCTATACCAATAGCAACGATAACGACACCATGGATACTTCCCCTACTTTTAAAGTATTGGAAGAAGGATACCAGGTGCTGTCGAAAGAAGAAAATGCACGCTTAGCCGGCCGCCAGGAAAAATTTATCCAAAGCCTGGAGAATGCCCTGGTACGCATCGAGAATAAAACCTACGGTATTTGCCGCGAAACAGGTAAGCTGATTTCGAAAGAACGGCTGCGCAGTGTTCCTCATGCCACGCTTAGCATGGAAGCCAAGCTGAAACAGAAATAACCGGAACACAGTATATCGTGCTGAAGAAATCATTTTTAATAGTTTTTATCGTACTGTGTATTGACCAGGCGTTAAAATTGTGGATTAAGACCAATATGACCCTGGGCCAGGAATTTCACTTGGCCGGTAATTGGTTTATCATTCATTTCACCGAAAATAACGGTATGGCCTTCGGACTCCAGTTCGCAGGCGGATACGGAAAACTGGCTCTCAGCCTGTTCCGTATTTTTGCCGTGGGATTCCTGGGATGGTACATCGTTCACCTTGCCGGCAAAAAAACCGGCTTTGGTGTAATCTTTGCGTTTTCACTCATTTTGGCCGGGGCCCTGGGGAATATTATCGACAGCGCTCTGTATGGACTCATATTCAGTGAAAGCACTTACTTTGACCTGGCCAGGTTTCTGCCGGCTGAAGGGGGCTACAGCACTTTCCTGCATGGTAAGGTGGTGGATATGTTCTATTTCCCCATTCTGGAAGGAAATTACCCGCAATGGCTGCCTTTCTGGGGAGGACAAAGCTATATCTTCTTCCGCCCGGTATTCAACGTTGCCGATTCGGCTATCACCAGCGGGGTGGTATTCCTTTTGCTTTTTCAACGTGGATTCTTCCAGTCGCATACCGAAAATCAGGCTGCAAATCAGGCCGGTAGTAATATGGACATTTCTTCGGGACAGGCTGATGACATGCCACCGGCTAACGAATAAATGAGTACCGGATTATTTAATCCGGAAACTCGTGAAACTTTAGAATTTGTTTTTAAATTTGCTCACTAAATCAGTTTTATATGGCTCAGATAATAACCGGTAAAATTTCACAGATCATCGGCCCGGTGATTGATGTATCTTTTGATGAAAATGTTCCGCTACCTAATATTTACGATGCCCTGGAAGTGACTAACGAACAGGGAAATGTAATTGTACTGGAATGTCAGCAGGATATAGGTGAAAATACAATCCGTACCGTTGCCATGGATTCGACCGATGGATTAAGCCGTGGTATGGATGTGGTTTCAACCGGAATCACAATTTCAATGCCTATTGGTGATACCATCAAAGGCCGCTTATTCAATGTAATCGGGAGTGCCATCGACGGCATGCCGGCAGTTTCACGCGAACGCCTGGCAAGCATACACCGCGACCCGCCTAAGTTCGAAAACCTATCCACCTCTAAAGAAGTTCTTTATACAGGTATTAAGGTTATCGACCTGATCGAACCCTATTCAAAAGGGGGTAAGATCGGTTTGTTTGGTGGTGCCGGCGTCGGAAAAACGGTTATCATCATGGAACTCATCAATAACATTGCCAAGAGTTATGCCGGTATGTCGGTATTTGCCGGTGTGGGCGAACGCACCCGCGAAGGCAATGACCTGCTCCGCGAAATGATTGAATCGGGCGTTATCCGTTATGGAGATGCCTTTAAGGAAGATATGGAAAAAGGCGGCTGGGATCTTTCCCTGGTCGATCCCAAAGAACTGGCTGAATCGCAGGCAACCCTTGTTTTCGGCCAGATGAACGAACCCCCTGGAGCACGTGCCCGCGTGGCCCTTTCGGGACTTACCGTAGCTGAATATTTCCGCGACGGCGACGAACAGAGCGGTGGAAAAGACATTCTTTTCTTTATCGATAATATTTTCCGCTTCACCCAGGCTGGTTCCGAAGTATCGGCATTGCTTGGCCGTATGCCTTCAGCCGTAGGTTACCAGCCTACGCTGGCAACCGAAATGGGCGTGATGCAGGAACGTATTACCTCCACCAAACGTGGTTCCATCACCTCCGTACAGGCGGTATATGTACCTGCCGATGACCTTACCGACCCGGCCCCGGCTACAACTTTTGCCCACCTCGATGCCACCACGGTATTGAACCGTAAAATCGCCGAACAGGGAATTTACCCGGCCGTTGACCCGCTCGACTCCACCTCGCGTATCCTCAACCCGGATATCGTAGGCGAAGAACATTACAATACGGCTCAACGCGTGAAAGAAATCCTTCAGCGGTATAAAGAACTTCAGGATATTATTGCCATCCTGGGTATGGACGAACTTTCGGACGAAGACAAACAAGTTGTTCACCGTGCACGCCGCGTGGCCCGTTTCCTTTCGCAGCCGTTCTTTGTGGCTACACAATTCACCGGTATACCGGGTGCATTTGTAAACATCGAAGATACCATCAAAGGTTTCAAAATGATACTCGACGGGGAAGTAGACGAATATCCTGAATCCGCTTTCAACCTCGTAGGCACCATTGAGGAGGCTATAGAAAAAGGGAAGAAAATGCTGGCGGGAAACTAAGAGATAGGGAATAATGAAGAGTGAAAAACGAATAAGGATGGATGTAGTCTTAATCCTAAATTCGACTCTTTAATACTGAACTATTTGAAGTGTTTGCTCCCTTAGCCTAACCACCAAAGCCAAAAGAAAAATGAGAATTGAAATAGTAACCCCCGACACCACGATTTACGAAGGCGAAGTCTCCCTGGCTCAATTTCCCGGCCTGGATGGTTCGTTCGAAGTACTGAACAACCATGCTCCAATGATTGCTGCGCTTAAAAAAGGCAAAGTGAAGGTGATTGATGCCAAAAAAGACGTCTTGTTTTTCGAAATTAACGGGGGCGTCGTGGAAGTGTTAAAAAATAAAATACAAGTGCTTGCCGAATAAACCCGGCAACGCAGCAGTTATAAAAAGGAGAGCAATGGCTCTCCTTTTTTTTGACCCGGATGAAAAGAAATCCAATCCTGTACGGGTTTATACCATCCACTTTTCGCTTAATACGGAAAAGTCATAACTATAAAGGATTGCATTCCCGTAAAGTTATGATTACACGGGAATTGGATTGTTTTTACTGGGAGCCCAGCCTTTGGAAATTATGCAGTATGAATATATATTTTGCGGTGCTGTAAGGGTAAAGACGTTTTCAGGTGTCTATATAGGCAGTAAGTTCATCGCGTAAAGCAACATTTGTTATCCTGGCGAATATAGTATAACCGGATTTTATCTATTTACTAATCATCAAATTCAAAAAAATGAAAAACACCTTAGTATTTCTTGTCTTTCTGTTCGTACTTGGCAGGGACTATGCCCAACAATGGCAGGATGTTACACCGGCCGCTTATGCCGGTTCGTTCTTTAGCACCGGTTGTTTCGTGAATGCTTCCGAAGGCTGGATTTTTGCCCGCCCCGCTTCGTCGAACAACTATGATTTAATTCATACCGCCAACGGTGCCCAGAGCTTCGAAAAACTGTTTACCCTTACCAACAGCATGGAATGCTGGAAGATACAGATGGTTGACACCGTATACGGCTTTGCAAAAATTGAGGACAACGCTGCCCATAAAAACTATTTCTGGAAGACATTCGATGGAGGCCATTCCTGGCAGGACATTACCGATACCACCCTGTTCAACCCGGGAAATCCACTTTACTCATGCCATGCGTTTTATTTTACTAACCGCAATACCGGCTTCTTCGGCGGCCATCAATCAATCTATAAAACCCTGGACGGCGGCTCCAGCTGGCAGAAAATGAATGCACCCCAGGTAATCGACAGCAGCTCTCCCGCAAGGCCTTATAGGGCAAACGACATCTATTTTGCGGATGCCAACCACGGCTGGGCTACTTTTTCGCTTTACTGGGATCAAGGCTTTGGAATGAAAACCATAGACGGAGGTGAGAGCTGGGCCGTTTGCACCCCAATCACCGGTGATTTGTGGAGGGTTCATTTTGCCAGTAACCTGAAGGGGTGTATGTCAGGAAACGGTAGCTTTTTTTCTGCTTTGCTGATCACGGATAATAATTTTCAGACTGATCCCACGTGGGTATTTCCCGAGTATCAATATCCGTCGCCGGTATGTTACCAAAACGATTCCACCCTATGGTATAGTGGTTCACCTCCGATCCTGAACCGGAGTACCGATGGCGGGCTTACCTTTACAGCATACGATACAACCTTTGCCGCTACGCACACTAACGGAAATATGACAAACATACAGTTTTTCGGAAATACCGGCTATGCCCTCGCGAATATTGCTCTGTTGAAACTGGTCGATACCTTATCCGCGGTTTCGGTAGCTTCCCTTTCGCCGGCAGCCGAAATCCGGATTTCGCCAGACCCGGTTTCCGATAAATGTAAAGTATGCTTTACAACACCGAAATCCGAACTTGTTAGTATGGAGCTTTATACAGTTTCCGGCTCCAAAGTGTTTAAAACAGGGAAATATACAGTAGCGGGCACAAACGAAATCACCCTGGACCTGTCGCATTTTGAACCAGGCGTTTATATTTTGAGAGTGAATTCATCCACGCTACAGCTTACCCGGAAGCTGGTGAAGCAATAGCGGTAACTAATAACCCTTAATGCATAGATGTTTTGAAAGTATTTAAAGTGCTTAGAGTGTCTAGAGTTAATACCGCTAACGACTTTAATCCATAAAATAGAGCAAAATGGTGCAATCATTAATCCCCAAAAACTGAAAAACCCTTTAATACTGTTTTTGACAAAGAACTTGTAAAATACAGCAAATCTAATTAGCAAGGAACTCTAGGCAATCAAGGCACTTTAAACTCTAGGCACTGAATAGTTACAAATAGCTAATATAAAGGAGAGCTTTCTACGATTTGTTATCATTCATTATTTCAGAAGTTTAAAATGGGAACCCGGCATTTCTGTAATCTTCAGGCGAGTTGATATTGGTCAAAATTCTGTTGTCAGGGGTTTCGATTCGTTGCTGGTGAAACTGCCGCAGGAAATCATTTATCCTTAAGCCGGGATCTGTAGTTGTGCAGATTTCCTGAACTACTTTCGGACTGAGAAGTACCGGGTGCCCCGGCTTGTTTTCAAAAGACGGAATAATAACCTCAGCGTCGTCCCTATGGTTGTATAACATTTCCAGCAAGCCGGCTGATGTAAACGGGTTGTCGATATTCTGGAAAAAGCAGTAATTCCCATTATTCAATAGTTGCAACCCAGTTTGTAACGAAAAGAAACGGCCTCTTTCGGGGTATAGGTTTACCACAAATTGTACTTTTTGGGGTAGTGAAGGTGCCAGGTTGATAACCAAATCATAAAGTTCTTCATTCAAAACCACTATGAGTTGTTCAATGCCTGACAGGTAATACGTTTCGGTGATTTTATGAATGAAAGTCGTGCCGGCATCAAATTTCAGCAAAGCCTTATGCTGCATCATGCGCAATGACTCACCGGCCGAAAGAATAATACAGGAAGCACGGGGAAGGGAGTGCATGATCGGCTTAATTATTTACCTTTACAAAAGTAAACTTTTAACCTGCAAGGCATGTTGCACTCTTCCGCATTCTCCCCCATTTCTATCATACAACTTTTTAAACTCATTGAAACCGAATACAATACGCGCCGAGAAATCTTCGGGATTCCGGAAGAATTGTTTTTCAATCCCCACACGCATACCGGGCTGGGTATGGAAATCTTCGGGCAACCCCTGAACACCCCCCTGGGAGTGGCTGCCGGTCCGCATACGCAGATGGCGCAGAATATCATTTCAGCCTGGCTTTGCGGTGCGAGTTACATAGAACTGAAAACCATTCAAACCCTCGACGAACTCGAAATTTCCAAGCCCTGTATCGATATGCAGGACGAAGGATACAACTGCGAATGGTCGCAGGAACTTCGTATACAGGAATCCTTCAGCGAGTATCTGAAAGCCTGGGTACTGATACACCTGCTTCAGCATAAATTCGGCTGGAATAAGCCGCAGGGAAGAGGTTTTGTGTTCAATATGAGCATCGGGTATAATTTTGAAGGGATTCAAAACGAAAATGTGCAATGGTTCCTCAAAAGCATGGCCGATTGCAGGCTGGCGAAACAGGAGATAATCAACGAATTGCTGCCATTTTACCCGGAATTGCAGGGCCTGGATATTCCCGATTCCATTTCCGACAATATTACCCTGAGCACCATGCATGGTTGCCCGCCCGACGAAATCGAAAAGATAGGGCATTACCTGCTGAAAGAAAAAAAGCTTCACACCCTGGTAAAACTCAACCCTACGCTCCTGGGGAAAGAGGAACTGCGTGATATATTAAACAACAAGCTCCGGTTTAAAAATAACATCCCGGATATCGCCTTTGAACATGACCTGAAATATCCTGACGCCCTCGGGATCATCCGAAGGCTGCAGCAAACGGCTGATGTTGAAGGATTGTTTTTTGGTGTCAAGCTTACCAATACCCTCGAAAGCGTCAACCATAAAAATATTTTCCCTGCACATGAACAGATGATGTACATGAGCGGGCGGGCCTTGCATCCCATTAGCGTAAACGTTGCCAGGAAGCTTCAAAACGAATTCGGCGGCAAACTGAATGCCTCCTTCTCGGCAGGAGCGGATTGCTTTAATATTTGTGACCTGGTCGACAGCGGGCTGAAGCCGGTCACGGTTTGTTCCGATATCCTGAAACCCGGAGGTTATGGACGGCTGAACCAGTATATCGAAAGCCTTTCGGCAAAAAAACCAGGAAATAAACTTTTAGCCCTCGAAAAGCTGAATGCATATGCTGACGAAGTGCTGCTGAACGAGGACTATAAACGGGATCCTTTTATTTCAAAAAGCATTAAAACCAGCCGGTCCCTGGGCTATTTCGATTGCATACATGCACCCTGTGTCGACGAATGCCCGACCAACCAGGATATTCCCGAATACCTCTACCATACTTCCCGGGGCGACTTCCAGAAAGCCTTCGATGTGATCATGGCTAAAAACCCCTTCCCCAATGTGTTGGGTGTGGCCTGCGATCATTTGTGCCAGACGCGTTGTACGCGAATCAACTATGAGCAGGCCCTGAAAATCAAGGAAGTCAAACGTTTTGTGGCCGCTGAAGGCCTTGACGCGGATATCAGCATTTCACCCCCGAACGGGCTAAGGGTTGCCATCATTGGTGCCGGTCCTTCGGGATTGAGCTGCGCCTATTTTTTGCGGATGGGTGGATTTGAGGTCGAAATATTCGAAACGAAAGCCATTCCAGGGGGAATGGTTTCCGAAGCCATTCCGGCTTTCAGGCTGAAAATGGAATCGCTTCGAAAGGATATCGATCGCATCGAAAATCTGGGTATCAACATTCACTATAATTCAAAGGTCGACAGCGATTTGTTTAACCAACTGCGCGCTGATTACAACTTTGTTTACATAGCCGCCGGTGCGCAGCTCTTCAAAACCCTGCACATGGAAGGCGAAAATGCCATGGGTGTCCTGAATGCATTTGATTTTCTGAAAAATGCAAAGCTCGGGAAGCATTTAGAGATAGGTAAAAATATCATGGTAATAGGTGGGGGAAATACGGCCATGGATGTTGCCCGCACTGCAAAAAGAATGGCCTCGGCCGGGAGTACTGTCAAAGTGATCTACCGCCGAACACGTACCGAAATGCCTGCCGATGTAGATGAAATCAAAGCCTTGCTGGCCGAAGGCATCGAATTGCTTGAATTGCTGGCACCCGAGATGCTGGTTGTGCATAAAAACAGGGTTACATCCCTGGTTTGTGCTAAAATGCAACTCGTAAAATCCAACACGGACTCACGGCTCACACCCGTAAAAATAGAAGGCGAATTTGTCGAATTCCCGGTCGATTCATTGATTCCGGCCCTGGGACAGGAAATTGATATTGATTTTATTTCGTCAGCTGACTTGCATACCGGGAAAGGCTCCTATGAAACCGGGATTCCCAATGTTTTCACCGGGGGAGATGCCATGAGGGGAGCCGCTACCATAGTGAAAGCTGTAGGTGACGGACGTAAAGCCGCCATTCAGATTGCCGCCAAGGCGGGCATCAGCCTTCCCTCCGAAAAACTTACTTCGGATAAAATGATGTCGCACAAGGATTTTATTATCCGTAAGTCGAAACGGGTGAAAATAAACGCTTTGTTCAGCGGTGATTCTGTTGAATTTACACCCGAATCGGCTATGGAGGAAGCCTCCCGTTGCCTTTTCTGCGGCGATGTATGCAGCGTTTGCGTTACGGTTTGCCCTAACCGAGCCAACAATTACTACCATACCGAAGTGGCTGAGATACCCATTTGGAAATTCACCTTCGATGGCGAAAAATCCTTATTTGAAATTGAGGATTATCTGAAAGTTCAGCAAAAATACCAGGTACTGAATGTGTCGGATTCCTGTAACGAATGCGGAAACTGTACTACCTTTTGCCCATCCAAGGGATCGCCCTTCAGCGATAAGCCCCGTTTTTGCCTTACACGCAAAAGTTTCGACCGGACCGACAGGGGGTTCTTCCTGCAAAAGGAAGGCGAAACAACTACATTACTCCACCGCCAAGGCGATCTCCTGATAAGTCTTACCAAAGGACAGCACGCATACCGGTATACCGACGAAGATTTAAATGTAATTTTTGATTTGACCGATTTCCATGTACTTGAGATCAATAACCTTAAGTCCGGCAAATTAATCAGGAATCTGAAACTTGCATCTGAAATGAAAGTGCTCATTGATTCGGTTACCAAATTATAGCCTGAATAAAAGTTTAGCGCGATACAATAGGCCTACTTCACCTAAACAGAAACGTATTAAAACAGGGTAGTTCCTCATGCAAATGCTTCTGATTCAATACTTGCAGGACCTACCATACTGCCAGTCATAAAAAATGTGGCCTGCTTTGCCCATTGTGGTAAATTAAGGCAGAATCAACAATTACATTCATAACTTTGTAGCGTAAAAGCTTAACACATGATAAAACTCACCGACAAAATTGTAAATCCTGCCGCAAGGCAGAAAGCCATTGAACGCTTCCGCGAAAAAGGCATAGTGCTCCCCACTTTTGCCCAGATGCGCAACCCGGAACTTGTTCCCGAAAAGATTACAAACCAGCTTAAAAACATAGGGTTATGGGACCTTCACCCCGCTAACCTGTTCCGCATCACATGGAAAAACCAGCCTGTCGCTAAAGGTGGCCTGTATGGAGGAGTAAATTACATAGAAATCCCTTCCGAGATAACCGGGATACAAACCAGGATCATACTTCTGGTCGGTAAATATTTCCCAACCGGTGCACATAAGGTTGGCGCCGCATACGGTTGCCTCGCACCCCGCATACTCACGGGTGAATTTGACCCTACCTACCATAAAGCCGTATGGCCATCAACAGGCAATTACTGTCGCGGGGGCGCATTCGACTCCCAACTCATGGGCGTTACCGCCGTTGCCATCCTGCCGGAAGAAATGAGCAAGGAACGTTTTACCTGGCTGAAAGAAATCGGCGCCGAAGTGATTGCTACTCCCGGTTGCGAATCGAACGTAAAGGAAATCTACGACAAATGCTGGGACATCCGCCGCAACCGCCCCGACTGTGTGATCTTCAACCAGTTCGACGAATTTGGAAATCCATGCTGGCATTATAACGTGACAGCTCCGGCTCTTGAAGAGGTCTTTAATTCGGTAAAACCACCTAAGGGACAACTGGCTGCTTATGTTTCGGCAACCGGTTCGGCAGGCACCATTGGAGCTGGCGATTACCTGAAAAAGCAATTCCCGCACATAAAAATAGTGGCTTCCGAAGCACTGCAATGCCCCACCTTGCTCAACAATGGTTTCGGCGGGCACCGTATCGAAGGGATTGGCGATAAGCACGTTCCATGGGTCCATAATGCAAGGAATACAGATGTGATCACTGCCATCGACGACGAAGACTGCATGCGTATTTTCAGGCTTTTCAACGAGCCGGAAGGCAAGAGCTACCTGAAATCCCTGGGAATAGATGCTGAACTCGTGGATCAGCTCGGATTACTGGGGATATCGGGCGTGGCTAACATACTGTCAGCTATAAAAACCGCGAAATATTACGAAATGACGGGCGATGATGTGATTCTCAGCCTGGCAACGGATTCGGCCGAAATGTATGGTTCGCGACTCGAAGAATTGAATGCCGAAAAAGGAGCCTATACTTCGTTGCAGGCGGCAAAGGATATGGAAAAATGTCTTTTCGGCCAGGCTACGGATCACATGAAAGAACTAGGTTTTTACGACCGCAAGGCTATCCACAACCTGAAATATTTTACCTGGATAGAACAGCAGGAAAAAGACCTCGAAGACCTGAACCAACTCTGGTACGATCGCGATATCTGGTCTCAGCAGTTACAGCAGGCGGCCCGCTGGGATGAAATGATTACAGAATTTAACGAAGAAACGGGTGTGCTGAACAGGATGTAAAATGTGTTTTTAAAGTGTCTGCACAGCTTTTTCAGGTGTCTGACACTTTAAGATTTGTTTATTCGATTCATTCTCAGGTGTCTGACACTTTTGCCCTCATCGGCATCGTTTCCTGCTTTACGGATCCTTCTCCCGCTGCCTATTGTTGAATATATTACTTCAACGTCGCCTGTTTCAAAAATCCTGCCCATGACGTCAAAATTTATATACGAATGCACCGATTGCGGAAAGCAAATCCCCGCCGGCGAAATCATATACCTCTGCCCCGATTGCTCCGCCAGGCAATTGCCGGGTCAACCTCCGCTGGGAATACTGAAAGTGATTTACAATTACAAATTATTGAGTGAATTGTCATTTCGCGAACTGGAAGAAGACAATTTTCTGAAGTTATTGCCGGTAAATGAGTGGAAAAGCTTTCCTAACCTACGGGTTGGTCACACTCCTTTGTATGAAATTGATTCATTGGACAGCCATATTGACGATTTTGAACTTTACCTGAAAGATGATTCGCAGAACCCGACATTTTCCTTTAAAGACAGGGCTTCTGCCGTGGTTTCAGCTTTTGCAAGGGAAAACGGGCTTGATACCATTGTGGCAGCTTCAACTGGTAATGCAGGCTCTTCCCTGGCTGGGATTTGTGCCGCCCAGGGACAGAAAGCCATAATTTTTGTACCGGCGACAGCCCCCAAAGCCAAGCTCACGCAGATCATGATGTACGGGGCCACCCTGGTTCCGGTAGCCGGAAATTACGATAAAGCCTTCGATCTGAGTATCGAAGCTACCAGGCGGTTTGGCTGGTATAATAGGAATACCGCCTATAATCCCTTTACCATCGAAGGGAAGAAAACAGTTTCGTATGAACTCTTCAGCCAGCTGAAAGAACAATTACCCGATTGCATATTTGTTCCCGTTGGCGACGGGGTCATCATTTCGGGTGTGTACAAGGGCTTCGAAGACCTGCTCCTGATGGGAATAATCAGTAAAATGCCTGTTATTGTTGCCGTTCAGGCTGCAGGAAGCAGCAACCTGGCCGATAATTTAGGCAAGGAGGAATTTCATGTCACACCCTCCCACACCCTGGCCGATAGTATTTCGGTGGATATTCCCCGGAATTTTTACATGGCCGCTTCCTACCTCACCAAATATCATGGGCAAACCGTTACCGTTACCGATGATGATATACTGAAGGCTTCTTCCATCCTGGCCCGAAATACAGGCATCTTTGCTGAACCGGCTGCTGCTGCCGCTTTTGCCGGCTTCCTCGATCACAAAAAGAGGAATTTTATTCCCAAAGCATCAGTGAACGTTGTTCTTCTAACAGGCAGCGGACTGAAAGATCTCAATGCAGTACAATCACTGTTTGAAATTCCTCAGGCTGTAGCCCCGGATATGGATTCGGTCGAAAAATTTCTAAAAGATAAAATTTGAGTTTTATGGTCAACTTCATATTAAATGGATCGGCTGAAGTTTTCGATGGCAACCCGGAGATCGTTTTGTTAAAATACCTCAGGAATATAAAAAATATAACTTCCGTCAAAGATGGCTGTTCCTGCCAGGGTGCATGTGGAGCATGCATGGTGGAGATTAATGGTGAAGCAAAGCTTTCGTGTCTTACGCCCATGAGAAAGCTCGAAAATGCTATAGTAAATACACTGGAGGGCTTGAACGCTGAAGTCAGGGATATACTTGCAAAGGCATTTGTGGAAAAAGGTGCCGTTCAGTGTGGTTTTTGTACTCCTGGTTTCCTGTTGCGGACCAACGTTCTCCTTAAGAAGAAACCTTCGCCTTCGCGTGATGAAATTAAACAGGCATTGACGCTTAACCTTTGCCGTTGTACCGGTTATGTAAAAATCATAGATGCCATACACGAAGCCGCGGAGCGGATTCAGAATCAAAAACCCATACCGGGTAACATGCTTACAGGCGAAGTCGGGACTTCGTACCCTAAATATGAAGCGTATGATATGGCCGTTGGCAAACGACTGTTCGTAAATGACCTCAAATTTGAAGGAATGCTTCACGGGGCCTTGTGTTTTTCTGAACATCCCAAAGCAAAGATCCTGGAAATTGACATTTCAGAGGCGCTTAAATTAAAAGGCGTTGCTAGAATTTTCACAGCCGGGGATGTTCCGGGTGATCGATTTACAGGCTTGATTTTCAACGACTGGCCGTTGATGATCAAAACCGGCGAAACTACCCGGTATATTGGTGATGTGCTGGCAGGGGTAGTTGCCGAAACCGAAGATATCGCCCGTGAAGCTGCGAAACTCATAAAAGTTACCTATGAAGTATTTAAACCGGTTACAGATCCTCATGAAGCTATAAAACCCAGGGCCTTACAGGTTCACCCAAACCGTAACAACCTGTTGGAAACCTGCAAGGTATATCGTGGCGGGGATGCAGATGAAATTATAGCTCATTCTGCTTTTGTCGCTAAAGGTATTTACCAGACACAACGCATCGAACACGCTTTCCTCGAAACGGAAGGTGCCGTGGCCATGCCTTTTGAAGATGGAGTTCATATGTATGCCAACGGGCAGGGAATATATGTCGACCGAAAACAACTGGCGACCTTGCTGAATTTGCAGGAAGAAAAAGTCCGTGTCACACTGGTATCGACCGGCGGAGGCTTTGGCGGCAAAGAAGATATGACTGTGCAGGGGCATGCCGCCTTGTTCGCATGGCACCTGAAGAAGCCTGTTAAAGTGGTGCTTTCGCGCGGGGAGTCTATCCGTATGCACCCGAAACGGCACCCCGTGTACATGGATATCGCGGTTGGTTGCGACCAAGAGGGTAAACTTACCGGCTTAAAGCTTTATGCTGTAGGCGATTCCGGCGCTTATGCCTCGGTGGGAACAAAGGTGATGGAGCGTGTGGCGGGTCATGCCAGCGGGGCCTATCACTTCCCTTGCGTGAACCTCGACGCGCTCACGGTGTATACCAATAATATCCCAAGTGGCGCCATGCGTGGCTTTGGTGCCAACCAGGTGGCCTTCGCCCTCGAAGGATGTATAGATGAACTCTGTAAACAAGGCAATTTCGATCGCTGGCAGTTCCGCTTCGATAATGCCCTCGACGAAGGAAAAATGACTGCCACCGGCCAGGTGCTTCATCAGGGAGTTGGCGTGAAGGCGACGTTGCTGGCAGTGAAGCCGTATTACGATAAAGCTGAATTCAAGGGACTGGCCTGCGGTATTAAAAACAGTGGTGTCGGAAATGGCATGGCCGACTTTAGTGATGTGATCATCGAAATAAAATCCGGGCAGCATGTTGTTTTGCACCACGGCTGGACCGAAATGGGCCAGGGTGTTCATACCGTCGCCGCCCAGGTTTTACACCAGGAAACCGGGATTCCACCGGGAATAGTGGAAGTGATAGTGGACTCAATGGCGGCAATTACCACGGGTATGACCACATCTTCCCGCGCCACCGCTTTACTGGGAAATGCGATTCTTGATGCCTCTAAGCCGTTCCGCCAGGATCTGAAAAACCATAAACTCGAGGATCTGGTTGGGAAAACCTACAAAGGAAATTACACCTGCGACTGGACCACCAAACCCGGCGCCGATGTAAAGGAGATCGTTACCCATTTTGCTTACGGATATGCTACTCAACTGGTTGTGCTGGATGACAAAGGTAAAATCAAAATCGTTTATGCGGCCCACGATGCCGGGAAAATCATGAACCCGGTCATGTTCGAGGGCCAGATTGAAGGTGCCGTGCACATGGGGTTAGGATATGCACTCACTGAAGATCTTCCGATGATGGATGGACAATTGGTTTCTGCAAAAATGCGAGACCTGAAAATCCTACGGGCAAAAGACATGCCGGAGGTGGTTGTTTTGGGTGTTGAAGTGAAAGATCCGGTCGGGCCCTACGGTGCAAAAGGCTTGGGCGAGATCGGATTAGTACCCACAGCCGCAGCGGTAGCCAATGCATTTTGTGATTTTGATGGTGTAAGAAGATATACTTTGCCAATAGATAAACTTACACCATAATTTACGATTTACGATTTACGAACAGCCATCCCCAATCGTACCTCGTACTTCGTAAGTCGCACTTAAATTGTTGTATCCCATTTCTAAAGCTTAAAAGTATAAATCATGAATACCGAAGAATTAAAGCACAGATTTAAAATGTTTGCTATTGAGGTTGCTTTGTTGATACAGGATCTTCCTAAAAATAGCATCAACATTCCGTATTGTAATCAATTAGTAAGGTCGTCAAGTTCTCCTGGTGCAAATTATAGGGCTGCTTGCAGAGCAAAATCAAGTGCGGATTTTATAAACAAACTTAAGATTGTAGAAGAAGAGTTAGATGAATCAGTTTATTTTATGGAATTGCTATTGCATTTTAACGCTGATTTTGAGGCTCGGTTAAACATATTAATCAAAGAAGGGAATGAACTCCTGGCAATTACAGTTTCATCCTTAAAAACAGCAAGAGAAAATCAAAAACAGTAATCCGTTTCTTTTATTGTTAATAGACAAAATCTATCGCAGATCGTAAAATCTTCAACAATCGTACCTCGTACCTTGTAAATCGTACCTCAATAAACTTAAATCAAATGTC